>JAEEGG010008665.1_pt1 | contig 23008 bp, 22 predicted proteins | sample 9134161 | NCBI WGS metagenome assembly JAEEGG01 (sample SAMN16246543, study PRJNA631951) | gut metagenome | biome: gut microbiome; feature: rumen; material: CR-attached | host: Bos | place: Iran: Karaj | collected 2018-10
GGTCTCCGCGGTGACATCGGTCTCCACGACGATGTCCCACTGCACCTTCACGATCACGCGTGCGGTGGTGCTGTACATCACCTCGAGCGGGCGGCGCTGGCAGCCGAAGGCGGCGACCAGGAGCAGCAGGGCGGCAAGCAGCCAGGATTTATGCTTCAACGTTTTCATTTGGCGGTCCTCCTGGCTTTGCGGGTGAAAATATACTTGATGCTCACGCCGGCCTTGGTGGGGCCGAACCAGTTGAGCTTGCCGTCGTGCTGGTAGATCAGGTGGACGTCGTCCGACGTGCCCTGATAATAGCGGTAGTGCGTGCCGAGCCAGCCGGCGCCGGCAAAGAGGTCAAGGCGCCAGCGCGGGGCGAGGCGGAAGGCGTAGCCATACTCCAGGCCCACCATCTGGAACTCACCCTGATAGCCCTTGTGCAACGGCTCTATGTCGTAGTAACCTGCGCCGAAGTCCAGGCCCAGGAAATGTCCGCGGAGGACGTCCATCGGGTCGTTTGCGTCGTGCTTCGAGAACCACCAGCGGGCACCGAGATCCCACTTCAGGATCTGCCAGGCTTTGTTGTTCTCCGGGGTGAGCCACCAGGGGAAATCGTATTCGGCGAACACGCTCCATCTCTGTCCGATAGGGACCTCCACGGAGATGTTCGGCGTCCAGGACATCGGGCGGATCAGACCGCCGAGGTCGTACAGCAGGTTGGTGGACACGGCGAAGAGCGGCTTCATCTTCGAGCCGACCGGGGAGACCGCGGGAACACGCAGAGGAAGATCCCGTACAGGGACCTTCAACTCGTCAGCCGGAATGGTCCAAACAAGGTCGGGAACCACGAACTCAGGGATGTAGAAATACAGGTCGATCGCAGAAACGCGGAACTCCGGGAAATACTCCCGGTAGAAGCGGCGCCAGGTCGGCAGCGATTTCAGCAGCGCCTCCTTGCGGTCCGGTGCGGAATCGGAATCAATGATGTCGAGCATCCGCTGGCGCGTCCCGTCGTTGATCTCCGTATCAGATTCGATGGCGGAGCGGAACTCGGCCCAGGACTCACCGTCCGCGACGATGCGGATCCGGTCGATGAAGGTCGGGTAGCGGTCCACGAGATATTTGCGCATCGACTCGGCGCGGCGCTCGGAGAGACGGACATTGTACGCATAGGATCCTTCCGGAGAGGACTTGCTCACGACAAGTACGGAATCAATGTGCGCACCTGCGCGCGTAAAAAAAAGAGAATCCATGCGCTCGAGAGCGGCCTTGTTGGACAAATAGTCGGGGCGGAAGGTGGCGTCGTCGAAAGCGAAGTACAGCTCGATCCGCTCACGCTCCTGTCCGAAGGACGGGACGGAGAGGAAGAGCATCGCGCAAACCGAGACCACGAGAGTGAAGATGGACTTCACCTTCCGGTCGGGGATTTGCATTCTGTGGTTAACGTTCATATCGCTTTCAGTGTTTGACGTCGCAAAGATATGCAGAAAAAAATTATAAAACAAGAATAATTTTTCGGATATTATCAAAAAAGTTGCAAAAACAAATAAAATAATAGCACTATATAGACCAGCCTATTAAAATATGGTCATTCCTTAAATATTATATATAGGTATAGGTTTTTATCATTCGTCAATACGAAATTCGATGCAAAATAACTCAATATCTTTTCGCACCGTATATCTTTCATACCAACAAGCGTGCCAGAAGGCGTTTTTCACGAATCAAAAAAAATATTTGATATTTTCAAAAAAATTCTTGCATATTAAAATTAATATGCTTACCTTTGCCTCAGAACACAAGAACTAAGCATTATGAAGCCGATTCGCCACTCCCTTCTCCTGCTCCTTGGCGCAGCCCTGATCGGGCTCTGCGTGGCCTCCTGCACCACCCTGGACGACGTTCCCTCGCCCAATGATCCCGGATCTTCCCAGCAGAAGATCAGTTTCGACGTGCTCGTCACGCGTGACGGCAAGGTCGTGACCAAGTCCGGGCAGGGCGTGACCAAGACCAAGGCCGGCGGCGGAGATTACGACGAGGGCGACCAGCAGGCGACGCTCGATCCGGACATCCCCTTCGGACTGATCGGCGTGGATCCCGAGCACCACGAGCTCGTCATCGACAACGCCCGGGTGTACCAGGACGCCACCGGCACGCACAGCGGCAACTTCGACAACTACTTGTGGGCTTCCGCCCAGAAGATCAACCTCAGCGCATACTACCCGCACGTCGGTAAGGTCTCGTACGGCGAGGACCTCGCCAACTATTCCATCCCCTTCTCCGTCACCGAGACCGAGGCCGGACCGCTCGTGTCCAAGACGGTCGAGCGCGCGATCAACCAGCTCAATATGGTTCCGCTCGTCTTCCAGCACATCACCAACGACATCGGCTTCAAGATCTGCGACGTCACGCCCGACAAGAAGCTCCAGGGCCTGATCCACCTGCGCAAGCTTACCGCCACCAACGTCGCATCCGCCGGCGTGTTCATCAACCAGATCGACGGCGAGGGCGGCACCTGGCAGCGCCAGGGCTACTACCGCAAGGAGATCGTGTTCGAGGGCGACGCCAAGGTGGGCGTGGGCAGCGAGAACGAGAAGTTCGTCGGCTACGACGCCCTCGTGGACCGGATGATGGATAGCCACCGCTACTACAGCATCCCCGACGAGATCGAGGTCGGCAAGCAGTGCGTCGAGGTGATCTACGACGTCGAAGGATTCGAGATCGAAGGATACTACTACGAACCGCTGAAGAACCAGGTGGCCAAATATATGCTGTACGGCCTGCTGCCGAACAACGAATTCGTGTACGGCAAGCAGTACACCTTCCACATAGGACTGGACCTGAGTTCGGTTTACCACGAGATCACCTTCGCCCCTTCCGTAGGTGACTGGGAAACGCACATCTACGAAAACAACGAAGATTTCTAACGCCTGGCGATGCTATACGACATTCTGATTTTCCTGCCGTTTTTCGCATGTCTGTTCTGGATGATCATCACTCGTCTGATGGCATCCAGGACAAGTACTTATTACCCTATGCTGGCGGCGCTCATCGTAATGATGATCTATATCTTCACGGACTGCTGCTACGCATCGCCGACCATTTCGCCCAGGATGCTGGTCTATTCCGGCATTCTCGCCGAGTTCAGCGCCCCCACGCTGATCCCGCTCATCTGGCTCTACCAGATGCGCCTGCGCGGGCAGGGGCGTTTCCACGCGTCGCAGATGCTCTGGCTGTTCATTCCGGCGATGCTGGGCTCCATCACCCTGCTGCTCACCGTGATGGCAGGCCCGGCCCGGATCCAGGCCTATCAGGAGATGATCTATTCGACCGACTTCACGTTCAATGCGGGCACGGACGACACCGTCCTGCGCGCTTACTATTTCACGACGACCGTGCTCTTCCGCGGCATCCTGATCATCGAAGCGTTGGTCTATATCATCAAGGCTATCGTCCTGATGCGCAAGGACAACCTGCGTATCAGGCACCTTTTCAAGCTGTTCCGCGGCGAGCGTGCCCGCGTTCTGGAAATCCAGGTCTTCCTCATCGTCTTCGTCGCCATCCCCTTCCTGCCGAAGATGGTCACTTCGCACACCACCCTGATGGATCACCCGTGGATCTCCGTCGTGCTCGCGATCCTGATCGTCATCGGCATCACGTTGTTCTGCTTCATGTCGCTGTTCAGCGCCAAGAAGACCATTTCGCTGCGCGAGATACGCAACGTGATGCGCTACAACTATCGCAGCACCAACAAGCAGCGAGTCCTGGAGGAAATGCTGGGCGATATGCTCGACGAAGCGGACGACGAAGTGCTGTACCGCATCGGCGAGCGGCTCGGCCGCAGCCATCGCCTGGAGGGGCGGCCGGATTCTACCGAGATGCCCAAATCGCTCACGTCCGAGATTTTTTCCGCCGTGGCGAAGTCCTGGGACGATGACACGCTCCTGGGGCGTTTCGAGCAGCTGATGCTGCACGGGCAGGCCTTCCTGGAGCCGGGCCTCACCCTCGGCGACGTGGCGGAGCGGCTGCATTCCAACAAGACGTATGTCTCGCGCCTGGTCAACAACACTTACAATATGGCGTTCCCGGACCTGATCAACACCCTGCGCGTGGACTACGCCGAGCAGTACATCGTCCTGCACCGCGACGCGCGGCAGAACGAGATCGCGACCGCCTGCGGCTTCACGAGCGCCTCGTCGTTCAACAACATCTTCAAGAAAGTGACCGGTATGACGCCCAAGATCTGGCTGGCCACCTTCGACCACCAGGGGCACACCACCCCCGTCCACGGTCCGGAGCACATCGCTCCGGTCACCCTGACGGAAGAAGAGGGCGAGGACGAGGAACAGCCGGCGGATATCGAATAGCTTTGTATTTTCAGAAATATTTTCTATCTTTGCAGCCCCTTTTTATGAGGGGCTTTGTATTTACTTAATAATTTACAAAATGATCAAACAGTACGAAACCGTTTTCATTGCAACTCCCGTTTTGTCTGACACCCAGATGAAGGAAGCGGTTGCCAAGTACACCCAGCTCATCCGCGACAACGGAGGAGAGATCGTGTACGAAGAGGACTGGGGTCTCAAGCAGCTCGCCTACCCCATCCAGCACAAGACGTCAGGATTCTACTACCTGATTGAGTTCAAGGCCGATCCGCAGTTCGTGGCCACCCTCGAGACCCAGTACCACCGCGACGAGCGCATCCTGCGCTACATCACCGTGACCCTGGACCAGCACGCCATCGCTTATGCGGAGCACCGCCGCCAGACCCGCGCCGCCAAGGCCGCTGCCGCCACCGCCCCGCAGGCGGAGGAGGCTCCCAAGGCTGAGGTCGAGGCCGAAGAGATTGAAACCGAAGAATAATCAGGAGGACTCACATTATGGCAAACAACAACGAAATCCGTTATCTGAACCCTCCTACCGTAGAGGTTCGCAAGAAGAAATACTGCCGCTTCAAGAAAGCCGGTATCAAGTATGTCGATTACAAGGACCCTGAGTTCCTCAAGAAGTTCCTCAACGAGCAGGGCAAGATCCTTCCCCGCCGCATCACCGGTACTTCCCTCAAGTTCCAGCGCAAGGTAGCGCAGGCCGTCAAGCGCGCCCGCTCCATCGCTCTTCTCCCTTATGTCACCGACCTCCTCAAATAATTGAAGCGTTATGAAGATCATTCTCAAGAAAGAAGTTGCCAATCTCGGCGAGGCCGGAGATGTGGTAGAAGTCAAGACCGGTTACGCGCTCAATTATCTCGTCCCGCAGGGCTTTGCGACCGTCGGCACCCCGTCCGCGCTCAAGCAGCACGCCGAGACCCTCCGTCAGCGCGCCCACAAGGAGGCCAAGCTGGTCGCCGATGCACAGGCCGTCGCCGCCAAGATCGAGGCCGCCGAGGTCAAGCTGACCGCCAAGGTCGGTGAGAACGGCCGCCTGTACGGCGCCGTGACCGCCGCCCAGGTCGCCGAGGCGCTCGCCGCCGCCGGCATCGAGGTGGACAAGAAGAACGTCACCCTGCCCGAAATCAAGGAGCTCGGCGAGTTCGAAGGCAAAGTCAAGTGCTACAAGGGCGTCTTCGCCGCCGTCAAGGTCCTCGTCGAGGCCGAAGCCGCCGCGGAGTAATCACCCTGGAATAATAAGAAAAAACGGCTCGCTTCGTGCGAGCCGTTTTTGTTTTGACCCAATCGGGTCTGGGAAAATCACAGCTACTCCGCCGTGGCGGCCTCCAACTTCTTGAGGAAGGAGAACATCACCAGGCCGGAGATGATGCAGAGCGCCATCAGGACGGTCCAGTTGATCCACAGGGGGACTTTGTCCCAGAGCATCGAAGGGATGGAGCTGAGGTAGTTGCCGATGGCGGTCGCGGCGAACCAGCAGCCCATCATCAGGCCCTTGTACTTCGGCGGGGCGACCTTGGACACGAAGGAGATGCCCATCGGGCTGAGGAGCAGCTCCGCGAAGGTGAGCACCAGGTACGTGCTGATCAGGTAGGTCGGGACGACCGGGTCGGGCGAAACGCCGCCGACGGCCGTCAGGCTCGAAGGAGCCGGCTGGCCCTTGGAGGCGGCGAGCATAATGAGGTAGCCGAGGGCGGCCACGAACATACCCAGACCGATCTTCTTCGGGGCGGAAGGCTCCTTGCCCTTCTTGGCGAGGGCGCCGAAGAGGGCCATGGAGACCGGCGTGAGGGCCACGACGAAGAACGGATTGAACTGCTGGAACTGCTGCGGCAGGATGTGCAGCACGTTGTCCATACCGGAGTAGATGGCGATGGCGCCGCCCCACAGGAGGACGGTCACGACGGCGCAGATGGTCTTGGCCTTGGCGGACTCGGACTGGAAGACGCCGAACAGCGTATAGACCGACACGGCGATCAGGAACAACGGCCAGATGTTGAAGCCGATGCGGAGCAGGCCGCTCACGGAATCCTGGGTGTAGTCACGGGCGAAATAGGTCAGCGAGGAGCCGTTCTGGTGGAAGGCCATCCAGAAGAAGATCACCACGGCGAAGACGAAGACGAGGGCCACGATGCGGTCCTTGGTCTGCTTGGGCGTGAGCTCGACGACGTGCTCGTTGGTGGCGGCCGCCTGCTTGGCGTTGACGTCGGTGTGCTTGAACCAGGAACGGAAGCCGAAGTAGATGGCCATCGAGAAGATCAGCGACACGCAGGCCACGGCGAAGCCGAGGTTGTAGGCGGTCGAGAGCTGGTTGATATAGTACTGGCTGAAATCGCTCAGGCTCATCGCGGCCACGTCGGAGCCGGGCATCGCGGCCTGGAGCTGCTGGAGGATGGAAGAATCCTGCAGCGTGCCGTTCAGGCACTGGTGCGCCAGCGCGGGGATGTCAGCCTTGTAGATCAGGCCGGATTTGGCCAGGTGGCTGTTGGTCAGCGCGGTAGCGGCGGTCGGAGCGAACATCGCGCCCACGTTGATGGCCATATAGAAGAGGCTGAAGCCGGAGTCGCGCTTGGCGGAGAACTTGGGATCGTCGTAGAGGTTGCCCGTCATCACCTGGAGGTTGCCCTTGAACAGGCCCGTACCCACGGCGATGAGCAGCAGGGCGCCGATCATCATGACGAGGGCGAGGCCGCGGTTCGCGAAGGCGTTGGTCGGGATGGCCAGCAGGAGGTAGCCCACGAACATCACCGACACGCCGGTGACGACGCACTTGCCGAAGCCGATCTTGTCGGCGAGCCATCCGCCGAGGACCGGCATGAAATAGACGGCAGCTAAGAAAATGGCATAGAACTGACCCGCCGCAGCGGCGGTGAAGCCAAACTTCGCCTGCAGGAACAGGAGAAAGATGGCAAGCATGGTGTAGTAGCCGAAGCGCTCGCCGGTGTTGGCGAGAGCCAGGGCGTAGAGACCTTTGGGTTGTCCTTTGAACATAACTATGGGTTGTTTGGTTTAGTCGTATCTACAAAGATAAGAAAAAAGTGTGATACTCCTCATAACTCAAACCGACAAGCCGGGCGATCTGTTTAGGAGAGCAGTTATACCGCCTTTTGATCTCCCGACCCAGGCGGATGCGCTCCTGCGTATTGAGATCCCTTGAGGATTCCCGGCCGAACAGTTCTTTTAGCAGATCGCGTTTGTGCTGCCGCATTTCAGCGTCCGGCAGACTCAGGCGGGAGATGGCACCGCCCCGGGACTCGACGTCCTCTTCCCGGGTGGAGCTCATAAAGAAATGATACGCACGCGCAGAACGAAAGATGCTTTCAACCAGCCGAACCGGGCACGGAAGAATAAACTTCCACTGGACCATGGGTAGTCGTATGGCAGATAGGGCAGGTTGGCTGCAGTGGGATTCTTATGGACATAGCAGATGGCTTTCTTGAGATAAAAGTCATCTGTAATAGCTTGATAGTGAATCGGAAGTGTCTGCAGCTCGTGTCGAAGGCCATGGTGCCGGGCTATGGAGGAGGAAATCTGCCGGACCAACTCATGTACGAAACGATTACATTCTTCAAACAATCCATATATGATCAAATGGATATGGTTGTCCATCAGGCAAAATGCCAGAATCACAATCTGGAACTTACGGGAAAGAAAGTAGATCCGGTTCATGGCATCGACGAAATCCGGACGTCCACGAAACAGGACTTCGGTATAGTTGCCATCCGTAGAGAAATGCCAGCAGTTGCGGACAGGGTGGTTTTGGCCTTTGATGATAGGGAGGCCAATCCCCAGATCGGTCAGAATGATTTCCATAATTCAAGTTTTAAAGGTTCATGGTACTCAAACGGCACAGTGCAGGATGAGCCCCACACAAAAATGGGAATAATGGTCAAGTTATACAAGTCTTTTTGTATAACACTTTTCAAAAAAGCTGAGTTTGATCCCATTTTCGGACGGCATTTCTGAAAAATGGTCGTTTTGGGACGTTGTTGTAAATTGGGTGGCGGAGAGATATGGCGCAGAGTGGCGCCAGGGGCCGATTCAGCCGCGCGATGACGGCCCGAGGCCGCCGTAGCGCGGGGCAGTATGGCGCCTAATGGCACCGGGAGCAGGATACCCCGCCAACCAATTTGCAACAAGGCCACCTCGGCCGAGGCGGAGGTCCCGGTTCGAAGCCGTTCACCCGTCAGGGTCGCGCGTAGCGAAGCGCAAGCACGATAGCGGAGAACCGGGAGCCTCCGCCCCGGCCGATACAGGAGAAAGGGCGGGCCCGAAAGGGGGTATTTGCGTTGTCGGGAGAATTCAGTATATTTGCATAATATGCAAAAGTTCGGGACCTGGCTGCTGAGAGGGACGCTGCGACTGCTGTCGAAGCTGCCGCTGTGCGTGCTCTACGCGCTCGGCGCCTTCGCGGCCTGGCTGGCGCGCGACGTGGTCCGGTACCGTCGCAACGTGGTGGACCACAACCTCGCGCTATGCTTCCCGGACAAGTCCGACAAGGAGCGCAAGGCCATCCGCAGGGGCTTCTACCGCCATTTCGGCGAACTGGTCGCCGAGACGGTCTGGTTCGGCGGATGCCGCAATCCGGAGCGCCTGCACCGCAAGCGCCTGGTCGAGGTAGAGAACCCCGAGACGGTCAAGGAGCTGTTCGACGCCGCCCCGGGCCTGATCATCCTGCAGTCGCACTCCGGCAACTGGGAGCTCCTCGGCGGCATCGCCTCTTACAACTACAGCGACGTCGCGATGCCTTTCACCGAACAGAATTTCTGCATCGTGTATATGCGGCAGTCCAGCCCGACCTGGGATGCCATCCTGCACGACAACCGCTTCGCGCCGCTGCTGGACCCCGAGCACTTCGAGGGCTACATCGAGACGCGGGACTTCTTCCGCTACGCCCTCGAGCACCGCGGCGAGAAAAAGGTCTATAACGTCAACACCGACCAGCGCCCCTACGCCCTGTCCAAGGCCGTGATCGAAGTGGACTTTATGGGCCAGCGCACCTACACGATGACCGGCGCCGCGAGCCTCGCCCGCAAGCTCGGCTTCGCGGTGGCGTTCGAGTCGATGTGCCCGGACCGGCGCGGCCACTACGTGCTGCGCTACGTCCCCATTTGCCGCAACGCGGCGGAAATGGACGTGCCGCAGATTATGCAGCAATACTACAATCTCCTCGAGGAGGACCTCCGCCGGCAGCCGGAGAATTATCTCTGGACGCACCGGCGTTTCGCAATGCCCAAAAACCTTCAAACACAATAAGCTTATGACCATCAAAGATTTGCAACCAGCAGTCGTCTGGAACAACTTCTACGGACTCACCCGTTGTCCGCGTCCGTCCAAGCACGAGGAGATCGTGCGCAAGCACCTCCTCGACTGGGCCAAGGAGCACAAGATCGAGGCTTTCGCCGACGAGACCGGCAACGTCATTATGCGCGTGCCCGCCACCCCGGGTTTCGAGAACCGCAAGGGTGTCGTCCTCCAGGGCCATATGGATATGGTCCCGCAGAAGACTTCGGACACCGTCCACGATTTCGTCAAGGACCCTATCCAGACCGTCATCGACGGTGAATGGGTCACCGCCAAGGGCACCACGCTCGGCGCCGACAACGGCCTGGGCGTCGCCCTCGCGATGGCCGTCGCCGAGGACAAGAGCGTCAAGCACGGCCCCGTCGAGGTCCTCGTGACCTACGACGAGGAGACCGGTATGACCGGCGCCGAGGCCCTCAAGCCGGGCATCCTGCACGGCGACATCCTCCTCAACCTCGACTCCGAGGACGAGAAGGAGCTCTGCATCGGCTGCGCCGGCGGCCTGGACGCCGAGGCGGACTTCAAGTACAGGACCTTCCCCACCCCGCGCGGCTATCAGGGCTACAAGATCGAGATCAAGGGCCTGTCCGGCGGCCATTCCGGTATGGACATCTCCCTGTACCGCGCCAACGCCAACAAGGTGATGGTGCGCGCACTCATCCCGCTGATCGAGCGCTACGGCGGCAAGGTCGCCAATTTCACCGGCGGCAGCCTGCGCAACGCCATCCCGTTCGAGGCCGAGGCCATCGTCGCCCTCCCCGCCGAGAAGGCGAAGGCGGCCCTGCGCCACGTCGGCGACCTCTTCAAGATCGCCAGGGACCGTTATCGCGAGAGCGATCCGGGTATGCAGTGCAGCGTGTTCCGGACCACCAAGCCCGCCCGTTACATCCAGGACGACGTGATGCTCAACGCCTGCAAGGCCATCGCCGCGTGCCCGTCCAACGTCATCCGTATGAGCCAGTCGATGCCCGGCCTCACCGAGACGTCCACCAACCTGGCGGTCGTGCGCACCAAGGGCGGCCACATCAAGGTCAATTCCCTGCTGCGCAGCGCCATCAACGCCTCCAAGAACGACCTTGCGCTCCGCATCCGCTACATCTTCGAGTTCGCCGGCGCCAAGATCAGGTTCTACGGCGGCTATCCGGGCTGGACGCCCAAACCGGACACGCCGATCAACAAGCTCATCAACGACCAGCACGTCAAGCTCTTCGGCACTCCGATGAACGTCCTCGCGACCCACGGCGGTCTGGAGTGCGCGCTGCTCGGCGCCAAGTATCCCAACTGGGAAATGGTCTCCATCGGCCCCACCGTGATGTATCCGCACTCTCCGGACGAGCGCTGCCACATCCCGTCCGTGCAGCATACCTGGGATCTGCTGAAGGCCGTCCTGGAGAACATTCCTGAGAAGTAGCGTTTTGCCCAAGCTGTACATCATATCGGGCTGCAACGGCTCCGGCAAGACGACGGCGTCCTACACCCTCTTGCCGGATCTGCTGGACTGCCGGGAGTTCGTGAATTCGGACGAGTTCGCCAAGAGCCTCTCGCCTTTCGACCCCGCAGCCGCCTCCGTCACCGCCAGCAGGTATATGTTGATGAAAATCAACTACCTGCTGGACCGGCGGGCGGATTTCTGCGTGGAGACCACGCTCGCGACGCGCTCGCTGATGAAGATCATCGAGCAGGCGCATGCGCTGGACTACGAGGTCACGGCCCTGTATTTCTGGCTGAATTCGCCGGAGCTGGCGATCCAGCGGGTGCACGACCGCGTGGCCGCCGGGGGGCACAGCATTCCCGACCACGTCGTGCGGCGCCGCTATGTGATGGGCTTGCAGTATTTCTTCGACACCTATATTCCGGCGATCGACCGCTGGGTGCTCGCGGACAATTCCCGTTCGCCGTTCACGGTCGTGGCCGAGGGGTCGAAGCAAGTGATGTATATCAAGGACAACGAGAAGTTTCACCTGATTTGGAGCATTGCGCATCCCGATGAAGATTTTTGATCGTTTCGGCGTGTCGGAGGAGCAGTTGCGCGCGCTCGTGGCCGAGGGGCTGCGGAACGGCGGCGACTGGTGCGACCTCTATTTCGAGGACACGGCCTATCACGACCTGTTGCTGCGCGACGGGGTCGTGGGGTCGGGTGGCTATCACGTCGATTTCGGTTGCGGGATACGCGTCCTCAAGGGCGAGAAGACCGGCTACGCCTACGCCGAGACCACGGACTTCCCGTCCCTCCTCCAGGCTGCCAAGGCTGCCGGTTCGATAGCTTCCGCCGCTGGAAACCGTGTCCCGCAGGCAGGGCTGCTGCCCCCTCTCCCTAGCCGAGGGCGGCAAGTCCCCGCTGGGGCAGCACCCTGCCTGCACGGAACGACGGATTTCTATCCGGAGCTGGCGCCGTGGGAGCAAGCGGAGGTGGCGGGGTTCGTGCCGTTCCTGCAAAGGATCGAGGCGGGGATACGGGCGCGGGACAGCCGGGTGCTGAAGGTGGTGGCGATCCTGTCGTATTCGGTCAGCGACGTGATGATGTTCAATTCGCTCGGCGAGCTGACACGGGACCACCGGCCCCTCGGGAGCCTGTCCGTGCAGGTGATTTTCCGGCAGGGCGGGCGCACAGAGAACAATACCGTGTCGCGGAGCCTGCGGATGGGCGCCGAGATGATTGGCGAGGAGGTCCTCGAGGACCTCGTGAGCCGCGCCGTGGCGGGGATGGACGCCCGCTTCGAGGCGCGGCGCCCCAAGGGCGGGCAGATGAGCGTCGTGATGGGTGCCGGAGCGTCCGGCATCCTGCTCCACGAGGCTATGGGCCACGCCTTCGAGGCGGATTTCAACCGCAAGGGACAGTCCGTTTTCACAGATAAGATGGGGCAGCGGATCTGCCGCGCGGGGATCAACATCCTCGACGACGGCACGCTCCCCCGCAGCCGCGGCGCCTGCAATTATGACGATGAGGGCGTGCCGGGGCAGAAGACGTATATGGTCACGGACGGCGTGCTGACTTCTTATCTCCACGACCGCATCAGCGCCGGGTACTACGGCGTGGCGCCGACGGGCAACGGGCGGCGGGAGTCGTTCCGCTACAATCCCATTCCGCGTATGCGGGCCACGTATATGGAGAGCGGCCCGGACGGGACCAGGGAGGACCTGATCGGGTCCGTGAAGAAGGGCATCTACGTGGACCAGTTCGCCAACGGGCAGGTCAAGATCGGCGAGGGGGATTTCACTTTCTTCGTCAAGAGCGGTTTCCTGATCGAGAATGGGCGGCTCACGATGCCCGTGAAGGATATCAACATTATCGGCAACGGGCCGCAGGCGCTGGCCGATATCGTGGCGGTCGCCGGCGATCTCAAGATCGACGAGGGGACCTGGACCTGCGGCAAGGAGCAGAGTGTCGCCGTGTCGTGCGGCATTCCTTCCGTGCTGATTCGGAATTTAACGGTCGGAGGAGAGTAAGATGATCGGTGACAAGGAGTTGGCTTTTGTCCGGGAGGCGCTGGAGATGGCGCGGGAAGCGGGTGCGCAGCACGCGCGCGCGACGCTGTCCGTCAGCGAGGAGGACCTCGTGGCCACGCTGGACGGCGAGGTGGACCGGGTGACGCATTGCGCCGACCGCTCGCTGTCGATGGCGCTTTTCGTGGACGGCCGCTATGGTTCGTATTCGACCAACAAGCTCGACCGCGATTCGCTGCAGGGCTTTATCCGGCAGGCCGTGGCCGCCACCCGCCTGGTGGCGGAGGACCCCTGCCGCACGCTCCCCGACCCTGCGCGCTGCTGCCGCGACGCCCTTACGGGCGACGAGCTCGGCCTCGTCGATCCCGCCCGCAGCGCACTCACCCCGGCTTTCCGCCAGGAGATGGCGCTGAGAGCATCCGCTTATGGTTGTGACGGCAGGATCGTTTCAGAGGAGGGAGAGTACAGCGACAGCATTTATGATTCGGTGGTGATGGACACGAACGGGCTGTGCTGCAGGCACAGCGAGAGTTCGTTCGACTACGGGGTGGAGATCACGATCGAGAGCGGGGGGCAGAAGTACAGCGGGTACTGGTGGGATGCGTCTTCGCAGTTCGCGGCGCTGGATGCGGCCACGTGCGGGCGCAAGGCGCTCGAGCGGGCCGTCGGGCAGATCGGCTCGAAGCCCGCGCGGAGCGGCCGCTACACCGCGGTGATCGATGCGGAGATGGCCTCCAAGATGGTCTCGCCGCTGTTGCGCGCCCTGAGCGGCTATTCCATCCAGCAGAACAATTCGTTCCTGATGGACAGCGTCGGCAGGCAACTGTTCCCCGAAGGGCTCACCATCCTGGACGTGCCGCGCATTCCGGGGCAGACCTGTTCGAAATACTTTGATTCCGAGGGCGTTGCGACTTGCGAGGCGCCCATCGTGGAGCGCGGCGTGGTGCGGGAGTATTTCATCAATACCTATATGGCGAACAAGATGCAGCTGGCGCCGACCGTCGAGGACGCCACGCGTCCGAAGGTCCTCCCCTGGCCCGAGGCTGGGCTGGACCGGGAGGCCATCCTGCGGCGCTGCGGCAGCGGCATCCTCGTCACCGATTTCAACGGGGGCAACAGCAATCCCGTGACCGGGGATTTCTCCTACGGGATCGAAGGCTACCTGTTCGAGGACGGCAAGATCGTCCGGCCGGTCAGCGAGATGCTGATGACGGGCAATTTCCTGAAGCTGTGGGCGCGGCTGGTCGCCGCCGGCGACGACGCACGCCCCTGCCAGTCGAAGCTGGTGCCGACACTGGCTTTTGCAGAAGTGGATTTCAGTGGATAATTACAACCAACAAGATATGAAAGTAGAGAACAACAAAGTCGTGGCCGTGAGCTACGCACTCGAGGTCGAAGGCAAGATTGCCGACCAGTCCGCGCCCGGCGCACCCCTGGAATACATCCACGGCAGCGGAATGCTGCTGCCGAAATTCGAAGCCGCCCTGGAGGACAAGGAACCGGGCGACGCCTTCGATTTCGTCCTGAGCCCCGAGGATGGCTACGGGGTCTATGATCCCTCGTACAAGATCGACCTGCCGAAGACCGCTTTCGCCATCGACGGCAAGATCCACGACGAACTGCTCGTCGTCGGACGCACCATCCCGATGCTGAACCAGGCCGGGCAGGTGATCCAGGGCGTGGTGGCCGCCGTCTCCGACAGCGCCGTCACGATGGATTTCAACCACCCGATGGCGGGCAAGACCCTGCATTTCACCGGCCGCGTGGATAGCGTGCGCAGCGCCACCGACAAGGAATTGACCGAGGGCCTGCACGGCGAATACCTTCCGCCGGAGGAAGGTGAGCACCACTGCCGCCACGGCAAGGGCAAGGGCCATTGCCACAAGGAAGGCCACGACGACGGCGAAGGCTGCTGCCACGGCGAAGGGCACGGCCACGGTGACGGCGAATGCTGCCACGAGAAGGGCGAGGGCTGCTGCGGTGAAGGCCATCACGACGGCGAGGGCTGCTGCCACGAAAACGGCGAAGGCTGCTGCCACAAAGACGACTAAGGAAATGATGCGCCCGCTGCTCTATACGCTGACCTCTTCCCTGCACGGGGAAATGGCCCCTGATCCGCGTCAGGAGCCGTTTATCCGTGAGATCGAGGCAGCGCTCGGCGCGGCGTTCGACTGCCGGGGCGACGACTTCTCCGGCTATGGATCGGGAGATTCACCGAAGCTCATCTATATCCGCACCGGCGGCACCGAGGGGCTCTTTTTGGAGAAGGTCGCACCGGTTCTGTCCGGCCCCGAAACAAAAGACTCACGGCCGGTAAGGATACTGGCCAGCGGGCAGAGCAATTCGCTCGCGGCGGCGATGGAGATCCTCTCCTGGCTGCGGCAGCGCGGCATCGCCGGGGAGATCCTCCACGGCAGCCCCGCCGCCATCGCCGCCCGCATCCGCGACTTTGCCGCTCCCCCCGTCGTCCCGGGAGCGGAAACGGATGTATTTGCACCCGGCGACCGTATCCTGGCGGGAAAGCGCTTCGGGGTGATCGGCCGTCCGTCGGACTGGCTGATTTCCAGCGGAGTGGACTATGCCGCCGCACGGGAAAGGCTCGGCGCGGAGCTGATTGACATTCCCATCGGGGAGCTGGTCGCCGAAGCCCGGCAGTCCGGACAGGAAAAACCCGGTTTTCCCGGGACGACCCTGCCGACAGAAACGAACCACGCGGCCGCCACGGCCCTGAAGCCGCTGAACAAGCCGAAGTTCGGCCGGAAGATCGATGCCGGAGACTGGCAGGGAGCCGTCGCCATTTATGAGGCCCTGAAGGTCCTGGTGGCTCGCTACCGGCTGGACGGCCTGACGCTGCGCTGCTTCGACCTGCTGACGGCCCTGCACGACACCGGCTGCCTCGCCCTCGCAATGCTTAACGCCGAGGGCGTCACGGCCACCTGCGAGGGCGACATTCCCGCGATGCTGTCGATGGCCGTGGCCCGGGCGCTGACCGGGAAGTCCTCTTTCCAGGTCAACCTGTCCCGGATCGAGGGGGACCGCCTGCTTTTCGCCCACTGCACCGTGCCCCTGGACATCGTGCAGGACTATTGCTACGACACCCATTTCGAGTCCGGCATCGGCGTCGCCATCCACGGGCAGCTGCCCGAGGGGCCGGTGACGCTGTTCAAGCTCTCCCCCGATTTCCGGCGGGTGTTCCGCCGGGAGGCACGCCTGGTCGCGAACCCCTACGACGACTGCCTCTGCCGCACGCAGGTGGTCGTCGAGGCGCCCGGCGCGGCGGCGTATTTTTTGCAAAATCCCATCGGCAACCACCATATCATCGTTCCCGGAAAGCTATAGCCTATGCGCACCGCCGTCGTCATTCTCAACTGGAACACCCGGGACTACCTGGGCCGTTTCCTGCCGCCGCTGCTGGAGAGCCTGCAGGGGCTGGACGCCGGCGTGGTGGTCGCGGACAACGCGAGCACGGACGGCTCGCGGGCGCTCCTCGCGGAGCGTTTCCCGCAGGTGCGGACCATCCTCCTGGAGGAGAATTTCGGCTTCACGGGCGGCTACAACCGCGCTTTCGGGCAGCTGCTCGCCGAGAGCGACGCCCCCGAGTACCTGGTGCTGCTGAACTCCGACATCGAGGTCGCCACGGGATGGCTGGAGCCGCTCGTGGAATGGATGGACGCGCATCCGGACTATGCCGCCTGCGGCCCCAAGCTGCACGCGCTGGTCGCGGAAGGCGGCGACTACACCCGCACGGACCGCTTCGAATACGCCGGGGCCGCAGGCGGCCTGCTGGACCGCTACGGCTACCCCTTCTGTCGCGGGCGCGTGCTGAAGCGCACCGAGCGCGACGAAGGGCAGTACGACCGGCCGGCGGACGTGCTCTGGGTCTCCGGCGCCTGCCTGCTCGTCCGCACCCGCGCCTGGCGCGAGCTCGGCGGACTGGATCCGCGCTTCTTCGCCCATATGGAGGAGATCGACTGGTGCTGGCGTGCACAATTGAGGGGCTGGCGCGTGGGCGTGGTGCCGGCCAGCTGCGTGTGGCACCTGGGCGGCGGCACCCTGGCCCCCGCCTCCCCTTTCAAGCTCAAGCTCAACTACCGCAACGGCCTGCTCCTGCTGGAGAACTACCTGCCCGCCACCCTGGGCGCGTGCAGGGCCCGCCGGCGCATCTGCGTGCGGAAGATTTTGGATTCTGCCGCGGCAATCGTATATTTGCTGTCGGGAAAGGGCGCCTGCGCGCGGGCCGTCCGGGACGCTCACCGCGAATACCGGCAGCTGCGCGCCGTGCCGGGCACGGAAACGGCCTCCGGCGTGCCCGAGGAGGCAAAAAAGTGTGTCCCGGGCACGGAAACAGCCTCCGGCGTGCCCGGCGGGACGAAGCCCGGAGAAATGACAGGACTGCGGAATGTGTGCATCCTGCTGCAGGCCGCCCTGCGGGGAGAGAAGATTTTTAAGTATTTGAGACGTTATGAAGATCGTTATTGAAGGGGCCGGTGAGGTCGGTTCCCACCTCGCGAAGATGCTTCGCGCCGAGGCGAATGAAGTCACGGTGATCGACGACGACGCCAAGCGCGTGGATATGCTGTCGTCCACGACCGACGTGGAGACGGTCCTCGGCAACCCTTCCTCCATCCAGGTCCTGCGCGACGCCGGCGTGGGCAAGGCTGACCTGTTCATCGCGGTCTATCCCTATGCCACGCAGGAGGTCAACATCGTCGGGGCCCTGCTCGCCAAGCAGCTGGGCGCCGCGAAGGTCATCGCCCGCATCAATGACGAAGACTATCTCAATGCAGAGAACAGATTGCTGTTCAAGGAGTTGGGCATAGAGCTGATGTTCTATCCCGAGAAGAGCGCCGCCGACGAGATCGTGGCCTTCCTCAAGCACAACTCCACCGCCGAGACGATGGACTTCGCCCGCGGCCGCCTGCAGATCGCCGTGTTCAAGCTCACGGAGGACTCCCCCATCCTGGATCTCAAGCTGCTCGAATTCATCAAGGACACCACCGAGGAGGAGCTCAAGCAGTTCCGCGTGATCGCCATCTCCCGCGACGAGAAGACCATCATCCCCAAGCTGGACACGAAATTCCTGTACGGCGACCTCGTCTTCACGATCTGCACCCGCGAGGGCGTGGAGCCGCTCTACCGCCATTTCGGCAAGACCAACATCTCCATCGGCAGCGTCTTCATCCTGGGCGGCAGCCCCATCGGGGAAATGCTCGCGAAGTCGCTCGACCGCGGCGGGCTCAAGGTCAAGCTCGTGGAGAGCGACAAGAGCCGCTGCATCGAGCTTTCCGAGAAGCTCCCGGACTCGATCCACATCGTCAACGGAGACGGGCGCAATTCGGATTTCCTCTTCGACGAGGGCATCCAGGACTACGACGCCTTCATCGCCCTGACGGGCAATGACGAGAGCAACGTCCTGTCCTGCGTGGTGGCCAAGAAATTTGGCGTGTCGCGCACCATCGCGGAGGTCGAGAACATCGAGTACATCCACATCGCCGAAGAGATGGGCGTGGACAACGTCATCAACAAAAAGCTCATCACGGCCGGGCGCATCTTCAAGTTCACCCTGTCGGGCAAGGCGCGCTTCGTGCGCTATATGACCGGTACGGACGCCGAGGTCATCGAATACACCGTGGCGCCAGGCGCCGCGATCACCGCCGGTCCGATCAAGGATATCGACTTCCCGCGCAACGCCATCATCGGCGGCGTGATCCGCGGCAGCGAGGCCTTCATCGCCGTCGGCGAGACGGTGATCCAGCCCTACGACCGCGTGGCGATCTTCGCCCTCCCGGAAACGATACGGGAGATCGACCGCTTCTTTAAATAGCTAGAAATACTGGCTTTCCTTCTCGAATAAGGCTTTGTCCTCCCGGTTGGGATCCGGGCGGACGGCGCTGCTGTCCCGCAGCTTCTCCACCGCCTCCCGCTCGCTGCGGCCCAGCTTGCGCGGGATCCAGACGAGGATCTTGACGTAGAGGTCGCCACGGCCGCCGATGCCGTAGCCGTTCACGGCCGGCAGGCCCTTGCCGCGCAGGCGCTGGACCGTGCCGGACTGCGTCCCGGGGTCCAGCTTGAGGCGCTGCGCGCCGTCCAGCGCCGGCACCTGGATCTCGCAGCCGAGGATGGCGTCGGCGACGCTGATCACGCGGGTGTAGAAGAGGTTGACCCCGTCGCGCTTGAGCTGGGCGTGCGGCTGCTCCTCCACGATGACGAGCAGGTCGCCGTTCACCCCGCCCTGCGGGGCGGAATGGCCCTCGCCGCGCAGCGTGAGCTGCATTCCGTTCTCCACGCCCGCCGGGATGCGGACCTTGACGGTCTCTTTCTGGCGCACCAGGCCCGTGCCCTTGCAACGGCCGCAGGGATTCGAAACGACCTTGCCGGTGCCCTGGCAATGCGGACAGGTGGAGGTGTTGAGCGCGCGGCCGAACAGGGTGTTGGTCACGGTCTGGATGGTACCCGTGCCCTTGCAGGTCGGGCAGCTCTTGAGGTCGGAGGCGTGCTTCGTCCCGCGTCCGTCGCAATCCGGGCAGGGCCGGTTGCGCTCGATGGTGACTTCCTTCTCGCAACCGTTCGCAATCTCCTCCAGGGTGACCTTGACGCGGGTGCGGATGTCGCGGCCGCGCTGGGTCCGGGGACCCTGCTGGCCGCCGAAACCGAAGCCCTCGAAGCCGCTGAAGCCGCCGAAAGCCCCGCCGAATGCACCCCCGAAGAGGTTGTTGAGGATGTCGTTGAGGTTGCCGAAGCCCTGGCTCCAATCCTGTGCGCCGGCCCCGTCCACGCCGGCGAAGCCGAACTGGTCGTACTTCGCCCGCTTGTCCGGGTCGCTCAGCACGGAATACGCCTCGGAGGCTTCCTTGAACTTCTCCTCGGCGGTCTTCTTCTCGGCGTCCGTCCCGCTGACCCAGCGGTCCGGATGCCATTTGAGCGCCGCCTTGCGGTAGGCGCCCTTTATGTCGTCGGCCGAGGCTCCTTTCTGGAGCCCCAGGACCTCGTAGTAATCCCTTTTCTCTGCCATAGGCTATGCTCCTACCACGACTTTGGCGTACCGGAGGACCTTGCCGCCCAGGGTGTAGCCGTTCTGGATCACGTCGATGACCTTGCCCTTCAGGTCCTCGCTCGGCGCGGGGAACTGCGTCACGGCCTCGTGGAAGTCGGTATTGAAAACCTCCCCTTTCGCCTCGATGCGGGCCAGGCCCTGGGTCTTGAGGTAGTCCATCAATTTGTTGTATATCAGCGCAGTGCCCTCCTTCGCGGCTTCGTCGGACGACTTGGAAAGCATCTCCATCGCCCGCTCGCAGTCGTCCAGCACCGGGAGGAGTCCCTCGATGGTCTTGGCCGAAGCGGAGGCGATGAGGTTGAGCCTGTCTTCCGCGCTGCGGCGGCGGAAGGTCTCGAACTCCGCCATCAGGCGCAGGTAGCTCTCCTTCTCTGCCGCCAATTTGTCAGAAAGCTCGGCGACCTGCTTCTTCAGGCCGTCGTCCTTCTTCTGTTTCTTCTTGCTCTCTTCCGCCCGGGGAGCCTGCTCCACAGGCGTTTCCTCCTGCGGTTCCTGCTTCTTTTCTGTATTGTCAGCCATAATAATCGTTTATTTGCCCTTGTTCAGAGCAAATCACTTGCCATTGACAGAATGTCAAAAACTATTTGCGGTACTCTGCGAGGCCCTTTTCGGCCATAAAGGCCAGGACGGTGTCGTAGCTCGCGAACTTGGCCGTGCCTTCGAGATAGACCTTGACCGTGAAGCCGATCTTCTCGCTGATGGCATAGAGGTTCCTGAGCGACTCGAGCACGCAGTACTCCGCGGCGATGCCACAGATGACCACCTCGTCGCCGGGGGCGAAAAGGTCCTGGTGCTCAGGGTCGAAGCCCACGAAGGCGCCGTACTCCTCGGGGCCCTGGACGCAGCCCTTCAGGATGAAACGCGTCTTCGCCTCGGGCAGATCCATCAGCACGCCGGGGTCCAGCGCGGCGCCCTCCGTGTGGTGCACGCAGTGCACCGGCCACGGGCCGCCCTGCTCCCGGAAGGAGCAATGGTCCACCGGATGCCAGTCGAGGGTGAAATACACGAGGTCGAAGCGGTCCTTGACTTCGTTGATGGCGGGGAGCACCTGGGTGGCCCCGGGGACGGTCAGGGAGCCGTAGATGAAATCTTTCTGCAGATCGATGACGAGGAGAATGTTGCGCATGGGTCAGATGATTAACTGGACAAAGATAGGAAATAAGTTTTTTTCAAAAAAGTTTGCAGGCTCCCGAAAAGTTTTTATCTTTGCAGTCCCAAAAGGCAGCAGCCTCTCTTCATACGGTTTGATGACGCTGCGACTTAGTAAAGAATTTGACATATGGATTTGATTAACTTAGTAGAGCAGTCGTTCTCCGAGAACAAAACTGCCTCCTACCCGAAGTTCAAGGCCGGCGACACCGTGACGGTGACGTACCGGATCAAGGAAGGCGAGAAGTACAGGCTCCAGAGCTTCCGCGGCGTGGTGATCCAGATTTGCGGATCCACCCCCTACACGAAGACCTTCACCGTCCGCAAGGTTTCCAACGGTATCGGTGTCGAGAGGATTTTCCCGTACGAGTCCCCTGCGATCGACAGCATTGAACTCAACAAAGTCGGTAAAGTCCGTCGCGCACGCATCTTCTACCTCCGCAACCTCTCCGGTAAGAAGGCTCGCATCAAGGAAGCGAAGCGCGTGGTGAAAGAGACCCCGGCCGAGTAGCGATAGACCGGCGCTTGCGCCGGCAACCTGGCTCCATAGCTCAATTGAATAGAGCATTTGACTACGGATCAAAAGGTTACAGGTTTGAGTCCTGTTGGAGTCACAAGAAACCCCTTTGAGAGCATCTCAGAGGGGTTTTTCGTATAAATTTGTCCCGGAATTGTCCCGATGAAAGTGCCTTGAGTAACCGGGACAATGTCAATGATCCGGCCTTGTTCATGCCGCAATAACCGAATCTACCTGATGGGATAGCGGATAACCGTCTTCAACTTGTCAGCCGATGTCTTCCTCGGATCGCCAAGATAGATCTCATGATGTCGGCGGACGTTGTCAATGGCAATCTGATAACCCTGGCTTTGGACATACTCCACCATTGCTTTAATAGTTGCCGGCTCGTCGTCATAGGAACCAATGTGCATGCATTGTACGCACAGACCCTCGTCGTATGGGAAGAACTCCACCTGCGAGAAGTCCATCTTTTTCTTCCGGGTAGCTTCACGGATGGCCCATTGCACGTCCTTCTCAGTAATGAAATCGGGCAGACGGATCATTGAGATGAAACAGAAGCCGTCTTTGTTGGCGTAATCAATCTCGCCATCCTCAGCCCACCACAGACCTTCGAGCGGCGGAACGACATACTCAAAGAAACCTTCAATCCGATAGTCGCTCTTGTAACTCATCTTCAAGGTGTATGCTATGCCGTAAAGTTGCTCCAGAGCTTGTTTATAGGCTCCACCTTCTTCGTTGGGATTACCCTTGCCACGGGCTGCCAGATAGTTCATAGCGGGCATCTCCACGATGGCCGGTTTGGTCGCCGGGAGATAAAACTCCTTAAACTCCTTTTTGAAGTCAAATGCCATATCGGTTAACAAATTGTTTTTTCCACCGGAACCTGAATTATGGTAAGCCATTTGTCTGCATCCTCCTGATTCCAAACTCCGTCCACGTAGCAGGCGCGAGGTGCACCGACGATGCTGTAACCCTCCTTTTCCAGATAAGCAAAGAGGTCCAGATAGGCCTGGTACAGGCGGTCATAGGGGCCGAATACCTTTAGGCAGGCGGCCAGCGGCACCTCCGGAATGTCCTTGAACTGGATGATGGCCGAGTCGGTGCCTTTCCTCGTCACTTTCTCACAATATTCGATGTCGATGTCCTGCGGCTTGTAGCCGCCGTGTTCGA
>JAEEGG010008669.1_pt1 | contig 22999 bp, 20 predicted proteins | sample 9134161 | NCBI WGS metagenome assembly JAEEGG01 (sample SAMN16246543, study PRJNA631951) | gut metagenome | biome: gut microbiome; feature: rumen; material: CR-attached | host: Bos | place: Iran: Karaj | collected 2018-10
ACGAGTCCGAAGCCTTCGGACAGAGCGTCCGAAGCCTTCGGACTTTTTTTAGGGTGTGCCCCATTAGAACGCAAAGGCTTGAGGTAGCCCTATTCTCCCCCTTGAAAAGGGGGAGTTAGAGGGGGATTCATCTGCGCAGAAATAATCCCCCCCTGCCCCCCCCTTGCAAGGGGGGGAATAAGTTACTTATGCGGCGGCCACATGACGGCGCAGCCATTCCCCTCCTTTTCCAAAGGAGGGGTCAGGGGTGGTTTGTCAAAGATGTCCCAACCTATTCTATGCGGCCACATGACGGCGCAGCCCTTCCCCTCCTTTTCCAAAGGAGGGGTCAGGGGTGGTTTGTCAGAGATGTCCCAACCTTTTTACAGTCCCGAAGGGACGACAGAGTCCAGGCAGGGGCAACGCCCCTGTAAACAGTTGTCCACCAACAAATGAAGCCCCGAAGGGGCGACGGAATATTCCGACCTGTGGTTGGGATAGAGCCTATCGCGTGATGATTTAAGTAGCGCCGCAGACATGTAAAAACACAAGAACAATTCAAGTTATCATCAACTTTTTTCTCCCGTAATGCAATTTGAACCAATTTGAACCAATGCGTATTGGCGGGAAATAATTATTTTTGCACCCAAACAAAAAAATAATCAGCTCACAATGAAACGACTTTCAAAAAGATTTCTTATCTTTGCACCGTCATCCCATGATGGGTGACGTACATAGAGGAGAGCTTTAAAGCTTTGACCCGCCTGTGAATCTGGAAAATTCGAAGTAAATGGGTGATAAGCGTGAGAGCTGCTTCTCCTGCATTGGCATATATACTGCTCGCTCCACCTGTGGAGTCAGCATACATTATATATACATGCAGGTGTGAGCTGATTTTCATTCTTACATTTACGGGTAGTTCCAGGACCTTCAGGCTAAGGATGTCGAGAAGGCTCACACTCTTTGTGGCTGATAAAGCAGAAACTATAAAGAACCTATGACAAGTTACTACGATAATAACAAAGCGACCTCTGCCAATTCGAGGTATTTCATCCTCAATGACTCCGAGGAACAGCACTTTCCCTTTGAGGGCCTTTACATTGGTTCTCTTACTGGTGGCGAGATGGAGCTGCCCGCATTGGTTGACATCTGCGAGGTGAAAGCCTTCTGCATGCTCTACAACAGCGAAGCCACTCGCACCCAAGTTAATCACGTATTGGAAAAATTGGCTTGGAGACTTGCTATTACCGTCCCTGCCAACCTTTGTGAAATCGTGTTGTATAACGGAGGGATAGCGGGCGATTCCTTCAACACCCTTTCCCGGCTGAACAGATATTTGGTGGGAGAGCGTGAAGAACGGATATTGTTCGATGGCAATGCGGATGTGTTTGACGCAGTGGTTGCTGATGCATATGCTTCCATCGTTCAGCGCATGTCTGCCATCAACTGCGCAGGCAAGCGCTCGCTTGTTGAACTGAACGAGTCGCTGGGTCGCGATGCCCGTATGAAGTATCAGTTCTTTATCCTGACCGACTTCCCTCGTAACGTGAAGATGCAGACTGTACAGAAGCTGGCAAAGATTGTTGATGCTGGCAGCAAGGCCGGAGTGTATGTCTTGATGAGCTGGGACATGAATGCCGACTTCTGCGATGAAACTCATGCTTCGTCATCGTTTGATGCACAGGCGATGCTGAAGAACATGGAGCTGCTCTTCCCCAAAGATGGTGCATACTATTTCAGCAACTCCGGTCACGACGACGTACTGAATCGTTTTAAGCTGACGCTTGACGATGCTGCCATCGACCCAACAGAAGCCAATACTTGGGCTACATATATAAATAAGGTGGTGGAGGTGGCCAAGAAGAATGCCCGGCCATCAGCCTTGAAGCAAGACTTCCATCAGCTTGAATCCACGCCATACGAGTCTGTTACATCTGAAATTAGCGTCACCGTGGGATTGGAGGTCAACGACAAGCACCCCGTTACCGTGCGCTTCAATTCTGGCGACTATATCCATGCTTTTATTCTTGGACAATCGGGTTCTGGTAAATCAGTCCTTTTGAACAACATCATCAGTAGTGCCATCCTGAAATATTCGCCAGAAGACCTGATGCTCTACCTGATGGACTTCAAGGGCGTTGAGTTCAATCGCTACCGAGGCGTCAAACACACGAAGGCGGTGTTGGTAGACAACAGCGACCCCCAGATGACGCTTGAAGTGCTACGCGAGTTGCGAGAGGAAAATAAACTTCGTGTAAAGCTATGGCAAAAAGAAAGCGTCAACAACATCGACGGATATAACAAGAAATACCCTCATAGCCGACTGCCTCAGATACTCTTCGTAGCTGACGAATGTCAGGTGATGTTCAAAGCGCATACCAGCAATGATACAGAGCGGCTGATACAACAGGAGATTGCAGAAATCCTGAACATCATTGCCACCCAAGGCCGAAGTCAGGGCATCCACATGCTTTTAGCCACTCAGCAGCTTGACGAGACCGATATTTCAGGACAGATACTGAAGAACCTGACTGAGTGCTTCCTCCTGATGAGTGCCCCCACTGACTCTGACAGGCTGGTGGAAAACAGCAGTGACATGACCAGTCGCCAGATGACGGGCATGGCTTGTTACTATCACAAAAAGACTTTTCAGAGCCAGGTGCAGACCTTCTACGCCACCAATGAGGAACTGGTTGACGCCATACAGGCAGCACAAACGAAGGCGAGCGCGGTTCCTGGCAATGGCGAGCACTATTTCTGTGGCTCTTCGCTCTATTATCTGGAACAGAATAAAGATACGATAACAGAGAGCGATTATGATTGTCCAATAGCTCTTGTTGGCCGGAACATTGGCATCAATGCAGGTGCTACTACGCTGCCGCTGCGAAATGACTTTACGGAAAACGTGCTTGTTTTTGGCACCAACAAGGAAGAGCAAGCAGCAAGTGCTGCCATGAATGTCTTGGCGTCGCTCATGCTGTCGTATCAGCAGAAAGGCATTGACTGCCGGTTCTTGGTGATAGATTGTCTGGTCCAACAGAATAGCAAGTATAAAAGTCTCCTCGCGGACTGGAGCGCAAAAGGTTTCTGCAAACTGATTCCTCGACAGCAGAGTGGTGGCGTATTGCATGACCTTGTAGATGAAATCGCCAACAGTACTGCTCGCCCCACCATTCTGGCTATTATCGGTCAGGAACGGTTTATCGAGATGAAACGTAATCTCTCACTTCGGGGACTGTCTTCAGGCAGTAATGATTGGGAGGACACGGATGATGACTTCGACTTTGACTCATTTGAACCTCTGCCAGACTTGGAGATTGATGAGAGTGCGGTGATTCCGGAACTGACCGAAGAGCAAAAGCAACAGCTGCAAAAGATGCTGGAACAGGACGAACCCGCCGCTGAAGCGCCACAAATGGAAGAAAAGACTGAAGCAGAAGAGACGAGCATTGCCGACAGGATGACCTATCTCAAAGCGCTCTCCTATATCTTAGACGAAGGGCCGTTGCAGGGCGTTCATACGCTTTTGCTCGTTGACAAGCCTGCCAACATCCTCTTTGAGGGCGACTATGATGTGAACGACACCGACAAGTTCCGCCATAAGATCATCCTGCGCTCAGAGAACAAGTTCCTGCAGCCCATGCGTTTCAGCAAGGAAATAGATGTGGAAACACTCAGCGACGAAGAGGAACGCCTGCGCGCCTATTACTATCCGGAAGGTGACGACCCCGTGCTCTTCACGCCCTATCAGATGCCTGACAAGGACACTATTTAATAAGTATAAACCTCTAAAACTATACAATTATGGCAGATAACAGTGTAATGACCAATATCTCAGCTGTGCAGAACTATGGAAAGAATCTTCAGAAAGCGCAGCAGCAAATACTCCAGATTACCCAACAGGTCAAGAAGCAAACGGAGTCTATAGGGAACATCTGGAAGGATGACCAGTTCCAGAAATTCAACCAAGATTTTAGTGAGAACATTTTCAAGCCAGTGATGAAGGCTGCGGCCATGATGGAAAATGAGGCTCACTATATAGAGAAGACTGTGGAACTGCAGCGTGAGATACAGAAACTAAAGATTCGCTAACAAATAAAACCCAAATAATATGCCTGTAGATTTTTCATTCCTGCAAAACGCAGCACCTCCAAAACAAGAACAACCTCAACAGCCGGAGCCTGTTCAGCAGCCCGTTTCCAATATGGCTACTGTGGCCGTGCGCGTAGATGCCGACTGCTACATGCAGTGCGACGGTGAGTTTGTAGACATTCAGCTAAAGGCCGGACAAGTAACGAAGACAGAGCTGCCAACGGGTCAGCACCTGCTGGAGTTCCTAAGCACGGAGGATCCCAACGTCAAGGTGGAGAAGATGGTGGACTTCCCTGAATCGGGAAAGAGCTATCTGGTAATCGTTAACGAACTGAAAGCGGCTGTTGCCCCGCCGATGCCACAAGCACCGCGACAGCAGGCCCCACCGCAGAATCCGTTCCTCGACCAGCTAAACCAGATGCAGTGGAACAATCCTTTGGTTCCCCCAGCTATGCCGCAAATGCCACCTCCCATGCCTGGAGGCAGTAAACAATAAAAGAGAATCATAAAAAGACACAGAACCATGAAGATATTTGGATTCAGCTCAAAGAAAGAAGTTGAGGAGAAGGAACGCTTGGCGAGGGAATCTGCTCGCCGAGAGGCGATGGGCGATTTGCGCGAGCGTGACAAGAGGACCAGGCAGAGTGTGCTGCAAGGTCAGCAAAGCGACCTTGCCAACATCGCAAAGGGTAGTCAGGTGAAGTTTAGAATACCTTACTTTGACGTGTTTGACCCCCGCTTTGAGAACTTTGCCGTGCCTGTGGCAGTAGAAGTTTCATTGGTATATGGCGTGAACGACCTTGCCTTGTTCAACAGTATCAACAAGACACAGAACGTCAACGATGATGTTTTTCAGCAGAAGCTAAAGGGACAGGTAACCAAATTTGTCAAGGGCGTAGTGACCAATGCACCTGCTGACCATCAAATCCCCGTTCTGAAACTGGAAAGCAAGATTGTGGAGATAAGTGAGCTTGTTCAGAACTACGTCACTCCACAAGTGGAACGGCTTTTCGGCGTCAATGTGCGAAGCATTGACGTTACAAATATCGCAGTTGACAACCAAAGTAGAGGCTACCGTGAACTGAAGGCTGTGACTACCGACCTTGAGAAAGATTCTCTACAGGCTCGTTCCAGTCTTAATATTGATGCTTGGAAACGACAGCAAGAGATGAGCCTTGGCGGACAGGAGGAGATGCAACGCATGCAGTTGGAGCATCAGCGCGAGACGATGCGCATTCAGCGTGAAGAGTTGCAGCGTGCCTCGCGCCTGCAGACAGAGACCAATTTCCTCGGCGCGCATCAGGCAAACCTCAATGCTGGCGTGCAGACCGCTCAGGCAAAGGCCCAAGGCGGTATGTTCGCTCCACAAATGGCTGGAGTGCCCCCCATGCCAGGGATGGGCGGTATGCCTCCAATGCCAGGCGCTGCGCCACAGGTGAGTTATATGGTGGGTGTCAACGGGCAGCAGGTTGGTCCTTGTGACTGGAATCAGTTGCAGCAGCTCGTTCAGCAAGGCCAGCTGACACACCAGTCATACGTTTGGAAGCAGGGCATGCCGCAGTGGCAAATGGCAGGCGAGGTGATGGAGCTCACTCCTTTGTTCCAAGGCGGTGTGCCACAGATGCCGCCTATGCCTGGAATGTAATTCAACAGAACAAATACACATTAATAATCAATAATCATAAAACTATGGCAAAGAATTTGATACCCGAGGAGCTTGATGCCCTTATTAAGGAGTATTTAACCGATGGCGTTTTGACAGACAAAGAGCGCCAAGTGATTTTGAAAAAGGCAGAGGGTATGAAGCTTGATCGCGATGAGATTGACCTCTATCTTGATGCACAAGTACAGAAAATCGACCAAGCAACAGATGCTGCCGTTCGTCGTCAGAAAGGCAAAGCCTGTCCCCATTGTGGTGCCTACGTCTCTCAAATGACTGACAAGTGTCCAGAGTGTGGCCAATATATTACACCAGAGGCAACAAAGGAACTTGAAGAGATTCTTGATAACCTTGAAGAGGCACTGGTTAATATGAAATCAAGGAAAGATTTCGATAGAAACAAAGCTGTTGTAGAACGTTATGAGCGAAAAGCAAGGATGTATTATAGTAATCATCCAAAAATTAAAACATTGCTCACGGAGGTAGATGCAGAAATGAAAGTTGCAGAAAAAAAAGTAAAATCTGCAGAGCGCAAAACGACTTTTATTTCTATATTGAGAAATAAATGGATATGGGCTTGCTTACCTTTTATGTTAATTATACCTCTGTTTAATAAATGCCAAAGTGTAGGTAATACCTATTTTACTAGATCCGAAAAAGACCCATATATTTTACTGATTTTGTTATGTGTTTCTATTGGAATATTTGCGCTAGTGAGAGCAGCTCTTTCTTCCAAAAAAGACTAAATAATAACGATTATGGAAACCATCACAAAAGACGTTACACTCATCCTTAGTAGTAACAATCAAAGAAAGTATTACGTTTATCGTCTGGTTGACCCTCGTAATTTACAGACTTTTTATGTAGGAAAGGGATGTGGAGATAGGGTATTTCAACATGCTAAAGGTGTCATGTCTAAAATAGTTTTGGACGTAGATGAAGACAAATTGTCCCTGAAGGAAAAGCTAATAGCAGCAATAATAGGTGCTGGTAAGGAAGTTATTGCTATTATTCACAGACGCGGTCTAACGAACAAAGAAGCATTAGAAGTGGAGGCAGCTCTAATTGATGCTTATCCTGGACTGACAAATATCCAGCGGGGATATGGTATTGAACGTGGAGCCATGACCATTGAGGATTTGATTGCGACGTACAATATCCCGGTTTATAGTGAGCCTAACGAGAAATATGTCATCATTAAAACAACTCCTCAGTTTATCAATTCCAGGAATGGCAATCTCTATGAAGCAATTTCTCATGCTTGGCACGCTAAATTAAATAAGGCAAAGAAATACAAATATGTCTTTGCTGTAGTGAATGGCGTCGTACGTGAAGTTTACGAGGTGGATAAAGATAATGGTTGGTACCAGTTTAGTAGTGACAGAATTGCGTTTCATGGCAAGCCTACCAATGACGCCATAGCATCAGTGGTAAAAAACAAACGAATCCCAGACTATTACAAAAAGAGGGGAGCAGCTAATCCTTTCATGTATAAAAAGAAGTAAGAGACAGTGGAATGGTTTCGTTGCCAAAATCAGGTAACGTAAGCCATTCTCTTTGTATACCATCTCAACAATTGCATGATGGAGAGAACGAAAAGATTGGATAATAGAGGACAAGCCTTTCACAGATTTACCTCAGCACCTTATCAAAGGACTTTAGTGGACTGAACCCTCCCGCCAATTGAAATAAGAAAAACAGAAATTATGTCATTCATGGTCGTCAATGGGTCAGAAATGATCCGATATAACCCGTCAACATCCTCTATTGAGGCCTCCAGTTCCAGAGGCAGCTCATGGTCTATGCGCTGCAGATGCTCGGATATGGGGAATGTACGTGCGCTGACACTACACAAGGGAGAAATCATCCTTTGCTCAGACCAGGGCATCTATGCTTCTAAAAACGCAGGAAGAGCTTGGTTCAAGCGGAATGGCTCTGACAGGAAATTCGTAGATATCCAAGACATGGGCAGCGAGTTGATTGCCACCACCTCCGACGGGCATGTCTATGCTTCCTCGTCAGGTGGGTTCAGCTGGTTTAAGCGGAAATAAGGCACCATATTATTTGCAATCATTGAATTTTACGCTCCACATTACTATATTCTGAATATATGAATGAACTAAGCAACAGAGAACTGCAGGTGGCGCTGAACAAGGTGTGCTTCTCGTCGGACTTCAAGTTTTTCTTTATTGAAAGACATCATTACTGCCCTAGTGACATGACTATCAGTGTAGTGGGGGAGCCGCGCGGAGAGACGGCTGAGGCCAAGAAGTGTTTCTATCTGGCTCTCGCCATCCGCGAATATGGCTACGACAGCTCGTCGAACAGGGGTACGTCCGTCTACGATGACTTGGGTGACTACACCACTGGCAGGTTTGACTTCACCCAGGAGCATCTTGACACGGTGCTCGAATACTTTAAGACCCGCAAGCCCGAACTGTACGAGAAATACATGGATGGTGTGACCTTCTATCGAAGTGAATATGAAGAAGGGTGGGAGGAGTAACGGGCAAAAAAAACTTCACCAAATTTGTGAATTTGATAATTATTGTTTACCTTTGCACCAAGATTACGACAGATATTGTCATTGAATACGAAAAGGACTATCTTGAAGAGTTGTATAACGACGGGAAATGTACAAACAAGAAGTATCGTTTCCAGAAACAGGTCGTTACCAAATACCAGAAACGTATTGATACGTTGATGGCAGCTACTCGCTTAGAAGATTTATTCGTTTTCAATTCACTAAACTTCGAAGCACTTAACAATGGTTTTTATTCTATACAAATAGATTACCATTATCGTTTGGAGTTTAAGGTAAGGCAAGAGGGTTCTGAACCTATAGTAACAATATGTACTGTAACCGACATTACAAATCACTATCAGTAAAAACGAAGATATGAACAGAGTAACTACGCATCCTGGAGACGTGCTGAAGGAAGAACTGGAGGCAAGAGGTATCTCACAGAAGAAATTTTCTGAGGTGCTATGCATTCCTTATACACAACTTAATGAGATACTCAACGGCAAGCGTCCAGTAACAACTGATTTTGCCCTGATGATGGAGGCTGCTCTTGGCATCAACCCTGAAATGCTTATTAACATGCAGACCCGCCATAACATGTCTGTAGCCCGACAGAAGAAGTCGCTTTTGGAAAGACTGGTTAACATAAAAAGAGCATGTGCTGCAATGTTTTAGTTTAGACAGAACAAGCCCTTCACCGATTTGGCGCAGCACCTTCAGAGATTATGTCATTAATGGTCGTCAATGGGTCGGAAATAATCCGATATAACCCGACAACATCCTCTATTGAAGCCTCCAGTTCCAGAGGCTTCTCATGGTCTATGCGCTCATCTTTGAATTGGATAATAGTGAGGTTTTAGAATGATGTTGGCAACTTTTGAGCGTTTTGTTTGGGCGTTCTAAGGATTTTGCGTATCTTTGCACACAAAAGATGACAAACAAGAAGGTGTTATGAATACAAATGTACAATTACGTGAGGAATTATTTCGCGAAATATACCCGTTGCTCGACAATGACACTGCAATTAGGAAGGTGCTTGTGTATTTGAGGTCGGTCAAACCTTCCGCAGCTGGTACCACTTCTGCTGAAGATAAACAGGAAAAAATCAAATTGGAAGATTTGGAGATTCCTGCTAAGTTGCGTCGTAAACGTGGATGCATTCGGTTGACGGAAGAGGACATGAATGATGAACACATACAATATATTCTGAATAAATGAGACGTGTTTTCCTTGACACAAACATTCTGCTTGACTTTGCTCTTGGGCGCGAACATGCAGATGATGCCGAGAAAATCCTCGCTTTGGGGTTGGCTGGTGCCATTGAGGTTTGCGCGTCCTTTCTCTCTTATGCCAATATGGGCTATATACTACGCCATCATCCCAAGGATGAGATTTATTCCCTGATAGGTTTGATGCGTGAAGACGTGTTGGTTCTTCCCACTGATAGTTTCCAATTAGATGAGGGGCTGTCTCTTCGTGCTGACGATTTGGAGGATGCCCTCCAGTATGAATGTGCAAAAGCTGCAGGGTGTGACGTTATTATTACCAACAATGGGAAAGATTACGCAGATTTTTGCACCCTGCCATACATGACTGCAGCAGAATTCTTGTTTGAATGGAATAAATAAATCGCGTAAGGGTTCCTGACGAAGGACTACGAGTGTTATAACATTATGTCATTAATGGTCGTCAATGGGTCTGAGATGATCCGATATAACCCGTCAACAACCGCCATTGAAGCCTCCAGTTCCAGAGGCTTCTCATGGTCTATGCGCTGCAGATGCTCGGATATGGGCAATGTGCGCGCACTGACACTTCACAAGGGAGAAATCATCCTTTGCTCAAATCAGGGCATCTATGTATCCAAAAACGCAGGAAGAGCTTGGATGAAGCGGAATAGTTCTGAACGAAATTTCGTCGACATCCAAGACATGGGGAACGAGCTGATTGCCATTACCTCTGATGGCCACGTCTATGCATCCTCGTCAGGAGGGTTCAGCTGGTTTAAGCGAAGGTGACTAGTGAAAAATTTCACTTTTATTGACCTGTTTTCAATGCAAAAAAGAACTCAGGAATTGAAGATATCTTCACTTGAGAACGGTCAGAACAGGTCTGAGTGCGTGCCCGTCTGCAAGAACAGCAGCGTCAGTTGCATGTCATTCTGCTGCCACGTCATCAGCCAGTCCGACTGTATGTGGCACTCCCATTGACCGTCCATATCACCCGACAGCTTGTGCGGACGGTATTGTGCGGGCAACGTACCAGTGGCAGCAAGCAACGCCACGGCGTCCCGTATTAGCTGCAAGTTCAGCCCACGCTTCTTACAGCGTTTCAGGTCCTTTCCGAAACGCTTGGTGTAGTCGATGCTATACATTCTTCAACCAAGTATCTGCTTGAACATGTCGTCCACGCTGTCGGCGTGATACACGCGGCCGTGCTTCACGTCGTCCATCGCCTCACGATAGCCAGCCGTCTTCGTGACGTCCTTTGTCTTTGAGATCGCATCCTTCTGAACCTTTACTGATGTCACGCCTACGAGCATCTTGCAAGCCTGCTTCACCTTCTGGACGAGGCTCTCGTCGGCGATTTGTAATATTAGTGTTGTCATAATCTTCGTGGTTATACCATTACGGCTGCAAAGATATAACATTTTCCCGAAATTTCCTCAATTATCGCAAAAAAAATGTCTACTGGCCATAAGTAAGGAAAACATTAATGAAGTTGTTATCGAAGTATATTCAAGAATTCATCGATATTTATAACCTCGCGGGTACGATTTCTATGATTATATGGAAAAACTAACAGGTGCCGCATACAATAATTTATATATAAAAGACGTTTTATAGTTACTTATAAACTATAACGATGAAGACAAGACTGACTATTCTGCTGGCGGCTGTGTTCTGCGGGGTGCTGGGGGCGCTGGCGCAGAGCGTGGACGCGCAAGCCTATTACCTCAACAAAGAAGGCGTGGAAGAGCACTCCAACTCCATCCCCGAGGGGGAAGCTCCGCTAACCGTTGAGTTTCGTGCCAACCCCTCCGACATGGAAGGCTACACGCCCAGCTACGAATGGCACTTCCGCCGCGACGAGAAGGGCGAGGGCATGCGCGAGCTGTTCGTGCGCTACGAGGAGAACACCACCTACACCTTCGAGGAGTCGGGCACCTACCACGTTGTGCTGAAGACACGGTTGGAGCAGGACGGCGCCGAGCTGGACTCCATGATTGTCACCGTGTCGATAGCCGAGAGCAAGCTGGAGTTTCCCAATGCCTTCTCGCCCAACAATGGCGATGAGCTGAACAACAAATACCAGGCCAAGGAAGGCTACAAGAGCATTGTGCAGTTCCACGCCATCATCATCAACCGCTGGGGGCAGAAGCTCTTCGAATGGTACGACCCCGCCGACGGCTGGGACGGCACCTACAAAGGACGCGACGTGAAGGAGGGCATCTACTACGTGATAGTGTCGGCCAAGGGTGCCGACGGCAAGGAATACAACATTCGCAAGGATGTGAACCTGCTCAGGGGATTCACAGAAGGGGGGCGCACCAGTGGAGAGCAATAACAATGGCCACGGCTTCATCAGCGTGATGGGAGCCCGCGTGCACAACCTGAAGAACATCGACGTTGACATCCCCCGCCAGTCGCTCACCGTCATCACCGGCTTGAGTGGAAGCGGCAAGTCGTCGTTGGCCTTCGACACCATCTTCGCCGAAGGCCAGCGACGTTATATTGAGACCTTCTCGGCCTATGCCCGCAACTTCCTGGGCGGCATGGAGCGCCCCGACGTCGACAAGATTACGGGGCTCTCGCCCGTCATCAGCATTGAGCAGAAGACCACCAACAAGAATCCCCGCAGCACCGTGGGCACCACCACCGAGATCTACGACTACCTGCGCCTGCTCTTTGCACGTGCCGGTAAGGCCTATAGCTACATGACTGGCGAGCCGATGGTGAAATACACCGAGGAGAAGGTGATGGAGATGATTCAGCACGACTATGCCGGACACAAAATCCTTATCCTCGCCCCCCTGGTACGCTCGCGCAAAGGCCACTATCGCGAGCTCTTCGAGCAGATGCGCCGCAAGGGCTACCTCAACATGCGGGTGGATGGCGAAGTGGTGGAAATCGCCCGAGGCATGAAGGTGGACCGCTACAAGAACCACGACATCGAGGTGGTGATAGACAAGCTGAGCGTGAAGAGCGTTGAGAGTGCGGAGTTGAGCGACATCGGCAATGCCCACGCCACACGCAACACCCAACAGGACGAACGTCTGAAGAAATCGGTGCAGATGGCCATGAAGCAGGGCGACGGGCTCGTCATGATTCTCGATGTCAGCTCACCCGCGCCTGATGGCCGCCCCCGGGTGAAGTATTTCTCGCGCCGACTGATGTGCCCCACATCGGGCATCAGCTATAGCGACCCCGCGCCCAACAACTTCTCGTTCAACTCGCCGCAGGGCGCCTGTCCGCGCTGTAAGGGACTGGGCACCATCAGCGAGATTGACTTGGAGAAGGTCATCCCCAACCGCCGACAGAGCATTGCCGAAGGAGGCATCGTGCCCTTGGGCAAACAGAAGAACTTGCTCATCTTCTGGCAGCTGGAGGCATTGCTCCGCAAATACGACTGCACACTGAAGACGCCCATCGCCGACCTGCCCGACGAGGCCATGACCGAAATCCTCTACGGGTCGCTCGAAGACGTGCGCATCGACAAGGACGTGGTGCACACATCGAGCGACTACTTTGTGCGCTTCGATGGCATCGTGAAATATCTGCGCGACGTGCAGGAGAACGAAGACAGCGCCAGCGGACAGAAATGGGCCGACCAGTTCATGGCCGACTGCGAATGTCCTGAATGTCACGGGCAGCGACTGAACCGCGAGGCCCTCTCCTACAAGATTTGGGACAAGAACATCGCCGAGCTGGCCGCAATGGACATCGGCGAGCTGCGCCAATGGCTCGATGAGTTAGACCCTCCCTCGCCTGCCACACCTGCCAAGCCCTCCCATCTCGACGACCAGCAGCGGCAGATTGCCACTGAGATACTGAAGGAGATACGCACCCGCCTGGACTTCCTGCTCGGCGTGGGACTCGACTACCTGTCGCTCAACCGCCCCTCGGCATCGCTGTCGGGTGGCGAGAGCCAGCGCATCCGACTGGCCACGCAGATAGGCTCGCAACTGGTGAACGTGCTCTACATCCTCGACGAGCCCTCCATCGGACTACACCAGCGCGACAACGAGCGCCTCATCCGCTCGCTGAAAGAGCTGCGCGACCTGGGCAACACCGTCATCGTGGTGGAGCACGACAAAGACATGATGCTGGCAGCCGACTATATCATCGACATCGGCCCACGTGCCGGGCGCAAGGGCGGCGAAGTGGTGTTTCAAGGCACTGTGGAGCAGATGCTGAAGAGCAACACGCTGACAGGGTTATATCTTAGAGGTGAGGGCGAAGAGTTGAGAGCTGAAAGGACACCTCAGCAAGACAAAGCTCTCGCCCCTCACCCCTCACCTCTTGCCACGTTGACGATAAAAGGCTGCCGCGGCAACAACCTGAAACATATCGACGTGAGTTTCCCCTTGGGCAAGCTCATCGTGGTGACGGGCGTGAGCGGCAGCGGCAAGTCGACACTCATCAACGAGACGCTACAGCCCATCCTGTCGCAGCATTTCTACCGCTCGCTCAAGGCTCCCCTGCCCTACGACTCGGTGGAAGGTCTGGAATTCATCGACAAAGTGGTGAATGTGGACCAAAGCCCCATCGGACGTACGCCCCGCTCCAATCCCGCCACCTATACGGGCGTCTTCGCCGACATCCGCTCGCTCTTCGTGGCACTGCCAGAAGCCAAGATTCGAGGCTACAAGCCCGGGCGCTTCTCGTTCAACGTGAGGGGTGGGCGCTGCGAGGCCTGTGGCGGCAACGGCTACAAGACCATCGAGATGAACTTCCTGCCCAACATTCAGGTGCCCTGCGAGCAATGTCACGGCAAGCGCTACAACCGCGAGACGCTTGAGGTGCGCTACAAGGGCAAGTCGATTGCCGACGTGCTCGATATGACCATCAATCAAGCTGTGGAGTTCTTCGAGAATGTGCCCGACATCCTGCGGAAAATCAAGACCATACAGGACGTCGGTTTGGGATACATCAAGCTGGGACAGCCCAGCACCACCCTCAGCGGCGGCGAGAGCCAACGTGTGAAACTGGCCTCAGAACTGAGCAAGCGCGACACGGGGCGCACCGTCTACATTCTCGACGAGCCCACCACGGGTCTGCACTTCGACGACATCCGCATCTTGATGCAGGTGCTCCATCGGTTGGTGGCACGTGGCAACACCGTCATCGTCATCGAGCACAACCTCGACGTGATTTGCCAAGCCGACTACCTCATCGACATGGGCCCCGAGGGCGGTCGCGGAGGGGGAAATGTGCTTTCCACCGGCACGCCTGAGGAGGTGGCGCAGAGCACGCTCGGCCACACTCCCCGCTACGTCAAGGGGTATCTGGAAGAAGTGAGAGGTGAGTTTTTAAGAGGTGAGGGGTGAGAGGATAGTTTTGCCGAAGTATTCTATCAACAATCTCATCTTCACTCCCAGTCCTCAATATCTATCCTCCCCCCCCTCACCTCTTCGCCCCCACCCCTCAAAACTATCCTCCCACCCCTCACCCCTTCGCCCTCACCCCTTTGCCCCCACCCCTCAAAAACCCTTCGCAAGCCTTGCGAAGATTTGGTGATTAGAGGAAAGATTAGTAATTTTGCCAAAAATTTCCGAAAAGCAATGGACGACATACTCGACTTTGGCCCCGTAGAGGACCAGATGCAAAACATCATCAAGGTGATAGGCGTGGGCGGTGGCGGCTGCAATGCCGTGAGCCGCATGTACGACGAGGGCATACAGGGTGTGGCTTTCGCCGTCACCAATACCGACAGCGCCTCGCTCAAACAATCGCCAGTGCCCGTGAAGCTTCAGTTAGGAGCAGGATTGGGAGCAGGAGGACGGCCTGAGGTGGGGCGTTCCGAGGCCGAAAGCAGCATCGACAGCATTGAGCGATTGCTCGACGACCACACCCGCATGGTGTTTGTCACTGCCACTATGGGCGGCGGCACTGGCACTGGTGCCGCTCCTGTGGTGGCCAAGGTGGCCAAGGACCGCGGCCTACTCACCATCGGCGTGGTCACCATTCCCTTTCATTTCGAGCACCGCCGCAAAATCATCAAGGCCCTGAAGGGCGTCGACGAGCTGCGCCAGAACGTAGACGCCATCCTCATCGTGAACAACGAGCGCCTGTGCGATGTGTACAGCAACACCAACATGTCGCTCAAGGACGCCCTGGCCGAGGCCGACAACGTGCTGAAGAACGCCGTGAAGGGCATCTCAGAACTCATCACCATCAGCTCGCCAGGCAACATCAACCTCGACTTCCGCGACGTGGAGACCACCATGCGTGGGGGCGGCGGCGCCATCATGGCCATTGGCCGTGCCAGCGGCGACCACCGTGTGGAGCGCGCCATCCTCGACGCCCTCGACTCGCCCCTGCTACATGGCAACGACATCAACCGCGCCAAGCGAATCCTTTTCAACATCTATTTCAGCGCGCAGGCTCCCATCCTGGTGCAGGAGATGGAGGAGATATCAGAATTCTTCGACCAGCTCGACCCCGACATCGACGTCATCTGGGGAACCTCCGAAGATGAGTCGCTGGGCGAGGACGCCAAGGTGATTATTTTGGCCACCGACATGGACGATGAGCTGCTGGTGGATGGCGAGGGTGACGAGCTGGAGGACGAGCGCTACGACCATCTGATAGGCCAGCTCTACCACCCATTGAAGAAAGACGTTGACGATGCCAACGCGCCAGAACCGCAATTCAACGTGGTGGCAGCAGAAGAACCCGAACCTGCTGAGCCTGAAACACCTGCCAAACAGGAGGACACCATAGCCGCCCCCCCCCCCACGGCTGAAACGCCACGGCCAGCCACAACATTGGGGCGCTGGAAGAGTTGGCTCGGCAAGAAGATTGGCGACATCATCAACGACGATTATTAAGCACCCATGCCCTACTTGAACCTTTCGCACCAGGAGATGGCCTCCGAGCTGGGCGTGCTGGCCCGAGAGCTGCTGGCAGCAGGGCGCACCGACCTGCTGCTGCAGGCATTGGGCGTGCCCATGATTGAGACGCTGAGATTAGAGGCCGCCAAGGGCCATCTACTGCCTCTACGCATCACGGCCGACTGGCGTTTCTTCGTAGGCAACCAAGAGGTAGACCTTCAGCCCGTCCACAAGGCTGTCTATCTGCTCTTCCTGGCTCATCCCGAGGGTATCGAGTTCAAGCACTTGGCCGACTATCGCGACGAACTCACCCGCTACTACATGAAGACGGCACGAATGATGGACAAAGAGAAAATCATGGAGGGAGTGGCGCATCTGGTGAACCCTCTCGACAATGCCATCAACGAGAAGTGTTCGCGCATCAAGAGCGCCTTTATGGCTCTGATGGACGAGTATTCGGCCAGCTACTACATCATCAGCAGCCTCGTGCAGCGGCGCATGCCAGGCTCCAACCGCATCTGGTACAACAGGCTGAAGGTCATCACCCTGCCGCGCCATCTGGTGACGATGGAATCAGAAATTTAATCGTTTGTAGACCTGCCACGCTGTCTCTGCCAACAGCGAGATGGTTTGCTCTGCTGTGGTGGAATTGCCATCGAAGAGCGAACCCGTATATTCTGTCACCATGCGGTTCTTCATGGGCACGTCGTTCAGCTCCTTCTCGGCGATGATGTTGGTGTCGGCATCATAAGCGGTCAACGCCACATTCAGCGAACCGATGTCATCGCGCAGGAAGGTGAACACCTCAAGCGTGGGCGGCGTGGTGCGCCCTGCCACGTCGAACATGGTGTATTGCTTGGAGTTGACAGTTCCACCCCAGCCACTGGTGGCATCGAATACGCCCGACTCTCCCGTGTAGTAGACGCGTATGCGGTCGACCGTTTGCGGCATCCGCTCATCGGTAAGGATGATGCGCAACATCGACGTGGCCCTCTCCAGCATCAGGTCGTGGCGGTCGGCATGGTCGGTCACCTCCAGGTCGCCATAATAATAAAAGGTGTCGGTGAAACCGTCGGCATTGGCAAACTTCACGCTGGCAGGATTGCTCAGCGTGGGGTTGTTGATGCTGCTATGGCCCACGATGAGCAGCTGATAGGTGCCGGGAGTGAGCTTCATCGACGTCTCGCCATAGCCATCGTCGCCCCGCTTTTGCAGCACCTTCTTCTTCTGCACCCCATCTTGATAAACCACGAAGCACAGCTTGGAACAATAGTTGGTGAGCGATTCCACGGCACGCATCTGGCTGAAGGGGACGATGTTGTAGGCACTTGCTCGCAGGACAACGTTATAGTCGGCAGCCGTTTCCTTGGTGCTGCCAGCGTCGTCTTCGTCGAGCACCATTTTCTCGCAACCCATCGCAACCAGCAACAATGCCGTAAGCCATAGCAAGTGTCTCGCCGATTTTAATCCTGAAAATGCTCCCATGGTCAACCTGCTGTTTTCTTTCCGTCGCGACCTTTGTCCTTGCGCCCCCGACCATGTCCGCCACCATGACGATGTCCTCCGCCACCACGATGACGGCGCTTGCCGTTGCCAGCAGCTGGGGCGGCCTTGTAGTCGGGACCTTCGCCCACGCCTTCGGGCAAGGGCAGCTTCTCCACCTCCTTGCCTAAGAACTGCTCAATCTGACGGAAGCGCAAGATGTCGCGGTCGCTGATGAAGGTGATGGCCTGTCCGTCGCGGTCGGCACGTGCCGTGCGGCCTATACGGTGCACATAGTCCTCGGCATCGTGGGGCACGTCGAAATTGATGACGATGCGGATGTCGTCGATGTCGATGCCTCGGCTCACGATGTCGGTGGCCACCAACACGTCCACCTGTCCCGCCTTGAAGCGATACATCACCTCGTCGCGCTCCTGCTGCGAGAGGTCGCTGTGCATGGGAGCACAATTTATCTTCAGCCGGCGCAACTGTCGGTCGATGTCTTTCACACGGTCTTTCTTCCCGCAGAAGATGATGACCCGTTGCAGGTCGCCCGCCTTGAAGAGATGGTCGATGATGAGCAGCTTCTGCGGGTCGTAGCACACGTATGCCTGCTGCTTGATTTTGTCAGCCGGTCGGCTCACCTTCAGCTTCACCTCAATGGGATTGTGCAACAAGCTCACGGCCAGCTCTCTAACCTTCGACGGCATGGTGGCCGAGAACATCACCTTCTGGCAATCCTGTGGCAGCAGCTTTGTGATTTGCATGATGTCGTCGATGAATCCCATGTCGAGCATTCGGTCGGCCTCGTCGAGCACGAAGAAGCTGGTGCGCGCCAGGTTGAGGTTGCCCACCTTCAGGTGGCTCAGCAAGCGTCCCGGTGTGGCGATGACCACGGGTGCGCCGCCACGCAGACTCTTCAGCTCCTGGTCGAAGCGCCCGCCGTCGTTGCCGCCATAGACAGCTATCGAGCTGACGCCGGGCAGGTAGTAGGAGAAGCCCTCCATAGCCTGGTCGATTTGTTGTGCCAGCTCGCGCGTGGGAGCCATCACCACGCAGTTGATGGCATCGGCAGGATAGTCGCCGTCGTCGAGCATCGAGAGGATGGGCAGCAGATAGGCCGCCGTCTTGCCTGTGCCTGTCTGCGCCACGCCCAGCACGTCGCGTCCGTCGAGAATATGTGGAATGCACCGCTCCTGTATGGGAGTCATCTCCTCGAAGTGCATGTCGTAGAGCGCATCGAGGATGTTGTCGTTTAGATATGTTTCTTCAAATGTCATTTATATCTTAAACGCCAAGATGGGCAATAATATTGTGTAGGAAGCAAAAAAAGCCCATGAGGAGAAGCCCCCCCTTCTGCCCCCGAGGGGGCTACTATAGTTTTGTAGGTAAGGGGGGTGAGGTGAGAGTGGGGAAAAGAAATGCGGTAGAAAATTCTTCATTCTTCACTCTTCATTCTTCATTTAAGAACATTCTTCACTCTTCATTCTTCATTTAACTACATCCGTCCGCCGAAGCCGCCGCCTCCACCGAAGCCACCGCCACCGCCACGGGGACCACCGCCGCCGCCTCGGCCGCCGCGTCCACCGCCGCCGCCTTCGCCGCCTTCGCCACCTTCGCCGCCACCACGTCGGCCACCGCCCCAGCCACTACTGCTACGACCGCCGAAGAGGTTGAGACGATAGCTCACGTGCAGCATGGCGTAGCTGGTGATGGCGTTCACCTCGCTGTCGCGCCAGCCATTGGCGTTGACGGTGCGGCTGAAGTTGGTCTGTTCGTGCAGGATGTCATACCACTGCAGCATCACGGTGAGCGACCTGCCACGCAGGAAGCTATAGCTCAGCTGGGCGTTCCAAATAAATTCGTTGGTGTTCAGCGTGGCATCGCTATATCCGCGCTTGCTATAGACGTGGAAGTCGGTGGTAAGCGTTGGCAACGACGCCGCATCCCTTGGACGGCCCTTGAGCTGGTTGGGGTCGAGCCTCATGTTGCCGCCATAGTTGAAGTTCCAAGTGGTGAGGTTGCGCGAGGCCTGCAAGCGGTTCTCGGTGCGGGCATAGGTTGCACGGAAGTTCAACGAGAAATTGAACCAGCGGTTGCGGTAGCTCAGCGACAGGTCGGGCGAGAAGTTGTAGGTGTGCGTCACGTTGCGGTCGGGTATGGCCGTGCGGTTCAGGTTCACGTAGCCTATCTGGTGGTTGTAGCTGCCGTTGATGCCTCCGCTGATGTCCCAACGGTTCAGCGTGTCGAGTCCGATGTTGAACGAGCCGCCACCATTCACGCCCCAGTTGCCGTTGATGTTCTCCGGTCGTGATATGCGTCCACCCGTGGTCTCGTTGTAGGTCACCACATTGCCGATGGAGTTGTTGGTGCGCCGCAAGCTGGCGTTGAAGCTATAGCTCCAGTGGGCTTGCGCCTTTGGAATCTGGAAGCCCAGGCTGTCCTCCACCAACGTTGGTGCGCGCTGCTTCTGGAAGTTGGTGTTCAGGTTGTAGGTGAACGAGGGCTTCAGTCCTGGATTACCCATCGAGATATTGAGCGGGTTGGTGTCGTCGTAGATGTCGAGCATCTGCGTGATGCTGGGTTGCGAGGTGTTGCCGCGCAGCGTCACCTGCAGGTTGGTCTGCTGGTTGAAGCGGTAGCGCATGTTCAGCGTGGGCGAGTAGTTGGTCACGGTGCGTGTGGTGTCAATGGGCACGCCCAGATACTGCTGAATGTAGTGCGAGTGCTGTGGCTGGATGGTGACGCCGAGGTTCATGTTCAGCTTCTCGCGCACCATGCGCAGCTGCAGGTCGATGTTCTGTCCGTCTTCGGTACGCTCGGAGTAGCGGCTCAGACGGTCGCTGAGGTACATCTCATAAGGGTTGTCGAGATAGCCGAAGAGTCGCGCCCACTCCTGATAGTCGTTGAGCACGTCGAGGAAGGCGGGCTCGCCAAGGTCGGGCAGGTCGTAGGTCGAGGGGTCGTTCTTCTGGTAGCTGTGGTTGAAACGGTAGTTCAGCTGCAGGAAGATGCCCTGAGCGCCGAATGAGCGCACACGGTTACGGTTGCCAAAGGGGCCGCGTGCCTGCTGCTGGGTGGTGTCCTCTGGCTCTGGCTTCGGCTTAAAGGTATAGAGCGGCTCGGTGTAGGTGGCTCCGAGCGAATAGCTGAAGTTGTTGTTGGCCGAGAGGGTGTAGCGGTTGGTCTGATAGGTGGAGTCGTTGCCAAACTGGTCCTTCTGCTGGTAGAGGTGCACCGCCGAGAGGTTGGCGTTGCGGTTGTCGCCATCGCTGTAGTTGATGTTGCCACTGATGGCGATGTTGCGCCCACGGCTACCGAAGCGGCGGTAGAGCTGCATCTGCGTGCTCAGGTTCTTGTTGGAGCCGTGGCCCAGCGACTTGCCCTGTCGGTTGTTGACGATGAGGCCCCGCTCGTTCATATACTGAATGCTCCTCTGGTCGAGGGCATCGGCGACGTAGTCGAAGGGATTGGCGTTGAACGAGGCGTTGCTCGAGAACGAGCGACTGTCGTTGTTCGAGATGCTCACATTGGGGCGGAAGGATACGTTGGTGAGCGTGTCGATGGCCCACTGTATGTTCATGTTGCCCGTCCAACTGTTGTTGCGCGAATAGCTCTGGTTGGTGCTGTTCGAGAAGGCTCCACCACGGGTGTTGACGAAGTTCTCGGAGCCGTTGCGGCTCCAGTTGTCGGCATCGTTGCGGGTGTAGGTCACGCGGCCACTCATCCTCAGGTTGGCACCGTTGGGCTTGCGCTGACTCTCATAGCTGGCATCCAGTGCACCAGTCTTCGTCTCGCGCTGTCCGTTGCCGTTGCCACGTCCACGTCCGCCTCGTCCGCTGAAGTTTCGGTCGTTCACGTTGTTGGCATTGCCCATGAAGGTGTAGCGCATGGCGCCAAAGGGCTTCATGGCCGTCAGTCGTATGCCATAGCGCTTGTCGGTGCCGATGCCCACGTCGGGGTTGGCCTGTATGCCGTTGCGGGCACTGCGCTTGGTGGTGAACTCCAGCACGAAGTCGTCGTTGCCATCGTCAACGCCCGTCATGCGGCTCAAGTCGCTCTTCTCGTCGTAGGCCTTCACCTTATCGATGACATACGATGGCAAGTTCTTCATCACGGCATCGTTGTTGCCCGTCATGAAGTCGCGGCCATCGAGCTTGAACTTCTTCACGTCCTTGCCGTTGATGCTGATCTTGCCGTCGTCGTCGATCTTGGCACCCGGCAGCATCTCCACCAGTGCCTCGATGACCGAGCCTTCGGGCACGCGGAAGGCATCGGCGTTGTAGACCACGGTGTCGTCCTTGATCACCATCTTGGGGATGTTGGCCGTCACCACGGCCTCGTCGAGGAGCACGGCAGAGGGCTCCATCGTCATATTGCCCAAGGCTAACGGACGGCGGGCCACGGTGATGGTCTTCGTCAAGGGCTGATAGCCCAGGTAGGTGGCACGCAGCTGATAGGTGCCCTGCCCCACCCCATTGAAGGTGAATGCACCCTGCTCGCCAGAAATCACTCCGGCGGTGAACGTGGTGTCGCTCTTGCCTATTTTATAAAGTTGCAGCGTAGCCTTGGACAAGGCTTCACGGTTCTCGGAATCAAGCAACTTTCCCGAAACCGTGGTCTGGGCCAACGCGCTGGATATTGAAAAGACAAAGAAAAGAACTACCTGAGCGAAAATTCGATACAATCTATGCATAGTTTGGCTTTTGGGGGTCAATGTGACTTTATGACGGATTCGCCGTCAGCTCGTTTAGCAGCTATTTACCATTTTAACTTTATTTAATAACGTCGAAAAGCACGTTTGCCTCCTTTTTTCGTAATTTTGCCCAAGTTTTTTGAAGATTCCCTTGAGCAACGATTACTTCCAATTCAGGCTATTTACCATCCGCCAGAGCCGATGCGCCATGAAGGTGGGCACCGACGGCACCCTGCTGGGGGCGTGGGCACGTCTGCCCTCCACCAGCGGCGATGCACCTACCATCCTCGATGTGGGCACGGGCACGGGCATCATCGCCCTGATGATGGCCCAGCGCTACGCCCAGGCCCGCGTGGTGGGCATCGACATCGACGCTGACGCGGCACAGCAGGCGCTCCAAAATGCGCAAGCGTCGCCCTTTGCCAGCCGCATCGACATTCGCCATGCCGATTTCTGTGCGCTCGAAGGTTCAGCGTGCTACGTCGCCATCGTGAGCAACCCACCCTATTT
>JAEEGG010008643.1_pt1 | contig 22998 bp, 21 predicted proteins | sample 9134161 | NCBI WGS metagenome assembly JAEEGG01 (sample SAMN16246543, study PRJNA631951) | gut metagenome | biome: gut microbiome; feature: rumen; material: CR-attached | host: Bos | place: Iran: Karaj | collected 2018-10
ACAGGATATTACTGATATTACAGACCCCACCCCTACCCCCTCCCCTTGAAGGGAGGGGATGGCTGCGCATGAATAGGTCAACTGCTATATCATTGCCTTGTCTTTAACTCCTTTAACTTCCTTAACTCCTTTAACTCCTGAAAGCGGAGCGAATGCGAAACTAGAATGAAGTGAAATAGGGGTTCATCTGCACCTCGTCGCCCATCATGGTGGTGGGGCCGTGGCCGGAGTAGACTGTTACGTCGGCTGGCAGCGGGGCCAGGACTTGCCGCAGCGAGCGCATCAGCTGTTGCCATGAGCCGCCCTGCAGGTCGGTACGCCCAACGCTCATGCGGAACAGCGTGTCGCCGGAGAAGAGTTTCTTCTCGCTCTCACAATAGAACACCACGCTGCCCGGCGAGTGTCCCGGTGTGTGCAGCACCTGTAGCGTATGGGTGCCCAGGGTGATCAGCTCTCCGTCGCAGAGGTCATCGCCCAATGGAGGCAACGGCCTGTCGTAGCCGGAGCCGAAAAACGCCGCCACCTGCTGATTCATGCCTTCGTAAAGCGGACGGTCGGCAGGATGCAGGCGTGGCTTGACGCCAAACTCGTCAAAGAGTGTGTCGAGGCCGAAGATGTGGTCGAAGTGTGCGTGTGTGCAGAGCACATGTCGCAGCGTCAGTCCGTTGTCTTTCAGATAGTTCACTGTGGCCTTGCGCTCATGGTCATAGAGTGCGCCGCAGTCGATGACGGCCGCCTCACGGGTCTCGTCGCTCACCACGAAGCAGTTTTCCTGCACGGGGTTGCATACAATGGTTTTTACTGTAATCATGTTAATTCAAAATTGTCAGGAGTTAAAGGAGTTAAAGGAGTTAAGGGAGTTAAAGACAAATGACTTTTCATGAAAAGCTTTTGTCTCTGGGTTGAAATCCATAGCAACGCTATTGTGTTTAACTCCCTTAACTCCTTTAACTCCAAAACTAACGAAAGTTGAATACTGTTTTCATTCGGTTATATTCAGCCTGCTTTTCTTGCCGGTGAAGCTGTCTGAAAAAGTCCGAAGGCTTCGGACTGACAGTCCGAAGGCTTCGGACGACTCGTCCGAAGGCTTCGGACAACTTGTCCGAAGGCTTCGGACAAAAATGGGGCTATCCCATTGGCAGGAAAATGCAGTGTTTTTCTTTAAACCACTCCTCGCCAAACCAAGAACTCAGCGGCGTGGTCTGCACAATGCGGCGGAAGGGCTTCGTCTCCTCCTGCAAGTCGCCGCCCTTCAGACAGATGATGCCGTTGGGCAGGGCGTTGTGCTGTTCGTGGCTGATGTTCTTCTTCACCAGGCGCACCAAGTCGGGTAGGGGCATCACGGCGCGGCTCACCACGAAGTCATACTTGCCTTTCTCCTCTTCGGCCCGGCGCTGCACAGGCGTGCAGTTCTGCAAGCCGATGGCGGTGCACACCTCCTGTGCCACGCGTATCTTCTTCCCCGTGCCGTCGATGAGGGTGAACTGACATTCTGGAAAGAGAATGGCCAGCGGCACGCCCGGAAATCCGCCGCCCGTGCCTACGTCGAGCACCTGTGTGCCAGGCTTGAAACGCAGCAGCTTGCCAATGGCCAGCGAGTGCAGCACGTGGTGCAGATAAAGGTTGTCGATGTCTTTGCGCGAGATGACGTTGATCTTCTCGTTCCACTCACGGTAGAGGCCGTCGAGGGCTGACAGTTGTCGTTGTTGTTCCTCCGACAGCTCAGGGAAATACTTCTCAATCAGTTTCATGCGTGCAAAAATAATGATTTTCTTCCGCTGAGGCAAGTTTTTGTCCTTCTTTTTTTGCGTATTCCATAAATAATACTAATTTTGTAGCACAAAACCAATATCTTTAAAACTTCACTACTGCCATGCCCAAGCCTCAGCCCGCCCTTGACTTGATGGAATTCATCGAGACACAGATTCTTCCGCAGTATGCTCAGTTTGACAAGGCCCACAACCTGGAGCACGTGACGCGCGTCATCCGCAGTTCGCTGGACCTGGCCTCTCGCACCGGTGCCGACGTCGACATGGTGTATGCCATTGCCGCCTATCACGACCTGGGCATGTCGGGGCCGCGAGCCATACACCACCTGACGGGCGGCAAGATCCTGATTCAGGATGCCCGTCTGCGGCGTTGGTTCACGGCTGAGCAGATGAAAATCATGAAGGAAGCCGTCGAGGATCACCGTGCCTCGGCTTCGCGTGCACCGCGCAGCCTCTACGGCAAGATTGTGGCCGAGGCCGACCGCGACATCGTGCCCGGACAGGTGTTCCGCCGCACGGTGCAGTTTGGGCTGAACAACTATCCTGAGCTGGACAAGGAGCACCACTGGCTGCGATTCCGCGAGCACATGGAGCAGAAATACTCAGTTCACGGCTATATACGCCTGTGGATTCCAGGTTCGCCCAATGAGGAGAAACTGAAAGAGCTGCGCGACGTCATAGCCAACGAGAAAGCGCTGAGGGAACAGTTTGAGAAATATTATGCCGAAGAGTCGAAGGCTCAGTGACGGTGCGCCTTTTCGCGCTGCTCGTATTCCTCTAAGGCTTGCTCCACGGCATCGTGTATCTCAGGGTCGTATTGGCCCACGAAGAAATAATAGACCAGCGCCAGGCCGACCAGCGTTACCAAGAGGATAACGGAACGCATCAGGCAGCTGACCACGTACTTCATCAGGGTGACAGCCGCAATGAGAGCCACTACGGCAATGATATAGAAAACGGTATTGCTCATTTGCTGAATAGCTTACGGAAAGGTGTGGGGATGGGCGTCTCGAACTCCAGTCGCTCATGCGTGACGGGATGGGTGAAGCACAGCAGCCAGGCGTGCAGGCAGAGACGGTGCAGCGGGTCGTCGCCGTTGCCGTACTTCGTGTCGCCACACACAGGGTGGCCCATGTCGGCAGCGTGTACGCGAATCTGGTTCTTGCGTCCTGTCTCTAATTGGTATTCCACCAGCGAATGTTCGGTGGTGCGGTCGAGCACGTGGAAATGGGTGATGGCCAGCTTGCCGCCGTTGTCCACGGGCGAGCTGTAGGTGACGTAGGCTTTGTTGTCTTTCAGCCAGTTCTGGATGGTGCCCTCGTCTTGCTCCATCTCTCCGCTGACCACAGCCACATAGCGGCGGTCGTAGACTATCTGGTGCCAATTGTGCTCCAGCATCTGCTCCGTGTCGATGTCTTTGGCATAGACCATCAGCCCGCTGGTGTCGCGGTCGAGGCGGTGTACCACGTGTGCCGTGCATTTCTGGCGGCTCTTCTTGAAGTAGTCGTCCAGCACGCTCTTCACATTCAGCGACGAGTGGCCGGCCGCCATCGACAGGATGCCCGGCATCTTTTCCACGACGATGAGCCAGCGGTCTTCATAGACAATCTTCACATAGCGGCTCTTGAACGACTGCTGGTTGCGCTTGGTCTTGCTCACGGCCACCTTCATGCCGGGCTTCAGGGCGAAGTCAAACTGTGTCACCGTCTTGCCGTTCACCTTGATGCCGCGGCCCTGCAGCGTAGCCTTCACCTTCGAGCGGCTCTCGTTGACGTTGGCCAGCAGCCACTCCAACAGCGGAGCCTCTTCGTTCACCACTAAGTGCTCGTAGTCGCCTTCGCGGTTATATCCTGTGTTTACTCTCATGCTTAATGATTCAAGTTTTGCATTCGCTCCGCTCGGCCTTGCCGCTTCGCTCTGCGAAGAACTTTCAGGAGTTAAAGGAGTTAAGGGAGTTAAAGGAGTTAAAGACAAATGACTCTCCATGAAAAGCCTTTGTCTCTGGGGTTGAAATCCATAGCAAAGCTATTGTCTTTAACTCCTTTAACTCCCTTAACTCCTTTAACTCCAAAACTTGCGAAAGTTGAATTTCTTCATTTAAAAATGCAAAGGTACGGTAAAAAGCTGAAATTGCAAAAAAAATAGCACAAAAAGTGATGGGCCGCCACTTCACATTCTTTATTTGGTCTGTCCGGAGAAAACCAGAAGCCTGCGGATTGTTGTCAGAAACCGTCGGATTGTTGTCCGAATCCTGCGGTGTTTTCCGACCTGTGCGGATGGAATGATGACATAGTTACGTCGCGAAGTCAGTCAGTTGATACCGCAAAGCGGTCTGAGAAAAAACCAATAAAAACCAATAAAAACAAGAAAAACAATTTAGAAAAAGGTTATCGCCTTGACCGCCGCAGGGACCCCGTGAGGCACTCCCCTCTAGAACCCTGCCCTTACGGGGAGGGTTTAAGAGGGAATGGCTGTGCCGTCACTTAACCGTCGCAGAGGTAACTTATTCCCCCCCTTGCAAAGGGGGGGGTTGGGGGGGATTCACCTATGCGCAGATGAATCCCCCTCTAACTCCCCCTTTGCAAGGGGGAGAATAGGGCTACCTCAAGCCTTTGACTATCGAATGTATTCAACTGTCAACTCACATAATTAGCGACGAACAGCTTCGTGACGTGACCTTATCTTACTCCATCCGCACCGCACAAAAAAGTCCGAAGGCTTCGGACTGTTTGTCCGAAGGCTTCGGACAAATTGTCCGTGTGTCAACAGATTTGCCGCGATGTAGACGTTGTGGCGGTTTGCCCATTATTTCAGTAGATGATAGGTGCCCCCGGCTAATGGCTGAATGACGCCTTTCATCTCCAACTGGAAGAGCAGGGCCGTGAGGCTGCCTATGGGGATGTTGGTCTTGACGGCGAGGATGTTCAGCTGCTGGTCGCCATCGGTGTCGAGTGCCTGCACCACGAGGCGCTCGTCGTCGGTCAAGGCGGGGAACAGGCTTCGCTCTATGCCCTCGCTCTTTGCCTGTTGCAGGCGGGCCACGTTCTGCCATCCCATGGCGTTGACCAAGTCGGCAGCGCCGGTGATGAGCTGTGCCCCGTTGTCGCGGATGAGGTTGTTGCAGCCCTCGCTGTATGCCGCTCCCACAGGGCCGGGGAAGGCGAAGACGGCGCGTCCGTAGTCCTGGGCGATGCTGCAAGTGATGAGGCCGCCGCCTTTTGAAGCGCTCTCCACAAGGATAGTAGCATCGCACATGCCGGCCACGATGCGGTTGCGGCGCACGAAGTTCTGCTTGTCTATGTGCGACTCCGACATATACTCGGTCAGCAGTCCACCCTTCGTCAGCATCTGCTTGGCGGTGTCGCGGTGCCGCGGTGGATAGAGTTCGTCGAGGCCATGAGCCAGCACGCCAACAGTGTCGAAGCCGTTGTCCAGGGCCTGCCGATGTGCACAGATGTCGATGCCGTAAGCCAAGCCGCTGACAACGAGCACGTCGGGCACCGACTGCCGCAGGTCGCTGAGCAAGCGGCGTATGATGTCCTGGCCGTAGGTGGTGCAGCGGCGCGTACCGACGATGTTGATGACATGCTGCCGGTTGAAGTCGGCCGTTCCCATGTAGAAGAGCACGATGGGTGCATCGGCACACTCGGTGAGGCGTACCGGATAACGGCTGTCGCCGTAGCACAGCACCTGGATGTGGTGTTTCTCGATGAAGGCCATTTCCTGTGCAGCGCGGGCCAGTGGCAGGCTCCAGTCTTTCAGTGCTTCTGCCAACCGTGGAGAGCAGTCGGGCAGCACATCGCGGATGTCGTTGCGATGCTCATAGACGGCTTGCCCGCCACCCAGCTGCTGATAGAGCAGCAGCGCCGTCTGGAAGTTGAAGCCCGTCATGCGCGTCAGCGCAATGGTATAGTAGATGTCCTGTTCATTCATATAGGAGTTAAAGGAGTTCTTTTGGAGTTAAAGGAGTTTTTTTGGAGTTAAAGGAGTTCTTTTGGAGTTAAAGGAGTTCTTTTGGAGTTAAAGGAGTTAAAGGAGTTAAAGACAAATGACTCTCCCTTAAAAGTCTTTGTCTCTGGGTTGAAATCCATAGCAAAGCTATTGTCTTTAACTCCTTTAACTCCCTTAACTCCAAAACTTGCACAAAACTATTGTCTTTAACTCCTTTAACTCCTTTAACTCCTTTAACTCCTTTAATTGAGGTCATTGGTAGCTATATATTCCTCAAAGGCGCGGTCGTAGTCGGGGCTGTTTCCCAAGCGGCCGTTGACCAGGCACACCAGCTCTATCTTCCCCCGGAAGCAGAGCTGCTCGTCGCTGGCGCGGAAGAGGTCCTGATAGAACACATACTTGATGCCCTCCTTCTCTAAGCGGAGGCGCGAGAGGAACTCGTCGTCGGGCCGCAGCGGCACCTTATACTGCAGCTGCATGCGAGCCACCACGGCGTCGACGCCCTTGCGGTGCATCTCGGCAAAGCTGAGGCCGCACTCCTTCAGAAACAAGTGGCGGGTGTGCTCGCAGTAGTGGATGTACTGGGCGTTGTTGACGATGCCTTCGATGTCGCACTCGTAGTCGCGCACCTGCATGCGGGTTTCAAAATGGTAGTGATTCATTTAGCAAGTTTTCGTTTTTTCGTTATAACGTTATTTCGTGATATCGTTATAACGTGATCCGTGATAACGTTATAACGTGATTTCGTGATAACGTTATTGTGATGACGTGATATCGTTGTTTCGCTTTAAATACTCGTAGCCGAAGCGGCAGCGCAGGCAGTCTTTCTTGTCGCAGTATTCGCGCTTCAGCTGGATGAGAGCCTGTGTGTCGCCGGCGCTTTTCACGGGCAGACCGCACTCCTGCCACATGGTGATGATATGGTTTTTCTCGGCCTTCATCTGCTCTAAGAGGTCGAAGGCGCGGTCGCACAGCACCTCCTTCTGACGGTGGCGGCCCACGGCGAAGAGCATGGGGATGGCGGTGTTGATGATGAGCAGATCGGCCGATGAAGCCGACAGGTACTTACTGCTCTTCTTGCTCTCGACACCGAAGACGTAGTGCGTCTCCCAATAAGGCGTGACGTGGGTGGACAGCAGCTTTCGCAGCGCCTCGACGCTCTCACACTCGATGAGGGCGCTCAGCGAGGCACGCCGCTCATGGTAGAGCGTGGCCAACTGCGAGATGCGGATATGGGGGAAGTTCTGCGGGCGGAGGCGCAGGAAGCGCCACGTGGCAAAGTCCATGGGCTGCAGCCCGAACTTATGTGAAAGATAGGCGTATTCGTTCTGCAGACGTGTGAAGTAGCCTTCGCTGAGAGCGTCATCGCGATAGCGCGGCGGTATGCTCTCGGTGTTGAGCAGGCCCGCCTGTCCAAGGAAGATGGCCTCCACCTGAAAGAGGTCGTCGCGGTGCTTGCCCACAGCGCTGAGCGGCACATTTCGCGCCCACTGCTCGAAGGCATCGCCGTTGATGCCGAAGCCGTAGTTGCGTGCCAGCGTCTGGAAATAGGCGTCCTCCCACGAGCCGTCGCACTGCCGCACGCGCTCGCCGATGGCTTGCGTCTTCTGTTCCAGGCGCTCCGTCTGCAACGCGGCCATCCACGAGTGCACCAGCAAGGGAGTGAGATCCTTGATGATGCGGTAGCAGGGCGGATAATGGTCGGTGGTGAGCAGTTCATGGTAGTGCTGTCGCACGCTGTCGGGAATCTTCAGCTCCACCTGCGGCAGGTAGCGGCGGTCGTCGGTCAGCACGTCGGTGTCGGCCTCTTCCACCACGTGCAGCACCACGTTGTTGTATCGGGAATCCTTGTCGTGGCCGTGGGCATACCACTCGCTGCTGTGCAGGTGAATCTCCACGTTGCCCACCCACAGCGTGCCGCCGATGCGCACCTTCGCGTTGAAGAAGTCGGGGCCGGCGTTGCGGTTGTGCAGGCCGGGGTCTAACACCTCCACCTCGCGACCGTCGGTCGTCGTGAGCGTGTTCAGTGGCAGCAACTTGTGCTTCCACACATAGTGCAGCAGCAATTCCATAAACTAAAATTTTTGCAAAGTTACGAAGAAAAACTTAAATGACAGCCACTTTTCCCTGTTTTTCTTTTGCTTTTCGCTCGCTTATTCGTACCTTTGCAGCGTTTTTAATACGTATTAAGATGAAAATAGCTTTAATCGGCTACGGCAAGATGGGCAAGATGATCGAAGAGATAGCCCGCAGCCGGGGCCATGAAATCGTGAGTATCATTGACATTGACAACCAGGAAGAGTTCGAGAGCGAGCGCTTCGCCAGTGCCGATGTGGCCATTGAGTTTACTGCGCCGCAGGCCGCCTATGGCAACTACCTGAAGGCTTGGGCCAAGGGCGTGAAGGTGGTCTCCGGCTCCACCGGCTGGATGAAGGAGCATGGCGACGAGGTGCGGCGGCAATGCGCCGAGAACGGGCAGACGCTGTTCTGGGCCTCGAACTTCAGCATCGGCGTGGCTATCTTCTCCGCTGTCAACCGCTATCTGGCCAAGATTATGAACCAGTTCCCGCAGTATGACGTGGAGCTGGAAGAGACCCACCACGTGCACAAGCTCGACCATCCCAGCGGCACGGCCATCACCTTGGGTGAGGAGATAGTGGCGAACATCGACCGCAAGACGGCCTGGGCCGAGGACACCACCGACCCAGCGCTGCTGCGCATCGACCACATCCGCCGCGGCGAGGTGCCCGGCATCCACACCGTGCGCTACGACTCTGACGCCGACCTCATCACCATCACGCATGATGCCCACAGCCGCAAGGGCTTTGCACTCGGCGCCGTGCTGGCAGCCGAATACACGAAAGACCATCAGGGTCTGCTCACCATCAGTGACATGTTTAAGTTCTAAGCTATGGCAAAAGGAAAGGAAAAGAAACCGCTGAACATGAAGTGGCAGTGGACCAAATTCATCATCGTCACGGCGCTCTACCTGCTCTTCCTCTATTGGGTGAAGTCATGGCTGGGGCTGCTCGTCTTGCCGTTCATCTACGACGCGTATATCACGAAGAAAATCAAGTGGCAGTGGTGGAAAGACCGTGAAGGCCCCGTCCGCACCATCATGTCGTGGGTCGATGCCATCGTCTTTGCACTCGTCGCCGTCTATTTCATCAACCAGTTCTTCTTCCAGAACTACGTCATCCCCAGCTCGTCGTTGGAGAAGTCGCTGCTCACAGGCGACTATCTCTTCGTGTCGAAGCTCAGCTACGGCCCGCGCATCCCGCAGACGCCGCTCACCATGCCCCTGACGCAGCACACGCTGCCCGTAGGCGGCATCAAGTCGTACATCGACTGGCCTCATTGGGACTATCGGCGCGTCAGCGGCTTGGGCAACGTCGAGCTGAACGACATCGTGGTGTTCAACTATCCCGCCGGCGACACCATCTGCTCAAGGCAGCAGTTCCAGACCTATTACTACGACTTGTGCTACGAGCTGGGCTATCAGGCGCTGGAACACGCCAACGGCATCATCCCCCAGCTGCAACAGCTCATCGACTCGATGCCGCCCGCTTCGCGCTATGCTTTCTTCCAGCAGCTCTATGCCGCTGGAAAAGCAACGATACAGAACAACTACACGCAGTATGGCGACATCAGCACACGTCCCACCGACCGCCGCGAGAACTACGTGAAGCGCTGCGTGGGTCTGCCCGGACAGACGCTGCAGATCAAGGACCACGTCGTCTACTTGGACGGCAAGCCCAACAAAGAGCCCGACCTGGTGCAGTATTCCCACACCGTCGTGTTCAAGGAGGGCTCCACGCTGACCGACGACTTCATGCAGGAGCAGGGCATCACCTGCGAGGACCTGGGCTTCCCGCCGGGCTCGCAGCGCGACGACATCTACTTCTCGCGCCGCACCGTCATCCCCGCCATGCCGCTGACCAAGGGTGTGAAGGCGGCCCTCGAAGCCCGCAAGGACCTGGTGGACAGCGTGGCACTGAACACCACGCCGCCCGACGACGACTGGCGCAAGGTGTACCCGAAGAACGGCAACCTGCACTGGACGCGCGACAACTACGGCCCCATCTGGATTCCGAAGAAGGGCGAGACCATCGACCTGGCCGACACCGTGAAGCTGCCGGGCAAGGACGTGCTGCAGAACCTCGCCATCTACGAGCGCTGCATCCGCGCCTACGAAGAAAACACGCTGGAGGTGAAGAACGGACAGGTGTACATCAACGGCCAGCCGACCACAAAATACACATTCAAGCTGGACTACTACTGGATGATGGGCGACAACCGCCACAACTCTGCCGACTCGCGCTACTGGGGTTTTGTGCCCGAGGATCACATCGTGGGCAAGCCCATCTTCATCTGGTGGAGCAGCGACCCCGACCGCGGGCTCTTCTCAGGCGGTGTACGCTGGAGCCGGTTGTTCCGCTGCGTCGATAACATCAAGTAATGAATGATGTACAATAAGCAATGTACAATGAACAATGAATACTAACCTACGAAAAAACAGAAGACGCAGGTGGGCATTGTTCGTTGTACATTGTTCATTGTATATGATGGTGATGTTGGTGTTCAGGGCTGTGGTGTTCACCATCTGCACCGTGGAGGGCGATGTCCTGTCGCCGCTGCTGATGAAGGGCGACCGCGTGCTGGTGAACCGATGGAGCTACGGTCTGCGCGTGGGCAGTGACGGCGGCATCATCGGCTATTCGCGCGTTGGGCGCCGCACCGTCAGCCGGGGCGACCTCGTAGCCTTCGAGAATCCGCAGAACACCAGTCAGGTGCTGATATGCCGCTGCGTGGCGCTGCCCGGCGACACCATCGAGCACAACGGAGAGCAGATGGCGGTGCCCGGGCTTGTCAACTGCGCCGGCCGCGACCACTACTGGATGCAGGCGCTGGGCAACGACAGCATCGGCGACTCGCACACTTTGGGATTTATCTCTGAAGAGCTGATTATCGGGCGTGTCACCACCATTGTCTATAGCCACGACCCCGCCGCCCCCTTCTGGCGCGGGTGGCGGCGCGACCGCACGCTGCTTTCTTTATAGGTCTTATGAGACTTATGAGTCCTATGAGTCCTATAAGTCCTATAAGTCCTATAAGACCCATAAGACCTATCAGCCCCATAAAGCCCTAAAAAAATGACAGCACTCCTTTCTACTACTTATTTCGGCCCTGTGCAGTGGTATCAGAAGCTTTACCGCCACGACCGCGTGCTGATGGAGGTGCACGAGAGCTTTGTCAAGCAGACCTACCGCAACCGCTGCCTCATCGCCACAGCACAGGGCGCGCAGGCACTGACGGTGCCCGTTGCGGCTCCCGTTGCGGCTCTAAGCCCGGAAAAAACCGGCGCTGCTGCCTCACCGGAATGGCTGAGGTCGGTGGGAGCCATACGCCTCAGCAACCACGGCCATTGGCAGCACCAACACTGGCAGGCCATCACCTCGGCCTACGGCGACTCGCCCTTTCTGGAGTATTACGAGGACGACCTGCGCCCATTCTTCTTCGAGACAGACCGCTGGGAGCGGCTCATCGACTATAACGAGGCTATCAGGCAGAAGATGTGCGAGCTTCTCGACATCCACCCACACGTGGAGCCGACGACTCACTATGAAAAGAAATCAGCGGACAAGGAAGGATGCTGCCAAGGCGATGTCATAGACTACCGCGATGCCATCCGCCCAAAGCAGGCACCTGCCGACCCCTCTTTCGAGGCGCGCCCCTACTACCAACTGTTTCGCCAGCGGCTTGGCTTCCTTCCCAACCTTAGCATCCTCGACCTGCTGCTCAACATGGGGCCTGAGTCCATCTACTACTTATAGCTCGCCCACGTCCACCAGCCCGTTGATGACCGCATAAATAATAATGTCTACCAGCGAACGGGCGCCCAGCTTCTCCATGATGTTCTTGCGGTGGGTGATGACAGTGGTGATGCTGATGTTCAGTTGGTTGGCTATCTCCTTGTTGATGAGTCCCTTGGCCAGCAGGACGGTCACCTCCGTCTCGCGTGGCGACAGCAGAGCGGTTTCTTTTCTCGGGGGCACGTAGCCGGGATGCTGGCTCATGGCATGCTGGTGTCCCCGGCTGTGCAGCGACATGATGGATTTGACGAGCGATTTCTCGTTCTGGCACACATTGAGGGTAGGCACGCCTTGTATCTGCATGTCGCCGTTGACCAGCACGATAGACTGGTGTGCGTTGTCGCGGAAGAAAGCAGTGTGCTCGAAATAGATGCGCGAAGCAATGAAATAGTGTGCAAACTGCCCGTCGTCGGCAGCTTGCAGCGCTTCGAATGTCCCGAATGTCCTGATTTCAACCATCGGCATCATCTCGGTCAGTATCTTTTGCAGTCCGATGGCTGACAGCGTATTGGGGTCGGCGATGGCCAGTGTGGGGCGTGGTCTGTTCATAATTCAAGTTTCGCATTCGTTCAACTTTCAGGAGTTAAAGGAGTTAAGGGAGTTAAAGGAGTGAAAGACAAATGACTCTCCATGAAAAGCCTTTGTCTCTGGGGTTGAAATCCATAGCAAAGCTATTGTCTTTAACTCCTTTAACTCCCTTAACTCCTTTAACTCCTTTAACTCCAAAACTTGCGAAAGTTGAATCATAATCAACGTATTTCGGCTGCAAAGTTACAACTTTTTTGTCACAAATCAATGCAGTCAGCCCGTTTTTCATTATAAATGAGGATTGTACGCCCCAAAAAAAGGCATTACCTTTGCACCCGCAAAACAGAATAAGGTTAAGACTATGATAAAGAAACTCATTTTCCTCTCACTCTGCACCATGCCGGTGACAGTTCTCCAGGCCGAAGAAGTGGCTGACACCAGCCGCGTGGCCGACCTCGACGAGGTGGTTGTGGTGGCCCAGCCCAAGGACCTGCACCTGCTGCGCCAGCAGCCCATGAGCAGCACGCTGTTCTCTTCAGCAGACCTGAAGCTGCTGAATGTGCGCGACCTGCGCGACGCCTCGCAGTTCGTACCGTCGTTCACCATGCCCGTCTACGGCTCGCGCTATACATCTTCTATGTATGTGCGCGGCATCGGCTCGCGTGTAAACAGTCCCGCCGTGGGACTCTATGTCGACAATGTCCCTGTGGTGAACAAGTCGATGCTGAACTTTCACGCCTACGAGCTGAGCCGCATCGACGTGCTGCGCGGACCGCAGGGAACGCTCTACGGGCAGAATGCCGAGGGCGGACTGGTGCGCATGTACACCCGCTCACCGCTGAACTATCAGGGCACCGATGTCAACCTCTCCTTCGGCATGGGACTCTACCGCAAGGCTGAGGCGGCCCACTATCAGAAGGTGAACGACCAGCTGGGCTTCTCGCTGGCCGGCTTCTACCAGGGGCAGCAGGGATTTTTCGACAACAGCACCACGGGCGACCATGCCGACAAGATGGACGAGGCCGGCGGACGCATACGCCTGCAGTGGCAACCCACCGACCGCTTCATGCTCGACTTCCAGACGGACTATCAGTATGTCAAGCAGAACGGCTTTGCCTATGGCGAGATGAGCCTCACCGACGGCAAGACCACCGACCCCTACAGCAACCGTCAGGGCGACTACCAGCGCCACATGCTGACCACGGGCCTGGCCATGAACTACCGCACCGACTGGGCCGACGTGAACTACAGCGCGTCGTGGCAGTATCTGAACGACAACATGATGATGGACATCGACTACCGCCCCGAGGACTACATGCACCTGGAGCAGATGCAACTGCAGAACGCCCTGACGCAGGAGCTGACGCTGAAAGGCCGCAACACCGGCATCTGGCACTGGACAGCAGGAGCCTTCTTCTCCTATCAGGCACTGAAGACCGTAGCACCCGTCTACTTCGACAGCGAGATGAACAACTACCTCTCGAAGACCATAGAGGACTATGCCTACTACGGCATGTTGAACTCGATGGCCAAGCGCATGGGCGAGCCGGCTGCCAAGGCCATGATTGAGCGCGCCGGAGGCTGCCATATCCGCCTCGACATGGAGACCATTCCCGGGCACTTCCGCACACCGCAGAACAACTTCGCACTGTTCCACCAGTCGGACATCGACATCACCGACCGCCTCACCGCTACGCTGGGCCTGCGCTATGACCGCTCACACACCTCCATCGACTATTTCACCATGGGCGCCATGCACCTCGACGAGAGCGTCATGGGCACACAGGTGAAGGCCAACGTCACCTCGCTGTTGCAGCAGGAGGAGAAGGCCAGCTTCAACCAGTGGCTGCCCAAGGTGGGTCTCACCTACCGCATAGGCCAACAGGGCAGCAACGTCTATGCACTGGTGGCAAAAGGCTATCGTGCCGGAGGCTTCAACATTCAGATGTTCAGCGACATCTTGCAGACAGAGTTGCAGGACAAGGCACAGGCGGCACGCGGCGACATGGAGATAGAGCACACCGCCACCGACTATCAGAACATGCGCGAGACCATCAGCTTCAAGCCCGAGGAGAGCTGGAACTATGAGTTTGGCACTCACCTGAACCTCTTCGACTCGAAGATGCAGCTCGACCTGGCCGGCTTCTATATGCAGATACGCAACCAGCAGCTCTCGGTCATGGCTGGCAACTATGGCTTCGGACGCATGATGGTGAACGCCGGCAAGAGCTACAGCTGTGGTGTGGAGGCCTCGCTGCGCGGCAGCGCCTTCGACGACCACCTGACCTGGGGCGTGAACTATGGCTACACCCATGCCGCCTTCAAGGAGTACACCGACAGCATCAGTGGCGAAGACGGAAAGCTGGTGGAGGTGAGCTACAACAAGAAGCGCGTGCCATTCGTACCGGAGCACACCGTGGCTGCCCATGCCGACTATCGCATCGACCTCGGCGGCACCTTGAAGTCGGTCACCCTTGGAGCCAATGTCTCCATGCGCGGAAAGACCTACTGGGACAATGCCAACCTCTATGCTCAGGACTTATACACCGTCCTCGGTGCACACGCCGATGCTGACTTCGGGCTCGTGACCGTGAGTCTCTGGGGCCGCAACCTGACCGATGCCCGCTACAACACCTTTGCCACCGAGAGCCGCATGGCTGGCGCTTTGAAGTATTTTGCCCAGCAAGGAAACCCACTGCAGTTAGGCCTCGACGTCAACATTCATTTCTGACCTGTTGGGCCCCGGGCAAACAGTGGAAACCGTGAAAGCCCTCCCGTTTACAGCAAGCGCCATCATTATTTTCGTCAGTTGAGCGGCCTGAGAGGCCGCCCCGCCACCCGATAGGCCGCCACCGCCGCCCGAGAGCCCGCCACCGGAAAGCCGCCGAGAAGTGTACAGAGCCTTTGTTCAGTGCGTACAAAGGCTCTGTACACTTTTTCTCATCTGGTGCGTGGGCGCCTCACAGCAGGCCGCAAGCGAGACATGAGCAACGGGGGAAATAAGTTACCAGACAGCCGGCACACGCAGGGCCTTGCTGCTGGTCTGTTCAGAAATCATACTTTTTTTTACGATTTATTAAAAAAAGTTTTGTTTTTTGGATAAATATCGCGAACTTTGCAAGCTGAACACATTATTTATATATAAACCAGAAAAAATAAGCTATGGCTGAAAAATTGGAAGTGAAAGAACTCGACCAAGTGGTGGTTCGCTTCTCAGGAGACTCCGGCGATGGCATGCAGCTGGCAGGAAACATCTTTTCCACGGTCAGCGCCACCGTTGGCAACGGTATCTCAACATTCCCCGACTATCCCGCAGACATCCGCGCCCCGCAAGGCTCGCTGACCGGCGTCAGCGGATTTCAGGTGCACATCGGAGCCGGCAAGGTCTACACACCCGGCGACCTGTGCGACGTGCTGGTGGCTATGAACGCCGCCGCCCTGAAGACACAGTATCGCTACGCCAAGCCGGGGGCGACAATCATCATCGACACCGACAGCTTCGGGCCGAAAGACCTGGAGAAAGCGCAGTTTAAGACCAGCGACTATCTGGGCGAGATGGACATCGACCCCGACCGCGTCATCGCCTGCCCCATGACACAGATGGTGAAGGCTGCGCTGACAGCTCCCTCTTCGTCCCCCGAGGGGAACACCAATGTGGGCAAGTCCGCTCCTTCGGGAGCCGTAGGGGGGACTCTGGACAACAAGACTATATTGAAGACCAGAAACATGTTTGCCCTGGGCCTTGTGTGCTGGCTCTTCGACCGCGACCTCGACCTCGTGGCCAACTTCCTCAAAGAGAAGTTTGCCAAGAAGCCCGCCATCGCAGAAGCCAATATCAAGGTGATTCAGGCCGGCTACGACTTCGGCCACAACACCCACTCGTCGGCTTCCAACGTATACCGCATCGAGTCGAAGGTGAAGGAGCCGGGCCGCTATATGGACATCACCGGCAACAAAGCCACGGCCTACGGCCTCATAGCCGCCGCCGAGAAAGCCGGACTGCCCCTCTACCTCGGCAGCTATCCCATCACGCCGGCCACCGACATCCTGCACGAGCTGTCGAAGCACAAGTCGTGCGGCGTTATCACCGTGCAGTGCGAGGATGAGATCAGCGGCTGTGCCTCGGCTGTTGGCGCTGCCTTCGCCGGTGCCCTGGCCGTGACCTCCACTTCCGGCCCTGGCGTCTGCCTGAAGAGCGAGGCCATGAACCTGGCCGTCATTGACGAGCTGCCCCTGCTCATCATCGACGTGCAGCGCGGAGGCCCCTCCACAGGACTGCCAACGAAGAGCGAGCAGACCGACCTGCTGCAGGCCCTCTATGGCCGTAACGGAGAGAGCCCCATGCCCGTCATAGCAGCCCTCAGCCCGACAGACTGCTTCGACGCCGCTTTCGACGCTGCCAAGATAGCACTCGAGCATCTCACGCCCGTCGTGCTGCTCACCGATGCCTTCGTGGCCAACGGCAGCGGTGCCTTCCTGCTGCCCGAGTCGATGGACGAGCTGGAAGACATCAATCCGCCTTACGTCACTCCCGAGCTGAAAGGCCATTATACACCGTACTTCCGCGACCCGGAGACGCTGGTGCGCTACTGGGCCATCCCCGGACAGGAGGGCTACACCCATATCCTTGGCGGACTGGAGAAGGACGGCCGCACGGGCGCCATCAGCACCGACCCCGAGAACCACGACGAGATGTGCCGTCTGAGGGCCGAGAAGGTGGCCCGCATACCGGTGCCCGACCTTGTGGTGGAGGGCGACCGCGACCGCGCCGACCTGCTCATCGTGGGCTTCGGCTCCACCTACGGCCATCTCTACAGTGCCATGCAGGAGTTGCGCAAGAAGGGTCACCGCGTGGCGCTGGCACAGTTCCGTTACATCAATCCGCTGCCGAAGAACACGGCTCGCGTGCTGCGCAAGTATCCCAACGTGGTAGTGGCCGAGCAGAACCTCGGTCAGCTGGCTGCCTATCTGCGCTCAAAGGTCGACGAGTTCGTGCCCTATCAGTTCAACCAGGTGAAGGGCCAGCCCTTCGTCGTCAGCGAGCTGGTGGAAGCCTTCGAGAATATCCTCGAACCGCGACGCACACGAATCTCTTCCGTCAGCCTTAGCATGGGTGACTAAAGCCCTATAGTAATTTTTGAACACGAATTATCATGAATTAAACACGAATTATTCATAAATTTAATGGATCCGAAAGCATATAAGGATGTGACCTACAAAATCATTGGCGCTGCCATGAAGGTGCACAATGAGTTGGGATGGGGACTTTTAGAACCCGTTTACAACGAAGCTTTGCATTTGGAAATGCTTGACGAAGGTATCAAAAACGAGCGTGAAATGATGCTTCCATGTTATTACAAGCACCATCAGATGGAGAAATACTACAAGATGGACATAGTAGTGGGGGATATCATTGTTGAGTTGAAATCTGTCAAAGAAATTGTCTCAGGTCATCGCGCACAGCTTTTTAACTATCTGCGCCTGACGAAGAAGCCTATAGGTCTGCTTATCAACTTCGGTCAACAAAGTCTTCAGGGTGAGCGTTACGCTTATATCAAAGATACAAATGAGTGCATACTTCTTGATAAGGACATGAATTTGCTGTATCCTGAAAGCGCTTACGATGATGAAGAAGAATAATTTATGAATAATTCGTGTTCAATTCATGATAATTCGTGTTAAAAGAGAATCATAAAAGAAAATAATTGTGTTTATGGAACAATATACATTTAATGATTATAAAAAGGGACAGCCGCGGTGGTGTCCCGGTTGTGGCGACCATTTCTTCCTCGCTTCGTTGCACAAGGCGATGGCTGAGACGGGGGTGGCACCCCACGAGATGGCCGTCATCTCAGGCATTGGCTGTTCGAGCCGTCTGCCGTATTATGTCAACACCTACGCTATGCAGACCATCCACGGACGTGCTGCTGCCATCGCTACGGGCGCCAAGGTGGTGAACCCCAAGCTCTGCATCTGGCAGATATCGGGCGACGGCGATGGACTGGCCATCGGCGGCAACCACTTCATCCATGCCAACCGTCGTAATGTGGACATCAACATCATCCTGCTGAACAACCGCATCTACGGTCTGACGAAGGGACAGTACAGCCCCACCAGCCCCCGCGGCTTCGTCAGCAAGTCGAGCCCCTACGGCACCGTCGAGGACCCGTTCCGTCCTGCCGAGCTGTGCTTCGGCGCCCGCGGACACTTCTTCGCCCGTTGTGTGGCTACCGACGCCAAGGGCAGCGTGGAGGTGCTGAAGGCTGCCTACGAGCATAAGGGCACCAGCGTCACCGAGGTGCTGCAGAACTGCGTCATCTTCAACGACCACTGCCACGACGTGGTCTATAACAACGAGGGACGCCGCAAGAATGCCATCTACGTGCGCCACGGCGAGAAGCTCGTCTTCGGCGAGAACAACGAGTATGGCCTGGTGCAGCAGGGCTTCGGCCTGAAGGTGGTGGAGATAGGCAAGGACGGTTACACGCTCGACGATGTCCTCGTCCACGACGCCCACTGCGAAGACAACACCCTGCAGCTGAAGCTCGCCATGATGTCGCCCGAAGACGGATTCCCCATCGCCCTCGGCGTCATCCGCGACGTGGAGGCTCCCACCTACGACGAGGCCGTACACCAGCAGATAGCCGACGTCTCGGCACAGAAGAAGTACCACAACTTCATGGAACTGCTTGAGACCAACGACATCTGGGAAGTGAAGAGTTAAGGAGATGAGGAGTTGAGGAGGTAAAGTAGCTTTTCTCCTCAACTCCTCAACTGTTTAACTACTTACCTCCCCATCTCTTTACCTACTTATCTTCTAAACTACTCACCTCCTCAACTACTAAAAAATGCTGATAATTTTCAAACTCCTTGGCTCCTTGGCTCTGCTGATGTTCGGCATGAAGTCGATGAGCGACGCCCTGCAGAAGATGGCCGGCCCGCAGCTGCGCCATGTCCTCGGGGCCATGACCACCAACCGTTTCACCGGCATGTTGACGGGTACTGTCGTCACAGCATCGGTGCAGTCGTCGACGGCCACCACAGTGATGACCGTCTCGTTTGTCAATGCCGGCCTGCTGACGCTGGCACAGGCCATCTCGGTCATCATGGGTGCCAACATCGGCACCACGCTCACCGCATGGATCATGGCCCTCGGAGCATCTTTCGACATCAGCATCGTCAGCTATGTGGGATTCTTCGTGGGCATCATCCTCATCTATATGAAGAAGCACCGCTACGTCGGCGACTTCCTCTTCGGCTTGGGCTTGCTGCTCCTGGGACTCACCACGTTGCGCATGACGGGCAACGAGATGGACTTGGGCCACAACCCCTCGGTGCTGTCCTTCTTCCAGTCGTTTGACCCCGATTCGTTCTGGACCACGCTGGTGTTCCTGCTCCTGGGCGGCGTGCTGACGTTCTGCGTGCAGTCGTCGGCAGCAGTGATGGCCATCACCATGCTGCTCTGCGGCAGTGGAGCCATGCCTATCTACCAAGGCATAGCGTTGGTCTTAGGCGAGAACATCGGCACCACCATCACCTCAAACCTCGCAGCTCTCTCGGCCAACACGCAGGCACGCCGTGCCGCCTTGGCACACATGTTCTTCAACGTGTTTGGCGTCATCTGGATACTGATAGTGTTCCGCTGGTTCATCGACGGTGTGATATACGTCGTCGACAACGCGATGGGCCAGGCCGAGGCCAATATGCAGTCGAAGCTGACATTCACCCTGGCGGCCTTCCACACGGGCTTCAACGTCATTAATGCCAGCATCCTCATCTGGTTTATACCGCAGATAGAGAAGTTTGTGTGCTGGGTCATCAAGTCGAAGAAGGCTGAGGGCGAGGACGAGGACTTCCGCCTGCACTTCATCACCGCCGGCTTCATGAAGACGCCCGAGCTCTCGGTCTTAGAGGCACAGAAGGAGATACAGTCGTTCAGCGAGCGTATGCAGCGCATGTTCGGCATGGTGCAGGAACTGCTCAACGAGTCGTCGTCGCTGACGGGCAAGAAGCAGGACGACGAGAAGTTCAACAAGCTCTACTCGCGCATAGAGAAATACGAGGGCATCAGCGACAACATGGAGCTGGAGATAGCGAAGTATCTGGAGCAGGTCAGCGACGCCCACCTCAGCGACGAGACGAAGGGCAAGATACGTGCCATGCTGCGTGAGATCAGCGAGCTGGAAAGCATCGGCGACGCCTGCTTCAACATGGCGCGCACCATCAACCGCAAATACTTGGCCAAGCAGGATCACTTCAACGAGCAGCAGTACAGCCACCTGCACCAGATGATGGGCCTCACCGAGGACGCACTGACGCACATGAACAAGCTGATGGGCGGACGAAAGGAGAGCTACGACGTCAACCGCACCTTCAACATCGAGAACGAAATCAACAACTTCCGCAACCAGCTGAAGGCGCAGAACATCGTTGACATCAACAACCACGCCTACACCTACGCCGAGGGCACCGTCTACATGGACCTCATCAACGAATGTGAAAAACTGGGCGACTACGTGGTGAACGTCGTGGAGGCCCGCATGGGAACACGCCAGCGCGATGCATGAAAAAGCCAAGGCGCCAAAACGTGATAACGATATAACGTAATAACGAAAAACAATAATGATTTTTACCGAGCAAGCAAACAAAATCTTCAACCAAGCCATCAGCGACTATCACCTGACGGACAATGTCGACACGCCCATACGTAACCCCTACGAGCGCGGCACCATCGAGTACCGTCTCTACCTGAAGTGCTGGATAGACACCGTGCAGTGGCACTACGAGGACATCATACGCGACCCGCACATCGACCCGGTCGATGCACTGGCGCTGAAGCGCCGCATTGACCGCTCCAACCAGGACCGCACCGACCTCGTGGAGGAAATCGACTCTTATTTCCGCAGCATCTACAGCGACGTGAAGCCCTTGCCAGAGGCACGACTGAACACCGAGAGCCCCGCCTGGGCCGTCGACAGGCTCAGCATCCTGGCCCTGAAAATCTATCACATGAGGGAACAGGTGGAGCGCACCGACGCCACCGACGAGCACCGGGCCAACTGTCAGGCCAAGCTCAACGTGCTGTTAGAGCAGCAGGTAGACCTCTCCACTGCCATCGACCAGCTCTTGGAGGACATCGAGGCTGGGCGCAAGTACATGAAGGTGTACCGGCAGATGAAGATGTACAACGACCCTGCCACCAATCCCGTGCTGTATAAGAAGTGATAAGTGATGAAACGCAAGCATATCCTGGTCATCCGCTTCTCTGCCCTTGGCGACGTCGCTATGGTGGTGCCCGTGGTCTACTCGCTGGCCATGCAGTACCCCGACGTGCGCATCACGGTGCTCAGCCGTCCCTACGCCCGTCCGCTGTTCGATGACTTAGCGCCTAACATCAGCTTCATGGAGGCCGACATAAAGGGCGAGTACCACGGCGTGCGAGGGTTGAACAGCCTCTATCGCAGACTGGTGGCCAAGCAGTTCACCCATGTGGCCGACCTGCACAGCGTGCTGCGCTCCGACTATCTGCGCCTGCGTTTCAATATGGGCCGATTCCGCGTGGAGCATGTCGAGAAGCACCGTCTGAAGCGCCGCCACCTCCTGGCCAAGAGCACGAAGAAGGTGAAGGAGCCGCTGCCCACGTCGTTCCAGAACTATTTCGATGTGTTCCGCCGTCTGGGCTTCCCCATCGACCAGCCAGACTTCGTCTCTATCTTCCACCCGGAGGGCGGCAACCTCAACATGCTGCCGGCTGCCATCGGGCCCAAGCGCTCGTGGGAGCAGTGGATAGGCATAGCGCCCTTCGCCGCACACAAGGGTAAGGTCTACCCTGTGGAAAAGATGCAGCAGGTCATCGCCTTGCTGTCGCAGCGCTATCCCAAGGCGCGCCTCTTCCTCTTCGGCCGCGGGCATGAGGAAGAGCACACTTTCACGCTCTGGCAACAGCAGTATCCGCAGTGCGTCTATGTGGGGCAGTTTCTGGAGTCCATGCACCAGGAGCTGATCCTGATGAGCCACTTAGACGTGATGCTGTCGATGGACTCAGCCAACATGCACATGGCCTCGCTCACCGCCACGCCCGTCGTCTCCGTCTGGGGTGCCACCCATCCCTACGCCGGCTTCTTAGGCTGGAACCAGCGAGAGGAAAACACCATCGGCCTCGACCTCGACTGCCGTCCGTGCAGCATCTACGGGCAGAAGCCTTGCAAGCGCGGCGACTACGCCTGCCTCAACGGCATCGCTCCTGAAACAATTTTTGATAAAATAAAGCAGGTGATTGACAGCAAGCAACAAAACGCTTAACCCTCATCGCTCAACGCTCAACGCTCAACGCTCAACGCTCAACGCTCAACGCTCAACGCTCAACTCTCAACCCAAACCCCTCATCGCTCAACTCTCAACTCTCAACTCTCAACCCAAACCCCTCATCGCTCAACTCTCAACTCTCAACTCTCAACCCAAATCCCTCATCGCTCAACTCTCAACTCTCAACCCAAACCCCAAACCCTTAATAATCATGAAAAAGTATGTATGCGACGTATGTGGATACGTCTATGACCCCGAAGTAGGTGACCCCGATAGCGGCATCGCCGCTGGTACAGCATTTGAAGACATCCCCGAAGACTGGGTATGCCCCGTCTGCGGCGTCACCAAGGATGACTTCCATCAGGAAGACTAGTTTAACTTGGGACTAAAGTTTAAATGATTATCCGCAATTACCCGATAGTGTGCACGCCAATATAGAAGCAAACCGACTCCTCATAAGAATGTATCATGACAACTACAAGCAAGGCTTGCGGTAACTCAATTCTCCCCCTTGCAAAGGGGGAGTTAGAGGGGGATCCATCAGCGCAAAGTTTCATCCCCCCCTGCCCCCC
>JAEEGG010008672.1_pt1 | contig 22995 bp, 19 predicted proteins | sample 9134161 | NCBI WGS metagenome assembly JAEEGG01 (sample SAMN16246543, study PRJNA631951) | gut metagenome | biome: gut microbiome; feature: rumen; material: CR-attached | host: Bos | place: Iran: Karaj | collected 2018-10
TCGACACCTACGGCGCCGACGGAGTGCGTCTGGGTATGATGCTCTGCACCTCTGCAGGCAACGACATCCTCTTCGACGAGAGCCAGGTGGAGCAGGGCCGCAACTTCTGCAACAAGATATGGAACGCCTACCGCCTCGTGAAAGGCTGGCAGGTGGCCGACACAGCTCAGAGCAAGGCCTCAAAGGTGGCCGTCGACTGGTTCGGCAGCCATCTGTCTAAGACCATCGAGGCCTACGAAGACCATTTCAGCAAGTTCCGCATCTCCGATGCCGCAATGGCTGTCTACAAGCTGTTCTGGGATGACTTCTGCGCCTGGTACCTCGAGCTCGTGAAGCCCGCCTTCGGGCAGCCGATCGACCGTGCCACCTACGACGCTACCATCGCTTTCTTCGATTCGCTGCTCAAGCTCCTGCATCCGTTTATGCCGTTCATCACCGAAGAGTTGTGGCAGAACATCGCCCAGCGCGGCGAGGGCGAGACCATAATGCTTCAGGATATGCCGAAGGCAGGCGTGAGCGACGACAAGCTCATCGCCGACTTCGACGCGGCCTGCAAGGTGGTGATGGAGCTGCGCGCCCTGCGTCAGGGCAAGGGCATCTCACCCAAGGAGGCCCTCAGCCTCAAGGTGAAGGGCGACTTCAGCGAGGCTATGTATCCCGTGGTGGAGAAGATGGCCAACGTGAGCTCCATAGCGACTGCAGCAAGCTTCGAGAACGAAGGCAGCGGCCAGAGCTTTATGGTCGGCACCCTCGAGTTCTTCGTGCCGCTGGAAGGTATGATCGACAAGGAAGGGGAGAAGGCCAAGATCGAAGCTGAGATAGCCCGTTACGAAGGCTTCCTGAAAGGTGTGAACGCAAAGCTCGGCAACGAGAAGTTCGTGGCCAACGCTCCCGCCCAGGTAGTCGAGACCGAGCGCAAGAAGCTCGCTGACGCCACCGCCAAGATAGCGGCCCTCAAAGCAAGACTCAACGAATTATCATAAACATCTAATACTTACAGATATGCTTACACTGTTCTTTATCCCCCTGACCCTGGGTACCTGGGAAATAGTAGCCATCGTCCTTGTAGTCCTTCTGCTCTTCGGAGGCAAGAAGATTCCCGAGCTGATGCGCGGCCTCGGTAAAGGTGTCAAGGAATTCAAAGGCGGAATGAAAGAAGCCGAGAAAGAATTCGACGACATCAAGAAGGATGTAATGTCTGAAGACACTAAAAAATAGCGAGTAATGGCAGATGTAAAGATGTCCTTCTGGGACCATCTTGACGAGCTGCGTAAAGTACTGTTCAGGATAGTGGGAGTGCTGCTGGTTCTGACCGTGGCGGCATTCTTCTTCAAGGAGCCGATGTTCAACGTCATCTTCGGCCCCTTGAACTCCGATTTCATCCTGTACAGGGGTTTCGACAAGCTGCTCGGCCTGGTGGGTTTGAAGGGTGTGGACAATTTCGACATCAAGGTGATGAACATCGAAATGTCCGCGCAGTTCTTTACACATCTGAAAGTCTCGTTCTTCGTGGCTCTGATAGTCGGAATGCCCTTCTTCTTCTACCAGCTGTGGACCTTCATAAGGCCGGCGCTCTACCCCAAGGAGAAAAGGGCCATCAGAGGCACTTTCGGTTTCGCGGGCATCCTGTTCTATATGGGCCTTGCCTGCGGCTATTTCCTGGTGCTGCCGCTGACGGTCAAGTTCCTGGGAACTTACCAGGTGTCGCCCGACATCCCCAACGAGATCTCCCTGACCTCATACATCGGGATGTTCCTGGGTCTGATACTCGTGATGGGAATAGTCTTCGAGATGCCCATCCTGGCTGCGCTGCTCTCCCGCATAGGGATAGTGTCGAAGGAAATGCTCAAGAAATACAGGCGTCACGCAATGGTCATCCTGGTCATCCTGGCCGCCATCATCACGCCGAGCGGCGACGCCTTCACTATGATGATAGTCGCCATCCCGCTCTACCTGCTGTATGAATTCAGCATTATGGTCTGCCGCAGCGAGAAGGAGCAGAACAAAGAGAAGGATGACGACGATTATGAGGACTACGAGGAGATGGACGAAGACGAAAGCGACGTCGACGACCATACTCTGATCGAAGCCGGGGAGGCCGGCGAATGATCTCCATCAACGATTTGACTGTGTCGTTCGGGGGCTATACGCTTCTGGACAACATCAACCTGCACATCAGCGACCGCGACCGCATCGGACTCGTCGGCAAGAACGGCGCGGGCAAGACCACCATCCTGAAGCTGATCGTAGGCCTGCAGAGCCCTACGTCGGGACGCATCGCAAAGCCTGCCGGCGCGGTGATAGGCTACCTGCCCCAGCAGATGGAGCACAACCACAGCCGCAACGTCATCGACGAGACGATGACCGTATTCGACGGATATTTCAAGATGCAGGCGCGCCTCGACGCCATATCTGCAGAGCTGGCGGCCAGGGAGGACTACGACTCCAAGGCATACTCCGACCTGATAGTCGAGCTCAACGAACTCAACGACAAGCTGTCGCTGCACGGCGGCCCCTCTCCCCAGGCACAGGCCGAGATAGTGCTCAAGGGTCTCGGATTCAAGGCCGACGAGCTGCAGCGCCCCACCGGAACCTTCAGCCAGGGCTGGAATATGCGCATCGAGCTGGCCAAGATCCTGCTGCGCAAGCCCGACGTGCTGCTGCTCGACGAGCCCACCAACCACCTCGACATAGAGTCGATCCAGTGGCTGGAAGAGTACCTGCAGGGTTTTCCCGGGACGATCGTGCTCATATCCCACGACCGCAAGTTCCTCGACAACTGCACCGACCGCACGGTGGAGATAATCCTCGGCCAGGTATATGACTACAAGGTGAGCTACAGCAAGTTCGTGGAGCTGCGCAAGGAGCGCATCGAACAGCAGCGGGCTTCTTACGAAAACCAGCAGAGGATGATAGAGAAGACCGAGGAGTTCATCGAGAAGTTCCGCTACAAGCCCACCAAGAGCAATCAGGTCCAGAGCCGCATCAAGCAGCTGGAGAAGATTGACCGCATAAAGATAGACCTTGAAGACAACAGTATGCTGGCGGTGAAGTTCCCGCCTGCGCCGCGCTCCGGCGACGTGCCCTTCAAGGTGACTGATGCAGTGATAGCATACCCCGACAAGCCGGAGAAGATAATCCTCGACGGAGCGAACCTGGAGATAAAGAGAGGGGAGAAGGTGGCGTTCGTAGGCCGCAACGGCGAGGGCAAGACCACAATGATGAAGGTGCTGATGGGGCAGCTGACCCCGCTGGCCGGAGCAGCTGTGGTGGGACACAACGTCAAGATAGGCTACTATGCCCAGAACCAGGAAGACGTGCTGAATATGGAGGACACCGTCTACGACACCCTCGACAAGGTGGCTGTGGGCGACATCCGCACCAAGTTGCGAGACATCCTCGGAGCCTTCCTTTTCCGCGGCGAAGACATAGACAAGAAAGTGGCGGTGCTCAGCGGCGGCGAGCGCTCGAGACTGGCGATGGCCCGCCTGATGCTGACCTCCTACAACCTGCTGGCCCTCGACGAGCCCACCAACCATATGGACATCCGCTCCAAGGATGTGCTGAAGACCGCCCTGAAGGCCTTCGACGGCACGCTGATCGTCGTGTCGCACGACCGTGACTTCCTGGACGGCCTTGTGAACAAGGTCTACGAGTTCGGCGACGGCAGGGTCAAAGAGCACCTGGGCGGCATCAACGACTTTTTGGCCAACAAGAAGATGAGCTCGATGCGCGAGATAGAGGCCCTGACTGCCAAGACGCAGCAGGAGACGAAGAAGCCGGAGGCGACCCAGTCGCAGAAGGACCGGGCGGCCGACAAGGCGGCGATGCGCGAACGCTCGCGCAAGCAGAATCTGGCCAGGAAACTGGAAGGGCAGATAGAGCAGATAGAGCAGACGATGAAGGCCATCGAGGAGAAGCTCTCGGCTCCGACGCCGCAGGACGACATAATGGAGCTCACCCGCCAGTATCTGGAGCAGAAACGCGAACTTGACATCAAAATGGACCAGTGGTCCCAGATAGAATTATAATGGAAAATACGACCCACTTCATCTACGGTATGCGCGCAGTGACTGAGGCCTTGCGCAGCGGACGCAAATTCGAGAAAGTGCTTTTCAAACAGGGTATGGAGGGCGCTCAGTACCGTGAGCTGCTCGACGCCCTTATGCAGAACGACATCCCGTTCCAGTTCGTTCCGTTCCAGAAACTCAACAGCCTCGTGAAAGGCGCCCACCAGGGTGTCGTGGCGTATATCAGCCAGATAGACTACGTGCCTTACGAGGAGATGATAGAGCTGGCGATGAGCCGCAAGGAGGCGCCGCTGTTCCTGCTGCTCGACGGAGTGAGCGACGTGCGCAACTTCGGGGCCATAGCCCGCACGGCGGAGTGCGCGGGAGTGGACGGCATCATACTGCCCGCGAAGGGCGGCGCCGCCATCAACGCCGACGCCGTCAAGACTTCCGCAGGAGCCCTGCTGAGGGTGCCGACGGCCAAGGTGACCAACCTCAAGCTCCCGCTCTACTATCTGCTGGAATCCGGCTTCCAGGTGGTCGCAGCCACCGAGAAGGCCGAGACCTCCCTCTACGACGTGAAATTCCGCAAGCCCACCGCCATAGTGATGGGTTCCGAGCAGAAGGGCATCAGCCCCGCAGTGCTCGACCTATGCACCGCCGAGGCCCGTATCCCTATGATGGGAGAGATCGGCAGCTTGAACGTGTCGGTCGCAGCAGCCATCGTCCTCTATGAAGCAGTAAGGCAGAGACAATGAACAAGTTCTTCATCATAGACGGCCATGCCCTGATCTTCAGGATGTTCTATGCCTTCTTCCGCAGACCTATGGTCAATTCGAAGGGGGAGGATACTTCCATTCTCTTCGGCTTCACCAAATACCTGCTCGAGGTGCTCTCCAAGGAGCATCCCACCCACGTGGCGATATGCTTCGACGCCCACGCCAAGACGTTCCGCCACGAGGCCTACCCCGAGTACAAGGCCAACCGCACGGCCGCTCCCCAGCTCGTGATCGACTCCGTGGAGCCGCTGACGGAGATCGCCGGCGCCCTGGGCATCCCGGTGGTGATGAAGGAGGGCTACGAGGCCGACGACGTGATATGCTCCCTCGCCGCCCGTTTCGCAGGCAGCCAGACCGACGTGTATATGGTGACTCCCGACAAGGACTTCGGGCAGGCCATCGACGACCACATATTCCAGTACAAGCCCGGCAAGGGCGGAGCCGACAACGAGGTGGTGGACAAAGCCGCCATCTGCGCCCAGTACGGCATCTCCAGCCCGCTGCAGGTCATCGACATCCTCACCCTCTGGGGCGACGCATCCGACAACGTGCCGGGAGTGAAGGGGGTAGGCGAGAAGGGAGCCCAGAAGCTCGTGAGCGAATGGGGCAGCGTAGAGAACATCTATGCGAACCTTGGCAGCCTGTCCGCCAAAATGCAGGAGAACTTCCGAGAGTCGGAAAGCCACATCGCCCTGAGCAAGTTCCTCATCACGATAAAGAAAGACGTGCCGCTGGACTACAGCGAGGACGACTTCATAAACAAGGCCTGCTACAACGCCGCAGTCGCCGCGCTTTTCGCCCGCCACGAGATGAATTCCCTGCGCAGGCTGCTGCCCGACGCTCCGGAGCCTTTGCCGGAAGCCCCTGCAGCCGCCCAGGCCAAGTCAATGGAAGTCAGTGAAGTGAGCTTCGGCGAGATACGCCGTCTGGCGGCGGAGAAGTCAGAAATCGCAGTCGCCGGCGACGACGGATTCATATTCGCATCCGGGACCGCATTCTGCCGCTGCGCCAAAGACGACCCTGAGGCCCTGGCCCTTCTCTGCGACGCAACCGTGGCCAAGGCCGGCTATAACCTTAAGGCCCTGATGAGGCAGCTGCTGAAGCAGGGCGCAACGCTTGCCGGCGAGCTCTATGACATAGAGATAATGCATTATCTCATCAATCCGGAGCGTTCCCACAAGCTGGATATGCTCACCAAGGGCTATCTCGACCTGTCGCTCGATAAACCCGTGGAGGCTGACTCGGCGGTGCAGGGCGACCTGTTCGCAGCTGCCGCCCAGACCGGGGACAACGAGGACAGGCTGGCTGTCGCAAGGCAGACCGCCGCCTGCAGCCTGCTCAAACCGGTGCTCTGTGACGAACTTGCGAGCCAGGGTCTGACGGCGCTGTACACCGACATAGAGATGCCTCTGATGGAGGTGCTAGCCAGTATGGAGCACGAAGGTGTCAAGGTCGACACCGCAGCCCTGGTGGACTACGGCCGTGAACTCAACACGCAGATGCTGAAGGTGGAGGAAGAAGCCCGCGAACTCGCGGGGGAACCTGACCTGAACCTTTCAAGCCCCCGCCAGATCGGCGTCGTGCTCTACGAAAAGCTGCATCTCGACGACAAGGCGAAAAAGAACGTCCGCGACAACTATCCCACCGACGAGGAGACGCTGCAGGCGCTGTCACACAAGCATCCCGTGATAGACAAGATATTGGAATTCAGGGGGCTGAAGAAGCTCATCTCGACTTATATTGAGCCGCTGCAGCAGCTCACCGACCCCGCGGACGGCAAGATCCACACCACTTTCACCCAGGCTCTCACGGCCACCGGCCGACTGAGCTCCCTCAAGCCCAACCTGCAGAACATTCCCGTCCGCACGGCGCAGGGACAGCAGATCCGCAAGGCCTTCGTGCCTTCGAAGGAGGGAGGATATATAGTTTCGGCGGACTATTCCCAGATAGAGCTGCGCATAATGGCCCACCTGAGCGGCGACGAAGGGATGATAGAGGATTTCCGCAGCGGACACGACATCCACGCCGCTACTGCAGCCAAGATATATAAGGTGCCGGTGGAAGAGGTGACTCGCGAGCAGCGCAGCCACGCCAAGACAGCCAACTTCGGAATCATCTACGGCATATCGGCCTTCGGCCTATCACAGAGGCTGGGCATCAGCCGCAGCGAGTCGAAGCAGCTCATCGACCAGTATTTCGAGAACTACAAGGGAGTGAGGGCATACATCGACCGTGCGGTGGAGGAATGCCGCCGCAACGGCTATGTCGAGACAGTGTTCCACCGCAAGCGCTTCCTGCCCGACATCAACGCCCGCAACTTCAATATGCGCCAGTTCGCCGAGCGGAACGCAGTCAACGCTCCCATCCAGGGCAGCGCGGCGGACATCATCAAGCTGGCGATGGTCAGCGTATGGCGCAGGATGAAGCAGGAGGGACTCAAGAGCCGTATGGTCCTGCAGGTCCACGACGAGCTTGTCTTTGACGTCGTGCCCGAGGAACTTGACAGGGTGATGGAGATCGCAAAGCAGCAGATGGAGAGCGTCTGCAAGCTGCGCGTGGCGCTGATTGCAGAATGCGGCAGCGGTAAAAACTGGCTGGAGGCCCACTAAGGATATGGAAGAGATACTGAGATATTTCCCGTCGCTGAGCGAACGGCAGATCGAGAGGTTCACCGCGCTCAAGGCGCTCTACGACGAGTGGAACGCCCGCATAAACGTCATCTCCCGCAAGGATATGGACAACTTCTACGAGCACCACGTGCTGCACTCGCTGGCCCTGGCGCTGCCGATGAAAGGTATGGTGGTGCCCGGCGACCGCATCCTCGACCTTGGCACCGGCGGCGGCTTTCCCGGCATTCCGCTGGCCATATTCTTCGAGCAGTGCGACTTCCTGCTCTGCGACTCCGTAGGCAAGAAGACCAAGGTGGCGTCGCAGGTCGCCGAGGCGCTCGGGCTGCAGAATGTCAGGGTGGTCAACGACCGGGCCGAGAATCTGCCGGGCAGCTTCGACTACGTGGTTTCACGCGCAGTGACTTCGCTCGACAAGATGCTGCCCTGGATCAAGGGCCGTTACGACAAAGGAGTGCTCTACCTCAAGGGCGGAGACCTGGACGAGGAGATCGACCGCTGCATTTCGCGCCGGATGTTCGATGCGCGCAAACTCTCGGTCATAGATATCAGCGATTTCTACGGCGGAGAATGGTTCGTGGAAAAAAAGATTGTTATAATAAAAAGATAAATTTGTATATTTCAAAGAGACTGTTTACTTTTGCACTCCCAAAATCGGAATATATAAATAGCTATTATAATGAAACGTACATTTCAACCCTCACAGCGCAAGCGCCGCAACAAACACGGCTTCCGCGAGCGTATGTCAACTCCCAACGGACGCAGGGTGCTTGCTGCACGCCGCCGTCACGGTCGCAAGAAACTGACCGTATCAAGCGAAGACAATTTCTAAAAAGTCCGGCTTGATGGCATAATGAGGCATCTCCTTTGCGGGGTTGCCTTTTTTGTTTAAATTTGTGCTTATGGAAGAAACTAAGACCAAAGATAAAGGCAAGGTCAAGGGCGAGAAGATGCTCCGCCGCAATTTCATCGGCGGCATAGTGTTCGTCGTAGTGCTGCTGATAGTCCTCTCGGTGTCGCTGAAGGCCTGCACGCGCCACAACAAGGAGCTTGCCGTTCCTGATTTCAAGACGATGAGCCTGGCCGAAGCCCGCCATCTTGCGGCCAAGAACGACCTCCGTCTGGAGGTGGTCGATTCCGTGTATGTCAAAAGGCTTGCGCACGGCGCCGTCTACCGTCAGAACCCCGAAGCGGGAGCTGCCGTCAAGAAGAACCGCCGCATCCTGGTCACCATCAATTCGATGACCCCGCAGATGACTGCTGTGCCCAACGTGGTCGGCTATTCGCTGCGCCAGGCCAGCGCCGAGATCGCAGGCCGGGGCCTGACCATCGGCCAGCTGATCTACCGCACCGATATGGCCACCAACAATGTGCTTGAGCAGCGCTACAAAGGCAGGCAGGTCATTCCCGGCACGATGGTGGAAACTGAATCCCCGATAGACCTCGTGCTCGGTCTCAATCCTTCCGACAATATCACCTATGTCCCTTATGTAGTGGGCTATACTGCCCAGCTGGCAGCAAACTCCATCAACGACAATTCCCTGAACGTAGGCCAGGTCAAATATGACGAGACAGTCAAGGATTACCGCGACTCTCTCGCCGCCGTGGTTTACAGACAGAGCCCGATGCCCGTCGTCAGCACGAATGAAGACGGCGATGCCAACGTTGTGGGCACCCGCGGCGTAGTGATGGGCAGCAAGGTAGACATCTATCTGACCATAGATCCCGACAAGGTAGTTTCCAGGTAACAATGACTGAAGACGACAGCCTCCTTCTCCCCGAAGAGGAAATGTTCGAGCATTTCCGATTCGTCAGCGACAAGAAGCAGGGGCTGCTGCGGGTTGACCGCTATATCACCGACCATATGGAGCAGGTGTCCCGTCACAGGGTGCAGCTCGCCATCGAGGCCGGCTATGTGCGGGTCAACGACAAGGTCGTGAAGGCCAACTATAAGGTCAAGCCGCTGGATGTCATCACGATAGTGATGCCCTATCAGCGCCGCGGCTTCGAAGTGGTGCCTGAAAACATCCCTCTCGACATAGTCTATGAAGACGACGACCTGCTCGTCGTCAACAAGCCTCCGGGACTCGTGGTCCACCCCGGCCACGGGCACATCACCGGCACTCTGGTCAATGCGCTGGCCTACCATCTCGGCATCAGCCAGGGTCCTGACGGAGAGGACGACCGTATGGGCATCCTGGTGCACCGCATCGACAAGGATACGTCCGGACTGCTGCTGGTCGCCAAGAACGAAGACGCGCAGATGTTCCTTTCGCGCCAGTTTTTCTATCATACCATAGAGAGGACTTACGTGGCGCTGGTGTGGGGTAATGTCGCCGACGACTCAGGCACGATCGAGGGCAACATCGGCCGCGACCCCAACGACCGGATGCGCTTCAAGGTCTTCCCGGAAGGGGACCAGGGCAAGACGGCCGTCACCCATTACAAAGTGCTGGAGCGCTTCGGCTACGTGACGCTGGTGCAGTGCAAGCTGGAGACCGGACGCACGCATCAGATCCGTGTCCATATGAACTACATCGGCCACCCGCTGTTCAACGACGACCGCTACGGCGGAGACCGCGTGCTCAAGGGACCGCTCTATACCAAATACAAGCAGTTCATCGACAACTGCTTCCAGATAATGCCCCGTCAGGCGCTGCACGCCAAGACCTTAGGCTTCATACACCCGACGACCCGCAAGGAAGTTTTCTTCGACAGCGAGATACCCGCCGATATGACGGCCCTGATAGAAAAGTGGAGAAAATATGCGGCCCGCCTTAATGAAGCTGAAGAATTATAACTAAATTGCAATCCTTATGAACGAAATACTCCTCAAGAACGTATATGCCTGCGGCAAGAGATGCGACATCCTGGTCCGCGGCAATCTCATCGCGAAGATAGCAGACAAGGTAGAGGCGCCCGCCGCCGAAGTGATAGACTGCAGCCGGATGGCCGCCATCCCCGGCTTCATCAATATGCACACCCACGCCGCTATGACTATGACCCGCAGTGCCAAGGAAGATATGAAGCTGCAGCCGTGGCTCCAGTACATCTGGAAGATAGAGGCCCATTTCGATGAGGAAATCCTCTACTGGGGCAACAAGCTTGCCTGCCTCGAGATGATCAAGACAGGAACGACCTGCTACAACGATATGTATTGGGGAGTGGACATCGCAGCCCGCGTCTGCGACGAGATGGGCATCCGCGGAGTACATTCCTATTGTATGCTTGACAACGGCGATATGGTCAAGGCCGAGAAAGAACGCCGGGCGATGATCCGCGCCTTCGAACAGTCGAAGTCGTTCTCGCCGCTGAATATGTTCGCGGTGTCGGTGCACGCTCCGTACACCGTATGCGAGGACAATATGCGCTTCGCCGCAATGTTCGCCGAGCAGAACGACCTACTGCTGCACATTCATATGTCCGAGACTGAGCAGGAGATAAACGACGCCCAGCGCGACTGGGGCTGCTCGCCGGTGGAATACTGCGAGCGGCTCGGTCTTCTGAGCGAGCGCGTCATCGCCGCCCACAGCCTCTGGCTCAGCCCGCACGACATCGAGCTGATGGGCGCCCACGGCGTCACCGCAGTGCACAACGTCAACAGCAACCTCAAGATAGCCAGCGGCTACAAGTTCCCGATGGAAGAGCTGATTGCTGCCGGAGCCAACGTCACTCTCGGAACCGACGGCTGCGGCAGTTCCAACAATCTCGATATGCTGGAGGCTCTCAAGACCGCTGCGATACTCCAGAAGGCCTGGCGCAAGAATCCCGAGGCCGCCCCGCTGTCGACCCTGCTCAAGATCGGTTCGGAGAACGCAGCCAAGGCCTTGAGGCTCAACGCCGGCAAGATCGAGGAAGGCCGCCTGGCCGACATCGTCCTCATCGATATGAACAATTGCTGGTTCACGCCCAACTACAATTTCGAGGCTAACCTGGTGTACTCTGCCAACAGTTCCTGCGTCGACACCGTGATCTGCGACGGACGCATCGTTATGCGTGGCCGCAAGGTCGAGGGAGAACAAGAAATCCTCGACAACGCAGCCGCCTGTGGGGAACGCCTGATGTCGAGGATCAAGTAGTCTGGGTTATCCCGCTGATTACATAGGTTCTATCTTCCTGCTGAGCTTTGCGCAAAGGCCCGGGAAGAAACGTTTTATGTAGACCATCAGCAGTTCCTTGCGGCCTACGAGCACTTCTCTTTTGCGGGCGAGGATCGCCTTGCAGATTTTCTCGCCGGCCTTGTCGGCGGTCAGGCCGGAGGCCTGTCCTGCGTCGAGCTTGCCGTGCTGCTTGCCGCCTTTCTCCAGCGCGAAGAACGAGATGTTGGTCTGCACGCGGCCCGGGCAGACTATCGTCACGCGGATGCCCTGGTCATAGTACTCGGCTGCAAGGGTCTCGAAGAAACCGTAGAGGGCGTGCTTGGATGAGCTGTAGCCGCAGCGCAGCGGGAAGCCGAAGCGTCCGTTGATGCTGGTGGTCACGGCTATCTGGCCGCGGATGCCGTCCTTGGGCTCCCTGGCCAGCATCCTGGGAAGGACTTCCTTGGCCAGCAGGACGGGGGAGAAGTAGTTCAGCTCCATTATCTTGCGGATCATCGCCTCGTCGGTGTCCATCACGTTGGTGCGCTGGCTGATGCCGGCGTTGCAGTAGAGCACGTCGACGCCGCCTTCAAAGGCGTTCCAAGCCTGCTCGGCGAGAGTAGGGATGTCCTTGGTGTCGAGAAGGTTGAAGGGGAGGCACTTCACGTCGGGAGCGCCTTTTTTGCGGCATTCCTCAGCGGTCGTGTAAAGCTCGGGAGCTTCGAGGGCGGTGAGGATCACACGGTGACCCCTAGATGCAAAACTGTATGCCGTAGCCTGTCCTATGCCGGACGAGGCTCCTGTAATCCATACGTTCATCAGCATTCCTCCACTTCTTTTGCAAACCAGCGGGCCCTTTCGCTGCCTTCACCGATGTTGAGCAGGATGGTTTCGCCCTTGTGGATCATATTCTCCTCAAGAGCCTTGAAGAAACCTGCGAAGCATACCATCGAGGCAGGACCGAAGATGACGCCGGTCTTCTGCTGTATCTTCTTGGCCAGTGCGGCAAGGTCGGACTCCACGACCCTTACGAAACCGCCTTTGGTCTCCTTGACCATAGGGGCTACGACCGGGTACATTCCCGGAGTGCCGGCCGACAGGATGGAGATGCGGGTCTGGGGGATTACAGTGGGGAAGTCTTTCTCCCAGCCTTTGGGGAAGTGTTCTGCCGTAGCTTTCTCCCAGGCGCGGACCATAGGGTCGCAGGTGTCCTGCTGCGCGAGGATAAGGCGCGGCATACGGATGTTCTTGTCGTAGTATTTCTGCAGCTCGCGTACTCCCTTGTCGAGGGCGATGGGACCGGTGCCGCCGGCCACAGCCTGGAAGAACACGTCGGGCATCTTGCCTATCTGGCGGATGAACTCGAAGGCCATCGTGCGCTTCGCCTCGACGCGGATAGGGTCGATGTTGCCTGCGGAGATGAGCACGTTCTCGCTGACGTGGAAGTCGGCGGCCTCTTTCTTGGCTGCGCCGTAGCCGCCCTGCGAGATGTGCAGCACCTGTCCGTGGGAGCGGATGGTGTCGGCGGTGTCCTTGCAGACGTCGTTAGGCATAAAGACGTCGAAAGTCACGCCGGCCAGGGCGCAGTAGCGGCTGAAAGCCGTGGCTGCATTGCCGGTGGAGGCCAGGCAGAAACGCTTCACGCCCTTCTCCTTGAATATCGACGCTCCGAGGGCTGCGGCTATGTCCTTGAACGTGCCGCTGCCGCCGTTGAGGTCATTGCGCACCACATATACCTTGCAGTCCACCCCGTGTATCTCCTTGGCATACTGCTCGAGGAAGCCCCATTCTTCGATGGGCTCGGCGCCTTCGCCGCAGGAAACCACGTTGGCGGGATCTTCCAGCGGAAGAAAGTCGAAATAGCGGAAGAGGCTGTCCTGATGGTCCTTGCCGTCGAAAAGCTTGCTGTAGTCGGCGTTGTAGACGGCTTCGGCCCTCTGGCAGCCGCAGCTGCATTTCTGGTCGTGTGCGAACCAGTCCGCGAAGTCGCCGCAGTCGGCGCCGCAGGCTGTGCATATAAGTTTATACTTGCTGCTCATTACTTTTTGTTGAAAAGAGTTTTGAGGTCCGGAACGGGATGGTCGTATTCACCCTTTGCAAGGTTCTCCTTGATCTCGCGGAAAGCGTTGAGGGTGTAATCGACGTCCTCGATGCTGTGGGCTGCGGTCGGGATGATGCGGAAGATGACCATACCCTTCGGGATTACGGGGTAGATGACCACCGAGCAAAAGATGTGGTATTTCGAACGGAGCTCGAGAGCCATATTCATAGCCTGGAATTCGCCGCCGTAAACCTGTACCGGAGTGACGCAAGCCTCGGCCGGTCCGATCTCGAAGCCCATATCGCGGAAACCTTTCTGCAGGCGGCGGGTGACGGTCCAGAGTTTCTTGCGGAGCTCGTCGCCTTCAGCCGAGCGGATGATTTCGAGACGCTTCAGGCAGCCTTCGACGATGGGCATAGGCAGTGACTTGGCGTAGATCTGCGAGCGCATATTGTATTTCAGGAAGTCGATGACCGGCTTCTCGCTGGCTACGAAACCGCCGATGATGGCCATTGATTTGGCGTATGCTCCGATGTAGATGTCCACTTCGTCCATCACGCCGAAATGCTCGCTGGTACCGCGGCCGGTGGGACCCATAACTCCGAATCCGTGAGCGTCGTCGATGAGGATGCGGAATTTGTATTTCTTCTTGAGGGCGCAGATCTGGTCGAGGATGCCGAGGGCTCCGGTCATTCCGTAGACGCCTTCGGTGATCAGAAGCACTCCGCCGCCCTGCTCTTCTGCCAGCTGGGTTGCGACTTTAAGCTTCTGTTCGCAGCTTACGATGTCGTTATGCTTGTATGAGAATGATTTTCCGCTGTGCAGGCGCTTGCCGTCGAGAAGGCAGGCGTGAGCTTCGGCGTCGAACACGATGACGTCGTGGCGGCTTACCAAAGAGTCGATGGTAGAAACGATGCCCTGATAGCCGAAGTTGAACTCAAATGCGGCTTCCTTGTGCTCGAACTCTGCGAGCTCTCTCTCGAGCCGCTCGTGGAGGTCGCTGTTGCCGGTGAGCATACGGCTTCCCATAGGATATGCGAGGCCCCATCTTGCAGAGGCTTCCGCGTCGATCTTGCGGATTTCAGGGTGATTGGCCAGACCAAGGTAGTTGTTGAGGCTCCAGCAGAGCACTTCTTCACCGTTGAAGCGCATATGGGGGCCGATTTCACCTTCCAGCTTGGGGAATGCATAATAACCTTCAGCTACTTCTCTGTACTGACCGATAGGGCCGCCAGCCGATTCTTTGATCCTGTCGAATATGTCTTTCATTATTTTAAGGTTTTGATTTTTGTAAGACCCATAAGCCTGAAGAGGAACTTGGGCAGAGGCTTCAGAGGGTCGCGTTTAGTCATATCAATATATATTCCGAGCTTCTTGAGCACGGGTATCTTCTGTGTTTCCACGAATTCGATCAGGGTGCCGTCCGGGTCTTCTATGTAGGTGAAGTGGCCCGAAGCCTCGCCCATATCGAAGCGTTCGTCGTTGGGACAGCTGTCCACGGTGAAAGGGAAGCCCTTCTGGGCGCAGAATTCGCCGAGGGCCCTCATATTGGTGACGTCGAAGCAGACCTGGATGAATCCCGGGTCACCCCAGTAGCGTCCTTCGTAGATCTTGCGGGGAGTGCGGTCGAGCGGCTGCACGAGCTCGATGTAGCTCTTTCCGAACAGCTGGCTGAAAGCGCCCTTAGGAGTTTTCATAGGGGCGAGAAGCACTCTGCGGAAGCGGCCTTCGCTGCCGGGAAGGATGCTCCAGTCGCTGAAGCTGCCTTCCTCGTTGAACACCATCCTCTCGTAGCCGAGAACCTCTGAATAGAAGTTGATGGCGTCGTGCATATTGGTCACGCCGATCACGGCTCCGCACACGCCGCCGTTGTTGCGTCCCTGGTCGATGAATATGTCACTGCCGGAAGCAACCTGGAAGTAGTTGCCCCAGGGGTCTTTGATCCAGAATGTGGGACGTCCGTCGGGAGTCTTTGACAGCGGACCTACGGTAACGTTCTGGACGCTGAGTTCGCGGTGGAAAGCCGCTACGTTGTTGCTGCGGATCTTGGCAGCGAAGATGCCGGTGTCTCCGGCCGATATGTCGAAAGAAGCAGGACAGGGCTTGCGCTGGGAATATTGCCAGATTTCAAAACCGCTGCCTCCCTGGAGGTTGACGGCGATGCAGGCGTGTCTCTTCTGCGCCTGGCCGCCTGTGTAGGGCAGCATCCTTTCTGCTACTGTGTCGTCTTCAAGAATGCGGATATTGGCTCCAAAATGGTCGATGTACCATTGCCAGCTCTCATAGAAATTCTCGCAACCCACTCCGACCTGCTGAATTCCGCCGATGTTGAATTTTGCCATAAAATCTAAAATCAATAATTGCCAAAGATACAAAACTTTGGGATAAAAAAAGATTGGGATTGTAAGGTTTGGGATACGTGGGTAAACATTTGAAATTTTTACGTAAATTTGTGTGATAAGATTGTCCGCTTATGAGTAAAAAAGTCAAGACATTCCTGTATTCCCTGCTGGTTGTGGCGGCACTTGCCGTCATCAGTATCTGGGCTGACTGGAACATAACTCATAGGGCTGAGTTCAACGCAATGTCAAGGCAGGCCGACTCCTTTTATGAGAAAGGCGATTATCAGGCCGCCAGCGCGCTTTACAAGGAGCTGCTGTCGCAGCGTCCCCGCAAGCGGCAGTTCTCAGTCGGTGAGGGTGCGATAATCTTTTTCCTGCTTGGCGCTACAATAATCCTGGCATACCTCTATGTGGACAAAAACCGCAATCTGCTGACGCTCGTATCCAAGAGCGCCCGCTCTAACAATATGCCCGAAGTGCTCGGCTATGACATTGATTTCGACAAGATTACTGTCAAAGACGACAATGACGCAAAACTGCTCGCGGAGCTGCGTGACCTGCTGGAGAACAAAGAAGTGTTCCTCGACAAGACTCTGACCATCGAGTCGCTCGCGAAGATGGCCGGCACCAACAAGGCCCGTATGTCGCAGTTCATCAACAAAGTGTTCGGTTGCAATTTCCCGACCCTCCTCAGCAATTATCGCGTGACAAAGGCTGTTGCTATGTTCAGCGATCCTGCCAATTCCATCTATACAGTCGAAGCTATAGGCGAAAACTGCGGCTTCAACAACAGGCAGGCGTTCCACTCATCCTTCAAGAAGAAGATAGGGATGCCTCCGAGCAAGTTCAGAGAACTTATAAAAAAGACTGATTAATGAGAATTGGATTGTTTACAGACGCGTATTATCCGATGGTGGACGGCGTCATCAAAGTAGTGGACAGCTATGCCCGCAGGCTTGTGGACAAATGCGAGGTGACCGTCTTCGTGCCCGGCCTGGGCAAGGAAGGGGAGGTGAGGGTCCCCTATCCGGTGGAGAGGTGCCGCACCCTCAGCATCAACAATTTCGACTATTCGGTGCCGATGCCGCATTTCGACCCGGCTTTCGAGGCGGCCATAATCCGCAGCAAACTCGACCTGGTGCATATCCACTCGCCGTTTTCGATAGGCCTCATCGGCCTCAATTACGCCCGCTTCCGCGACATACCGGTAGTGGCAACCATCCACTCCCAGTACAAGCAGGACTTCGAGAGGAATCTCAAGCTCCCGGCCACCATAAACCTGGCTATGGCGACCATTATGAGCATCTTCAACGGCTGCGACGAGTGCTGGGCGGTGAATGATGCCATACGCCAGCTATACATACACGAATATGCCCTGACGGCTCCCTGCAAGGTTATGCTGAATGCCACCGACCACGTGCCGGTGTATGACAGGCAGGCCGCGGCGGCAGAAATCAACGCAAAGTACGGCCTGGCCGCCGATGACACCGTGCTGATGTTCACGGGCCGCATCAATTTCATCAAGAACCTCGATTTCATAGTCCGCTCCCTCAGGATCGCCAAGGCGAAAGGCCTGCGTTTCAAGATGCTTTTCGTAGGGCAGGGGCAGGACGAGGACAAGTTGCGCTCTCTCGTGTCCGAGTGCGGGCTTGACGATGAGGTCGTAATGTGCGGCCTCGTCAAAGAGCAGTCGATGCTCGAGAAGCTCTACAGCCGCGCGACTCTCTTCCTATTCCCGTCGCTCTACGACGCCAACTCGCTGGTACAGATCGAGGCGGCCTGCCAGAGCACTCCGACCCTCTTCCTGCGCGGCGCCCGCACTGCGGGTATGATCACCGAGGATGTGAACGGCTTCCTCTGCGACAATGACGAGGAGGCCTATGCCGACAAGATAATCCGCATACTTTCCGACAGGGACTATTACGACAAAGTGTCGAAGGGTGCCTTCCGAGACATCTACCGCACCTGGGACCAGGTGGTCGACGATGTCTATGAGGAGTACAGAAGGCTTATCGACAACCACGAGAAAAAGACAATCATTGACAAAATAGACAGCATTATTCCATCATGAAAAGGATTTCATTCTTAGCAGCCTTGCTGCTGCTCTTTGCAACATCTTGCAGCCAGAAACCCGAAGTCATCCAGTTGTTCAACGGAAAGGACCTGGAGGGCTGGACCCTCTTCGCAAACGACCCTGCAGTGGCCGCAAGCGACGTTTTCAGCGTAGTCGACGGCAACATCCGCATCGCCGGCCAGCCGTTCGGCTTTATGCGTACCAACGAGAAATACACCGACGTAGTGTTCCGTGCCGAGTGGCGCTGGGTCGGCCAGGGCAGCAACAGCGGCATCTTCAGCCTCGTGCAGGACGGTCTGCTCTGCTGGCCGAATGCCATCGAATGCCAGCTCAAGGCAGGGTCTGCCGGTGATGTCGTGCTGCTCGGCGGCTCTGACGTCAAGGAACTCGACGTGCCGGAAGGCGGCGAGCGTCCCCGCTTCCCCGTCGTCCGCAAGGAGAACGAGTCCAGCGAGAAGCCCGAAGGCGAGTGGAATCTTACCGAGATAGTGATTACCAGCGACGGCGGTGTCGACATCACCCTCAACGGCGTCCACCAGAACCACGTGACCAACAAGAACTACACTGAAGGCTACATCGCCCTGCAGAGTGAAGGCGGCCCTCTCGAGTTCCGCAACGTCACTGTTACCCGTCTGGCCAAATGACAAGGCTTTTTGTGGCATTGCTGATCGCTGCCGGCGCTGTGTCGCGCTGCGGCGACGCCGCTCCCTCTGAGCCTGTCCGCGTCGAAGAATGGGCGGCGGGCAAGCAGGTTTCCGCTGCCGTCATCGAAAGCTGGGGAGGGGAGCAGAGCTGCTTCGCCATCCTTCCCATCGACAGCGTCAAGGCTGCGGCAATGGTGGCCGGCGGTTCGTATCCTGAGCAAGGTGCTCTCATCAGCCTCGACGAACTGCGCTGCCTGCACGTGCTGCACGTGAACGCTGACCGCGACACCCTCTGCGGCGAGATGATATGCAATGCAGCCATCGCCGACGACCTCATCGACATTTTCCGCGAGCTCTTCCATCAGGGATATGCCATCGAGAGGATGGTGCCCATCGACGAATACGGCGCCGACGACGAACTCTCGATGCGGGCCAACAACAGCTCCTCGTTCTGCTACAGGGTCATCGCAGGCTCCACAAGGCTTTCGAACCACGCCAAGGGCAGGGCTGTCGACCTCAATCCGCTCTACAACCCTTATGTCAAGACCAGCAACGGCAAGACCGTCATCCAGCCTTCCAACGCCGGACCGTATCTGGACCGCAGCGCCGACATCCCCTACAAGATAGATGAGAACGACGCGGCTTACAAGCTTTTCATCGCCCACGGCTTCACCTGGGGTGGCTCGTGGACCAGCCTGAAAGACTACCAGCATTTCGAAAAAGAACAATAAAAACAATAACTGTATGAAACTCAGATTCCTCGCCGGAGCTGTGGCCCTGCTGCTTGCAATTCCGGCACTTGCGGCTCCCCGCAGCTATAGCCTCAGTTCCCCTGACGGACGTCTCACCCTCGAAGTGAGCACGGCTCCGCAGATCAGCTATCTGCTCACTTGCGAAGGCACTCCGGTTATGGCTCCTTCGACTCTGTCGGTGCAGCTTGCAGACGGCAGCGCCTATGACGGTTCGGCACGCTTCGAGCGTGCGCTGACCCGCTCGGTAGACACCAGCTTTGAGGCGAAAGTCTACAAACGCGCCGTAGTCAAGGACCGTTTCAACGAGCTGACGCTGCGCTACAAGACCTTCGACGTCATCTTCCGTGCCTACGACGCAGGCATTGCCTGGCGCTTCGTGTCGCGTTCCAAGAAGGAATTCAAGGTTGTCGACGAGCAGGCCTCGTTCTGCTTTGCAGAGGATGTGGAGGCAACCGTGCCCTACGTTAAGCAGGACTCTCCCCGCGACCCCTTCCTCAACAGCTTCGAGGCTTATTACGATATCCATCCGGTAAGCGGCTGGAAAGCCGGCGAGAAGGCCTTCCTGCCTGTTTCTTTCAAGCTGTCCAACGGCCTGAGGGTCAACATCACAGAGTCTGACCTGCTGGACTATCCCGGTATGTATCTCAAGCATCAGGGCGGCACCGCACTGGCCGGCCTGTTCGCTCCTTATCCCAAGCTCATAGAGCAGGACGGATACAACAAGCTGCAGGGCATCGTCCGCACCACCGAAGATTATATCGCCGTGCAGCCGGCCGCTGCCGCACTGCCCTGGCGCATCGTAGCTGTCGCCCGCAACGAGCGCGAGCTGCTCGACAGCGACCTCGTATACGTCCTCAGCCGTCCGGCAGCCGATGTCGACTGGAGCTGGGTGAAGCCCGGCAAGGTGGCCTGGGACTGGTGGAACGACTGGAACATCAAAGGCGTGGATTTCCGTGCCGGCATCAATACGCAGACTTATAAATACTACATCGACTTCGCAGCCGCCCACGGCATCGAATACGTAATCCTCGACGAGGGCTGGGCCGTCAACCTGAAGGCCGACCTCTTCCAGGTGGTGCCGGACATCGACCTTGAGGAGATTGTAAGGCACGCCAATTCCAAGGGCGTGGGCATCATCCTCTGGGCAGGGTACTATGCGATGGACCGCGATGTGGAAGGCATCTGCAAGCACTTCTCACAGATGGGAGTCAAGGGCTTCAAGATCGACTTTATGAACCGAGATGACCAGCTGATGGTGGACTTCTACACCCGCGTGGCCGAGACTGCCGCCCGCTACCACCTGCTGGTGGACTTCCACGGCGCCTTCAAGCCTTGCGGACTGCAGCGTCCCTACCCGAACGTGATCAATCACGAGGGTGTGGCCGGCCTTGAGCAGATGAAATGGGCCCAGCCCACTGTGGACCAGGTGACTTACGACGTGCAGATCCCGTTCATCCGTATGTTTGCAGGCCCTCTGGACTATACCCAGGGCGCTATGCGCAACGCCACCCGCCGCAGCTACCGTCCCGTGAACAGCGAGCCGATGAGCCAGGGCACACGCTGCCGCCAGCTGGCCGAGTATGTGATTTTCGAGGCTCCGCTGACTATGCTCTGCGACGCTCCTACCAACTATCTGGCCGAGCCCGAGTGCCTCAAGTGGATGGCGGCCGTGCCGACAGTCTGGGATGAGACCGTGGCTCTCGAGGGCAGCGTCGGAGACTATGCTGCGATCGCCCGCTGCAAGGACGGCGCCTGGTATGTGGGTGCGATGACCGACTGGAGCGCGCGCGACCTGGAGCTCGACCTGGGAGCCTTCCTTCCCGCCGGTTCATACCGCGTCGAGATATTCCGCGACGGTATCAACGCGGACCGCAACGCTATGGACTATGTGCACGAATTCCACACCGTGTCCGTGTCGGCAGCCAGCCACAAGATGACTGTCCATATGGCTCCGGGCGGCGGATGGACGGCGCGCTTCACTCGTCTGTAGGCGCTCCCTTTGCAGATGAGCACGATTATTGCTACTTTTGCACCACATCCAAATGAAATTCTGATGAAGAAACTATTCATATCAGTTTGTCTGCTGCTCGCCGGTATGTCCGTAGCCAATGCCCAGCTTTCGTTCGGGCTAAGCTCAGGCGGCGTGCTCGGCGGCGACACCAACAAGAACGCCACCTTCGCGCCCGGCTACTTCGGAGAGCTTGACGTCAGGTATATCTTCAAACACGAGATCTATCTGACTTTCACGCCCCGCTTCGAGAGCTCCAGCTACAAAAACAAAAACTCCAGCCCCTACGAGTTTTTCTACTACACCAACTCGATGGAGTTCCCGCTGCACGTCGGCCACCGCTCGAAGCTTAGCGACAAGGTGATGCTTTTCTATGACCTCGGGCCTTCTTTCCACTGGATTATGACGAACAACTACACCGGCTCTGTCTACGGTGTCGAGCTGTCCAACCAGGAGCATCCGGTCGGCACCGGTTACTCGCCCCGTTTCAATATGGACCTGGGCGCTACCGTGGGAGTGGACGTGTGGAACCATATGAAAGTGTTCGCTGGTTTCGACTACGGCGTCTTCCCGGAGCAGACTGCGGCTTTTCTGGAAAATTTCCAGGTCAAGCCTACTCATCAGTTCTCAGTCCGTCTGGGTGTCGGCTGTTACTTCAGCTTCAAGAAGAGAAAGTAAGCCGTCAGGCGGCTATGCTCCGTGGAACTTGTAGACGGTCTCGATGTCCTTGGTCAGCTCGGTGAAGAGTTTCTCTTCGAGGTCGGAGGCTACCCTGAGGGCTTTGGCCAGCCAGCGGTCAGACCATTTCTGAAGCAGGTTGAGGGCTTCCAGCGGGGCGTCTGCGTGGCCCTTGCACATCTTGATGAAGGCTGCCTCCAGCTTTTTCTGGCTGGCTGTCATCTCGGCTTCGAGGGCGGCATAGCGCTTCTTGATAATTGGAGCGTACTTGTTGTAATCGACCATACCCAGGGCAGCCACCTTGCGGAAGGTCCAGTATGCCGAGCTCTTCTGCGAGAACTTGCGGCCTACGCCGTAGGCTTTGGGATATGAGGTCACTCCCTGGTAGAGGGGGAGGTAGACGCACAGGTCGGCCATTCCCTCGGCCATATAGTCGAGGCGTCCGATTTCCTTGGGCAGGCCGGGCCTTACCTGGAGTATGTGGGTGTTGATGGTGCGGAAGATCGACACCGGACGGTAGGGCTCCCTGGGGTTGTTATGGAGATAGGGGTCGTGCTCCGTGCCGTCGTAGTGCGAACGGAAGGCGGCCTTGATGTCTTCTACCGTCAGCTTGCGGTCGGCTTTCTGGTACACCGGGAAGTCGTTGACCTTGACGTCGGTCTTGACTGACGGGGTGAACAGCTGCTGCAGGTACCACACGCGGGGGTAGTTGTATGTCTTGTCGTTCTCGCTTTCGAGGCTGTAGGCTTCGTGGAAGTCGAACTTGCCGGTGAAGAGCTTGTGCTCGCGGGCCCATTCCACGAGGTCTGCCGAGGCGAGGTCTTCCTTCGGGTCATAGTCGCGGTAGCGGCTCTGGTTGCCGGACACGAAGTATTTGTCGGCGGGCATCTTCTTGGCGAGCCAGCGGTGGCCGCCTGCGTTTTCGAGGTACCAGGTCTCTGCCTCGTCCATAAAGGCTATG
>JAEEGG010008673.1_pt1 | contig 22992 bp, 19 predicted proteins | sample 9134161 | NCBI WGS metagenome assembly JAEEGG01 (sample SAMN16246543, study PRJNA631951) | gut metagenome | biome: gut microbiome; feature: rumen; material: CR-attached | host: Bos | place: Iran: Karaj | collected 2018-10
ACAGAAGCTGTGATGCAATTGCTTCGGAAGCGGTTTGAAGATAATCTTCTGACGCCAACAGCCATCAACCGGTATATGCGCTGTCAACTGCAGTTTTTCTATCACTATGTGAGTGGTATTATCGAGCCTGACAATGAGGATGAAGATATGATCGACAACCGTACCTTCGGAACTATCTTCCATTTGGCTGCCCAACTTATTTATGAAAAACTGATGCAGAAGAGCCGCCAGATATTAGCAAAAGACATAGAATACCTGCTTCAGACCGAAGTAGATATTGAGCGTATGGTCGATGAAGCCATCAAACGGGAGCTGTTCCAGATAAAGGATGCAACCCGTCGTCTGCCCCCACTCGATGGGCTTCAGATCATCAATCGGGAGGTGATCATTAAATATATCCGACAACTGCTTGAAATCGACCGCCGTCTAGCGCCCTTCACCATCTTGGGGCTCGAGAAAAAAGTGAAGATCAACTATGAAATCGTCGCTGGTAACGACAGGTTCACGACAACCCTTGGAGGTATGATTGACCGTCTTGACAGCATCACGACACCTGATGGTAAAGAACAGGTTCGTGTGATAGACTATAAGACCGGTAGTCGACGACTAAAGGCCCTTGCTGATGTGGACGCTATCTTTGCCCAAGAGAGTCTGAAAGACCATAGCGACTATTACCTGCAGGCTTTCCTTTACAGCCATATCGTCAGACAGAAGTCCCATGATATTCCTGTGGCACCAGCTCTGATCTTCATCCAGCATGCCAGCGGCGATGATTACAATCCAACCCTCTGCTTGGGACATGAACCCGTCAATGACATTGCGACGGTTTCAGAATCGTATATGCAGCATCTAAGCAGTCTGATCAGCGATATCTTTAATCCCGCCATCAGCTTTTCACCTACTGATGAACGGAAACGATGCAGCAATTGTCCGTATGCACACCTCTGTGGAGGGATGTCCTAACGGTTCTTATGCTTGATATACCAACGGTGAGTAAAGAAATGATAGATTAAAAGTGCTGCGACAGTTGTACAGAGAGAGACTTGCAGCATGAGTCCTATCTGCTGTTCAAACAGTCCATATCCAAGGCCGATGCCTAATGCCAGACCACTTTCCCAAGCCAAGAAGAAAGTGCTTTGTGCAGTACCACGTTGGCAATGACGACTCAGTTTGATGAAGAACAACAAGAAACGAGAGCCGATAATACCCAGACCAAAACCGATGAACATGGGAGCAGCAAACGACACAATCGCCTGTTGGCGGGTCAGCATCATCAGAAGGGCTACCCCTATCAGTACCAGACCAGTAATCACCTCGCTCTCAATATCTGCATCACGGAAGGCGAAACGCTGGGCCAGCAATGCCACCAAGAATCCCACCATTACCATCACAAAGAATAATTCTGAAGTCGTCGTCGACAACAGCAATCCCATCACAAACGTCACGATCATCAGATTGATGGTCAGTGGCCAGCCCTGTAGTAAGAAGAAACGGTCAAGACTCACCACCCTCACATTTTCCTCGGGCGTCCGGAAGGGGAAATGAACCAACAGGATAAAGATGATGGCAGCCAACGCACATCCGATGGCTACCAGCAACACAGTACTGAAGCCAGCCATACGATCAACGATAATACCCGTTAATGGCCCGATAGAAAGGGCAAAACGCGAGAACCAGGAAGCTGAATGGTTGGCTTCCGTACGTTGGAATGACTCACAAGTATCGATAATCAAAGTACTCGACAGAATCATCTGTGCTACACCAAAGGTCGCTCCAAGTACTAATCGTTGAGCTAACAGAATCGGGAAATCAAAGAACTGTGATTTCTGTAAGTCCAAATAGTAGAGCCATCCCAACATCACAACCATCAACAGGATGGCCCAGATGCATGCGATATTCCTGCGGAAACGCTGTACCAGATAGGATGTGAGGCAACCAAACAGGTAGATGCCGATACCAAACGCACCCATAATCATTCCCGTTTCCTGTAACGTGAGGTTTTCTGTCTTCATCAACCACCCCGGCATGACAGGAATCAGTACATAGACCGCTATCGTCAACAGCATGTTGGCCATGGCCATCAACCAGAAGTCACGATGCCATAAACGAATATGTACGGGCGTATTCTGAGTATTCATGGTCAAACAGTAAAATGAAGGGCCTTTGAAATAGAATCAAACGTCATCCCGACATAGTCAGAAACTTGCAAGTCAGAAAGTGGCGCAACAACTTCCAAAGGATTGGTCGTCAGCAGTCCCACGACCTTCATATTGGCAGCCACTCCTGAACGCAATCCATTGACACTGTCTTCGAAGACGACACACTCATCGGGCTCCACACCTAATTTCAGGGCCGCTTTCAGATAGCAGTCAGGATCAGGCTTGCTACGTTCAAAATCCTCAGAGGTCAGGATGGCGTCGAAGAGCGACTTGAATCCCGGTTGCTTCTGGTAGACGCTCTCCATCTTGGGTAGGTTCGAACTCGTCACAACAGCTGTCTTTACCCCATTCTTGTGCAGATCCTCAACGAAGGCGATGAATCCCTCGATATAGTCATAATCCATCTGCCGCTCGTAGGCATTCAGCCTTTCAGTAATTACTGGCTGTTCTTTCAAAAGAGGCCCGCTGAACCAACAGTCATATATTTGCGTCAGCGTAGAACCTTTAATTTCCTGTTCCAGTCCAGGATGCTCCGGATGGTATAAACGACATTGCTCACCCCAAAACACAGTGTATTGTGGTTCGGTGTCAAATACCACCCCATCGAGGTCGAATAACGCTGCTTTCAGTTGCCTGTCTTGCATATTTTATCTATTTTGGGTGCAAAATTACGTTTTTTCTACGAGAAATTTGCGAAATTCCCAAATTAAGTGTACTTTTGTCGTCAATTATAACATCAATCAACGATTTATGAAGAAATATTTTGTCCTCGTGCCTGTCTTTTTCCTACTCACGAGTTGTGAAAGTACTGACGAAAGCATGCAGTTCGATGTGGCTACTGCTGATAAAACCATCAGTCTGACAACAAGCGAAAAATCTCCTATGTGCAGTGTTCATCTGGAGTTGTTGTACGCCACTGAGGCTAATGGTAATAAGGCGGAGATTATCAATAACATCATTGAGCAGCGTCTGCTCAATATGCAGGACTTGTCTATGCAGCAGGCTGCCGACTCCTTTGCCAATGAATATGCAGCCAGTTATCATCACAACCTGTTGCCTCTATACAATCAGGATCTGGATAATGAAAAAAAGGGAGAATGGTATAATTATCACTATATCATCAAGACCTCAGTAGAACAAGGCTATAAGAATTCTTTTGTCTATCATATCTACCTCGACTATTATGAAGGCGGTGCTCACAGCATCAATCAGCATCTGACACTTAACTTCGACCAGTCGACAGGTCGTCAGCTCATGTTGGCAGACGTCTTTATAACGGGCTATGAGCAAAAACTGAGTACGCTTCTTCAGAAAGCCCTTTGCGAACATGTCGGAGTGAGTAACCTTAAAGAGCTGAAGAACCAAGGCTACCTTTATTCTATGGATATGTTCCCTTCCGAGAACTTCATCTTGGGAAAAGAGGTCATGACGTTTATCTATAATCCCTATGAGATTGCCCCATACGATAAGGGCAGCATCGAGTTGATGCTCACCTATTCCGACCTCGACGACATCATCAAAGAAACGCTCTGACCATGCATCCACTCATCAGCAAATACTTCCCCGACCTGACACCTGACCAGTGCCGTCAGATAGAAGCCCTCGACGCCCTCTATCGCGAATGGAACGACAAGATCAATGTCATTTCCAGAAAAGACATCGACAATCTTTACGAACACCATGTGCTTCACTCGATGGCAATAGCCAAGGTACTCCGTTTCCGCCCTGGCACAAAGATTCTCGACTTCGGCACAGGTGGTGGTTTCCCAGGCATCCCTTTGGCCATTCTCTTTCCTGACTGCCAGTTCAAGCTCATCGATGGTACAGGCAAGAAAATCCGTGTGGCCCAGGAGGTCTGCAATGCCATCGGCCTGAAGAACTGCCAGCCTGCCCATTTACGTGGAGAAGACGAAAAGGGCCTCTACGATTTTGTGGTCAGCCGTGCGGTTATGCCTCTACCCGACCTCGTGAAGATTGTACAGAAGAATATCTCCAAGAAGCAACAGAACGCCCTGCCCAATGGCATTCTTTGCCTCAAAGGTGGCGACCTGCAAGCCGAGACGCGCCCCTTCAAGAATATCGTCCAGACCACAGAAATCAGCAGTTTCTTTCAGGAGGAGTGGTTTCAGGAAAAACATGTCATCTATCTCCCACGTTAAAAATAGGTTCCCATGCTGAATATCAAATGTTTCACCTGCAATATGCTCTCAGAGAACTGCTATGTAGTCAGCGACGAGACGCACGACTGTGTCATTATCGATTGTGGGGCTTACTATCAGGAAGAAGGTCAGGCCATCGTCAGTTATATCCGTGAACGACAGCTGACACCCCGCCATCTGCTTTGCACCCACGGACATTTCGACCATTGCATGGGCAACGGCTTTATCTTCCGTGCCTTTGGTCTGAAGCCTAAGGCCCATCAAGACGACAGTTTCCTCATGGAGAAGATGGAGATGCAGACCAGCGAGATTCTGGGCATTCCCATCCATTTAGATGTGCCACCCGTTGACAACTACCTGACCGATAACGACACCATTACGTTCGGTTCCCATACCTGGCAGATACTCCATACCCCAGGGCATACCCCTGGTGGCATCGTCTTTTATGATGCTCAGGAAAAGGTGGCTTTCAGTGGCGACACCCTGTTCCGTATGAGCATCGGACGCACTGACTTCGAACGTGGCAGCTACGAAGAGATGATCACCTCACTCCACTATCTCGCCCAGCAACTGCCTGGTGACACCACTGTTTACCCAGGCCACGGTCCCCTAACCACCATCGCTGACGAGATCAGATACAACCCATATCTGAGATAAAAATACAAATATTGAGGAATTATTTGGCTGTTTGCAAAAAAATAGTTACCTTTGCACCCGCTAAATGAAACCAAGGCCGGTTCGGTAGCTCAGCTGGATAGAGCAACTGCCTTCTAAGCAGTAGGTCTTGGGTTCGAGCCCCAACCGAATCACCTCAAAGTCTCAGAGAAATCTGAGGCTTTTTCGTTTCTAAATCCTTTATTTATAAGGATTTACAAAGGCTCACTTAATAACAACTACTACAGAGATTGATTTCCTTCAAAACTTTGGATCTCTCAAAAATCAGCGCATTTTTAACCAAAGTCACCTCTTGTTGACCTATTGTAATCGTACACATAATATACTTTACTTATTGATTCTGTGTGCAAATATAGGAAGAATATTCGAGAATTTCAAATCTTTAGGCGTTTTTTTGCTATAAAAGGGCTTCGAGGAGTTCCTTGTGAAAAGCCAAGGTTCTAAAAAATACTTCGTTGCTTTCTGGAAAAAGCTTCGTTGCTACGGACGGAAACCTTCGCATCTACGGACAGAAACCTTAAGCGGTATTGAGTCGAATCTGAACTCGAACCATTAGAATCTTAACAAAGAATGATTCAAATGTTCTTCCATTTTTATTATTTCGCGCGCTAAAATAGAATTTTCCGCCCTGAAAATAGATTTTCTCGACCTAAAAATAGATTTTCTCGGGCTGAAAAAACATTTGCCGTTGAGAGAATAAACTTTATGCGTTAAGAGTTTTGAAAAAATGCGTTAAGGTTCCCAAGAAAACCCGTTAAGGTTTTCAAGAATACCTCTTAAGGTTTTCCAAAATACAAGTTAAGATTTTCCAAAATACAGGTTAAGATTTTCCAAAATACAGGTTAAGTATCACCGCCCCCGACGTGACCCTTTAAGGACTTAGGCAGTGGCTTCTATCTCTCGCCCGACAAGCTGCAGGCTTGGGATATGACACAATGGACTTTGTGAGCTATCGGGTGAGGGCGATGTTGTAGTTGAGATAGCGGGGATTGCCGGTGACATCTTCGAGAACTTTAATGAAGGGCGGGAAATTCACCGTTTCCTGCTCTCCTACCCCCTTGGTCTCCATCATCACCAGATTGTCGATGGGCGACTGGAAGGTGTCGATCTCGAAGAACTGGCCCTTCCAGATGAAGCTCTGACGCTTTTTCTTGATGGTAGAGCGATAAGGATCGGCCTGCTGGAGCATCTGTTCGTAAAGGTTATTGTCGATGCGACGCTCCGTCTCGATGTCCTCAGTCTCAGAGATGCGTTTCTTAGAGCGGTGGACGTTGACCACCTTCCCACCAGTAAACACCCTACGGCGCAGGCGCACTTCACAGCCAGGCTCTGCCACAAGATAAGTCTGTGTAATCTCGCTCTCGGAGCACTCGGGAATCTCGCCCACGATCTCCACACGGTAGACGCGCTCTTCCTGAACAGGCTGCGGCAATCCGACCACTTTTGCGATCTCCTTCAGCACACGGTTGAGTTTGTTTTCGAAGTCATCGTGGTTGTTGATGACACGCAGATGAGGATGCCCCGTCCAGGCCTTGATAACCTTCTTATCAAGTTCGCGGGCAATGCGCAGGCCTTCTTCGTTGGCTTGCTCATAGCGGGTGGCGTTGGTGGCGGTGGTGTAATACTGTTCGGCACCGTCGGCAGCGCTCACCAAGTGGAGCACGGCATCGTAACGTTCTAAGAGTTCGTTGGGATTGGTGCCAGCCATCGCTGTAATCTCCTGCCACTCCTCAGGCTTGATATAGGCGGAAATATCCATCGTTCCACGGTCGCAGATGATGAGTACGGGTTTGGTACACACCTCTGCCAGATGATGAAACGAATCTTCGAGTGCTAACTGCGTTTCGAGGATGGCCCGCTCGCCTTGATAGTAAAGGTCGCGGTTGGGCGTGAGGTAATTCCAGCCCGCAGTGCTGTAGATGGTGGGCACCTCTGGCACGTTAAACACTTTATAACCAAAACTGGAGAAGTATTCGGTGATTTTCACCAAGGCAGTGGTCTTACCAGCGCAAGGACCACCCGTCAGAACGATTTTCTTGATATCAGGCATACTAACTAAAGATTAAGTCTCCTTCATATTATTCAAACATGTATAACTCTAACCAAAGGAGCCCAAATCCCACCAACCAGCCTAACAGCACCTTGGGTGAGATATTCTTGAGATACCATCCCAAACGGACATGCTCCATCTTCATCAGCGCAATGCCACTGGTAGAACCCACCGACAACAGACAGCCTCCCACAGCGGTGGAGAAGGCAATAACAAGCCAGTAGGCACCGTTGACCACAAAGTTGCTCATATAGTCGGCATCAGCCCAGCGGCCTAACTGCTGCTGCTCTAAGACCGGATAGAGCGAAATGTCGCTGATGGCGATGGTAAAGGTATCGACCAGACTGGAGAGCAAGCCCGACAGGGCGCCGACAATCCAGACGTTATGGATGTTATAGTCGATCCAAGCCGAGACATCATTGAAGACACCCGTCTCCATAACCACACCCATGCCCAGCATGATACCCATGACAAAGAGCATCTGCTGGATGGCACCGTATTTCATGGCCTGCGGTGTACGACGCTCCGACATGCGGTCGGCCTGCATCAGCTTACGGTTGAAGGCCTCATTGACTACCCACAGCACACTCAGCACACAGAGGGCACCAAGGAACGGCGGTAGTTTGGTGATATTATGGAAGGTGGGGATGAACCACAAACCACCGATGCCGACGAAGAGCATCAGAATGCGCTGCCAAGGACTCAGGTTGGTCTCGTCGCCACGGTAAGGCATCGGCGACCATTGGGTATCGAGACTTTCGGGCAACTGCACATTGATCAATATAGTAGGAATTACCCATGCCAAGATAGCCGGCAATGCCAGATAAGCCGAGAAATGCGTGGCGGTAACGGCACCGTTGCCCCATAGCAGTAAACCCGTAGGATCACCAATCACCGTGAAGCAGCCACCACAACAGGCAGCAATGACAATGGCACTGCCAATAAGCATGCGCTGACGGCGGTTCTGAACGATTCCACGCATGATGACCAGCATCATCGTGGCCGTGGTGAGGTTGTCGAGATTGGCAGAAATAATAAAGGTGGCAATGGTAATGGTCCACAACAGTCGTTTGGGGTTGTGGGTCTTGATCCACTTCTGCACGAAGTCGAAACAGCCGTTGTTGTCGAGGATCTCGATGATGGACATTGTGGCCAACAGGAACATGACGATGCTGGCGGCACGGCCCACGTAATTCAGGAAGATCTCGTTGCAGATGTAGTATTTCACCGCACTGCTCGACGACATCTCGCCCGCCAGATAGTCTGCGTATTCTCGCGGATGCTGCGACATGACGAAATCAGCGCCCCAACAGATATAGAGCACCCAGCCTACCGTGCCGAGGAACATGGCGATGGCGGCCTTGTTGACACCTGTGAGATGACCTGTCGCGATAAGCAGATATCCGCAGATTAAAAGGATGACGATGATGAGTGTCATTGCTTCACTTTATGCTTTCGGCCACAAAATTACAACAAAAAAAAGAAACCTCCAAACTTTTTGGAGGAAAATGAACATGACTACAACAACTCTATTTTCAGGACCGACGTTGTGGCGGGTGTGATGCGGAAACGATCACTTATGCGATGACCCACTAACCATAGCACTTCGCCGGTGGCATCGGTGACGACCATCTGACTGCGCCTGGCCCAGAGACTGAGTTTCCTGTCGGTAAGATAATCGCTCACTAACTTTGAGCCCTTCATGCCAAAGGGTACAAAACGGTCGCCAGATTGGATAACCCTGATGGTTAATGGAAATTCTACTTTTTCTTTATCGATTGTGATATAATTATCTGATTTTGAAATTTCTACGTTTTCAGTTGAAGTGATTCTGAATTTCAGGTTCTCCTGATATTTGTAGACGCCCTCTTCGGGGATTTTCATGGGTGCTGCCGCTTGATAATGTTGGGCTACTATTAACGCGTCGCGGTCTATATATAGCACATGGGAGGCCGACTGGAAGGTCTTTCCCGATGGTGCATCAAGGCTTTCGGCGATTTGCAAAACCTGTGCCGAAGTGAAGCCCAAAGGCCGCAACCATTCAAACAGAAAACACTCCGACGATGGCAACTGCTGTAAATCAGCGATACTGACAGTTTCTGCCCCGTTCCAGTCAGATGCCCCAAGAGCTGGTTGCAAAGGCGTGATCATCTTGGAAAGTGATGATTTAATCGTGTTGTCATACACGGCTTCCACCTCTTTTATATATAAGGCCGTTTTGGCGATATTCTCCGATGACTTCGGTAATATCTGCTGCATCAGCGGTATCAGATGGAGGCGGATTTTATTGCGAAGCACATCATCGACGGCATTGGTAGAATCGGTGACGTATGACTGGTCGATGGAATGGAGGAATCCTTCTATCTCAGATCGACTCAGGCACAGGAGTGGACGCACGACAAAGCCATTCTTGGGCCGGATGCCCGTCAGACCGTGAATGCCTGTGCCATTCATCAGATTCATGAGCAATGTTTCCACCGCATCGTCGCGATGATGGGCCACACAGATCGTTTCGGCACCAAGATCCTTACGCAGTTGCTCAAAATAACGGTATCGGAGTTCACGGGCTGCCATCTCGATACTCACCTTATGCAAAGCGGAATATTCCTTAGTATCGAAATGTGCCCGATGGATTGGGATGTTTTGTTCGGAGCATAAGGCAACAACGAAAGCCTCGTCACGGTAGGACTCTTCGCCACGAAGATGGAAATTGCAATGAGCGGCTTCTATCCGGTAGCCTAACTGCTTCAGGATCAGCAGAAGTGCCACGCTGTCGGCACCGCCACTCAATGCCACAAGATGTAAACCATCAGCAGACAGCAAATGCTGCTCCCTAATATATTTTTCAACCCTGTCAGCAAAGTAATCATCATTCCTCATTTCTCATTCCTCATTTCTCATTCCACATAAAGGACAAGTCCTTTGAGGTATTCGCCTTCGGGATGGTAGATATTGATGGGATGATCAGCAGGCTGATGCAACTGATGCAGGATGCGCACCTTGCGGCCTGCCTGGGCAGCAGCTGTAAACACGGCATTGCGGAAATGATCTTTGGTAACCACCTGAGAACAGCTGAAGGTAAACAGTATGCCACCAGGCTGAATGATCTGGAGGGCTTTGTTATTCAGACGTGTGTAGCCCTTTAGTGCATTGTGCAAAGCCCCACGATGCTTGGCAAATGCAGGCGGATCAAGAATAATCAGATCGTATTGGTTGTCGGCGTTTTCTAAATATTTAAAGGCATCTTCGCAGAAAGCTTGATGACGCGCATCTCCTGGGAAGTTCAACTGCACATTCCTATCGGTAAGTTCAATGGCCTTAGCGCTGCTGTCGACAGAATGCACAAGCGTTGCTCCACCCCGCATGGCATAGAACGAGAAACCACCTGTGTAACAGAACATATTCAGCACCTTACGACCTTTTGAGAAATTCTCCAATAGGGATCGGTTCTCACGCTGATCGACGAAGAAGCCTGTCTTCTGACCACGAAGCCAGTCGACATAGAACATCAAACCATTCTCGATGGCGGTATTGTTATTATCGCCCCCGATGAGGAAGCCGTTTTCCATCTCATCCATAAAGGGCAAGGTGGTCTCGCTCTTATAGTAGACATTCTCGATACGGCCCTGCATCACTTTCTGCAACTGCTCAGCAATGCTCACACGACAGAGATGCATGCCGATGCTATGGGCTTGCATGACGGCCGTCTGACCATACACGTCGATAATCAGTCCGGGCAGGTTGTCGCCTTCGCCATGCACCAGTCGGTAGGTGTTGTTGTCGGGATTGTCGGCCAGTCCGATGGCTATGCGCATGTTCAGCGCTGACGACAGACGGGAATACCAGAATTCATCGTCGATGGCCACATCGCGGAAAGACAGCACACGCACGGCGATGGAGCCTTTCTGATAATGTCCTACAGCGATGAAACGGCCCTCGGAATTGAGCACCCGTACCAGATCGCCATCCTCCAAGCCCTCATCAGCCGACTGAATAGCCCCGGAGAACACCCAGGGATGGAAACGCAACAAACTTTCTTCCTTACCTCTTTTGAGCTGCAAGTTCTTCATATATCTTAAAATCTTCTTCTATCTCCAATTCCGTCTGTTCGTCGATGATCTCATAATCACCGGTCGTTTTAAGTCTGACCAGTTCTTCGTAAAGCCGGATACAAGCCCACGCATCGATCGCAGCATAGGACATCTGTTTCTCCTGAAGCACATCGCGCTCCCAATTGGAAAGGCGCTCGGCCTTGCTGATACGTTCCTCGAAAAGATTGGCATACAACTTCTGAAGACTGAGATCCTCGATGCCGATCTCACGCATGTGGTGTTGTAAATCGATGAAATTGCCGGGTGTAAACTTGCCCAGTTCCTGCAGCGAGTGGATATCATCATGCCATGAAAGCCCCACCTTGGGTACGTTGGTATCCTCTAAAAGACGGATGATGGCGGGTGTCAGGCCAGTATAATTCAGGCGGAACAGAAAGCAGTTATGATGGGTGGCTACTTGCAGCAGCGAACATTTGTAATGCTGGCTTTTGGTAAACGAAGGCCGCGTCTCAGTGTCTACCCCAAGAATGGGCATTGACAACAGGTAATCGACAGCCCTTTCGGCTTCGTATGAAGAGGTTACAACGATGATTTTTCCTTTGTAAACCACCTTTGGCAAACCCTCTAACCATGCTTTGTTAAACCTATTATAGATTATTTTTTTCATTCTCAGGTGCAAAATTACATAAAAAATCGGGAAAAAATGATGAAATCTGAGTTTTTTGATATACTTTTGCAGAAAAAATTTGGAAGCATTCATAATATGGTTAAGAAAAAGCGGGAAAAGAAGGAGAACCGACCATCTGGTTTTTTAGATATATTAGGCTTTAAGAAATTCTTTGCGAACGAGAAGTTAGGCTTTCTCATAGGTGTTTTGTTGTTTCTGGTAGCAGGCTATCTAACGATGGCCTTTATCTCCTATTTCACGACGGGAACGACCGATCAGAGCATGATTGAGACCCCAAGGGAGGGAGAAATCCTCAATGAGCATCAGGAGTTCAGCAACACATGTGGCAGTGTGGGGGCATACGCGGCATGGTATTTCATCAAGCGCAGCTTCGGTCTTTCTGCCTTTTTCATTCCTATCTTCCTGTTCTTGGTGAGCATTCATCTCATCAAGGCCTATCGCGTGAATCTGTTGAAATGGTTCATGGCGCTGATGATCCTGATGGTGTGGAGTTCTGTGACGTTCTCCAAGTTCCTGTCGCCCTTCTTCAGCGATGCCTGCTATAACCCTGGCGGCGATCACGGCCTTTATATCCAACAGGCTATCGAGAACATGATCGGTACTCCGGGGCTGACAGCCATTCTGGCACTCACAGCCATCGCCTTCCTCACCTATCTGAGTGCTGAGACCATCTTCGTAATCCGTAAGATCCTGAATCCCACGAAGTTCATCGACAAAGTGAAATTCAAGATTACCAACAATGATCCCAATGAACCGAAGGAGTCGTATGAAGAGCAGATTCAGACTGAGGAAGACCCGTTAGTCTTTGATGACCCTACAGAACAGTCCATCGAGTTCAAAGCGAATGGCGATGCCGTCATCAAAGACAAAGGCTATCAAGATGACGAGGATTCCACCGCCCCCATTAAACCCATCAAACCCATTAAACCCACTAAAGATGTCGATATGAAGGTTGAAGTGGCCGGCGGTGAAGAAACGGCCAATTCCAAGACCCTCGGCATTTTGGAAGCCGAAGGACCCTACGACCCCAAGAAGGATCTGGAGAACTACCGTTACCCCACCCTCGACCTGCTGAAAAAATACGATAATGACGGTAAGCCCTATATCGATATGGCTGAGCAGACGGCCAATAAGAACCGTATCGTAGAAGTGCTGCGCACCTTTGGTGTGGAGATCTCAAGCATCAAGGCCACAGTTGGTCCTACCATCACCCTTTACGAGATTACCCTTGCCCCAGGCGTGCGTATCTCAAGGGTGCGTTCCTTGGAAGACGATATCGCCCTGAGCCTCTCTGCTCTCGGCATCCGTATCATTGCCCCGATTCCCGGCAAGGGCACCATTGGTATCGAAGTCCCAAATGCCAAACCGTCGATTGTCTCGATGGAATCGATCCTTAATTCGAAGAAATTCCAGGAGAGTCAGATGGAACTGCCATGTGCGGTGGGTAAAACAATTACCAACGAGGTATTCATGTTCGACTTGGCCAAGGCGCCTCACCTGTTGGTGGCTGGTGCAACCGGACAGGGTAAGTCAGTCGGTCTGAATGCCATCGTCACCTCTTTATTATATAAGAAACATCCGGCAGAATTGAAAATCGTACTCGTCGACCCCAAGAAAGTGGAATTCTCGATCTATAATCCGCTGATCAACCACTTCTTGGCGAAGGTGCCCGACGAGGATGCCGATCCTATCATCACCGATGTGACCAAGGTAGTGCGTACGCTAAACTCCCTCTGCAAACTGATGGATAAGCGATATGATCTGCTGAAAGAGGTGGGCGCACGTAACATAAAGGAGTATAATAAGAAGTTCCTGGACCGCAAGATTGTGCCACAAAATGCAGATCCCTCATGTATGGGTCATGGTTTTATGCCATATATCGTGGTGATTATCGATGAGTTCGGTGATCTGATCATGACGGCTGGTAAGGAGATAGAGTTGCCCATTGCCCGAATCGCCCAGCTGGCACGTGCCGTCGGTATCCACATGGTGATTGCTACCCAACGTCCTACCACGACTATCATCACGGGTAACATCAAGGCCAACTTCCCCGCCCGTATAGCATTCAAGGTGAGTGCCGGTATCGACTCGAAGACCATCCTCGACCGCACTGGTGCCCAGCAGCTGATCGGTAAAGGTGATATGCTCTATCTCGGTGGTGCAGAGCCTATCCGTGTGCAGTGTGCCTTCGTGGATACACCTGAAGTGGAACGTATCAATGAGTTCATTGCCTCGCAGCAGAGCTATAACATGCCGTTCGAACTACCGGAGCCCGATACGCCTGATGCAGACCTTGGCGATGGTGGCGACAAGGATGTGGATATGGCCCACCTTGATCCCCTCTTCGAGGATGCTGCCCGACTGATCGTGATCAACCAGAGTGGTTCGACCTCTCTCATCCAGCGTAAGTTTGCCATCGGCTACAACCGTGCCGGTCGCCTGATGGATCAGTTGGAGAAGGCTGGTGTCGTAGGTGCCGCTATGGGCTCGAAGCCCCGCGAGGTGATGATCCAGGATGAGATGAGTCTCAATAATCTGCTCGCCTCACTCAAATAGAAACTAAATGAAGAAATAGTATATGAAAAAACATTTTGCCCTTATCATGATGCTCCTGCTCAGTGTGGGAGCCTATGCCGAAAGCGCCAAGCGCATTCTCGATAAAGCAGCTGCCACTGTGAGTAATCCGGGAGGCGTGCAGGCCCATTTTCAGATGATCAGCAAACAGTTTGGATCGGCAGATGGAGATATTGCTGTCAAAGGGAATAAATTCCACGCTACTACCGCTGATGCCACTATATGGTTTGATGGCAAGACGCAGTGGACCTATATGAAAGGGAATGACGAGGTGAACATCAGCAATCCCACAGAAGCACAGCTGCAGGCCATCAATCCCTATAACTTCATCCATATCTACAAGAATGGCTATAAGATGTCGGCCAAGAAGGTGGAGAATTCTTATGAGGTGCATCTGGTGCCTACCGATAAGAACCGCAAGATTCAGGAGATGTATATCATCGTAGACCGCAACTCCTATCATCCCACGCACGTGAAGATGAAGCAGAAAGACAAGTGGAGCACCATCATCATCAGCCAGTTGAAGACGGCCACTTTGAGCGATGAGCTTTTTCAGTTTAACTCCAAGGATTTCCCCAAGGCAGAAATTATTGACCTACGATGAACAAACTGCAACTCTTCAAACTCTTACGCAAGAATATCAACCTTAGTTACAAGCGTAACCCGGCATTTGAACAGAATCGTTGGGCCAAGGTTCTCATTGGCTTCGGTGCGGCGATGTTCGTGCTTTATCTCATCCTGTATGGTGTCCTTATCGGTATGGCCGCTGATGGTGAGGCAGGCATCCTCATCACTGCAATGATCATCATTCTGCCCATCGACTTCCTCTTGCGATTCATCTTCCAGACGACACCCGCTATGATGGTCAAGCCCTATATACTCTTGCCGATATCCCGCTATTCAGCTATTGAGTGTTTTTTGATCTCGTCGCATTTCAGCGGATTCAATTTTCTCTGGCTCGGGTTGTTTATCCCCTTCGCCATCATTGTACTCAGTGCTGGGGCTCCCTTCCTGCAGGTGCTCTACGTGATTTTACTGGCGCAACTGCTCATCATACTCAACAGTCAGGTCTATCTTTTCTTCCGCACGCTGGTCAATCGCAATGTGCTATGGATTATCCCTGGTCTGTTGCTCTACACCATCCCCTTCATTCCCAGTATCCTCACAATGAACAAGAAGACCCTCGGACATACCCTCGATGCTATTCAGGCGAATAGTACCGCCTGGTGGCTTCTGCCGATTGTGTTGTTGTTCTTGTGTGGCCTCTTCCTGTTGAACCGTCATTTGCAGTTCAAGTATGTCTACGAGGAGATATCCAAGCAAAAGGAGAAGCAGCTGAAGAAAGTGTCGCAGTTTGCCTTCTTCAATCGTTTTGGCATTATCGGTGAGTATCTGAAGATAGAACTCAAGTCAAACCTCAGAAACAAGACCATGAAGCAACGCTGCATCATGAGCCTTGCCTTAGTAATTGTCTTCTCCGGCCTTATTGCTTATACCAGCATCTATGACAATCCCATGATGATTAACTTCTGGTGCCTGTATTGCTTTGCCATCTATGGTATGACAGCCCTTATTAAGATCATGGGTCAGGAGGGTAACTATATCAGTCTGCTGATGACCCAGCGCGAGAATATTATCTCGCTGCTTAAAGCCAAGTACTGGTTTTACTGTGTAGTACTCATCATTCCCTTCCTCATCATGCTGCCGGCCGTCTTCAAGGGTAAGTTCACGCTGCTCATGTTGTTCGCTTATATGTTCTTAGTGGCTGGTCTGATTCATTTCATCATCTTCCAGTTGGCGGTCTATAACAAGCAAACGATCCCTCTGCAACTGAAGGTGACGGGAAAGGGGAATTTCGAAAACGGCATGCAGATAGTGATTGAGCTGGGCGCTTTGATCATACCGGGTATGATTGTGGGTATAGGGTATCTCACCGTCGGTCTTACAGCCACCTATATCTTTATGTGCGTCGTGGGACTGGCTTTCATCATTACCTATCCTATCTGGATTCGTAATATCTACAACCGTATGATGAAACGTCGTTACGAGAATATTGAAGGCTTCTTGTCCACCAAACCATAGCATAAGTTGCATATTTGCAATTAAAGTAAATGACAAATCTTAAATTTGTCTACCATTTAACATTCAGAGTGTTAAACGCAAAGAGCCGTTAACCTAAGTGGCAAAAGTGTTAAATTGGGACAAATATTCGTGACATTTTGTCAGTATACAAAAAAAGTCTACTATATTTGCACTCGAATTCATGAGCATAGGCTCAGAGTCAACATTATCAACGAGTTTAAATCATAACAAAAATGAATGCAAATATGAAGAAGATTGTAAATGTGGCAACACCGGCAGTATGCGTTGTTGCCTTGGCACTCTCGGTTGTGGCTTTCAACAAGACTAATGCTGCAACGACACCCGATCCCTCTCCCGCAGTGGCTAACGTAACAGCAGGCCAGCCTGTAGACCTGACCTATGCTGCAGAGAAATCTCTGCCCTCAGTGGTGTATATCAAGAACACTCAGAACTCAAAGGTGCAGACCGTCGAGTATTCGGATCCCTTTGAAGATTTCTTCTCTGATCCTTTCGGCGGATTCTTCGGTCGTGGACAGGGGCAAGGTAATGGCGGTCGTCGTCAGCGTCAGGTGCAGACGCCGAAGCGTGTGGCAGCCGGTTCAGGTGTGATTATCTCTGCCGATGGTTATATCGTGACCAACAACCACGTGGTTGATGGCGCCGACGAATTGCTCGTCACCCTTAACGACAATAAGGAATATTCTGCCCGTATCATTGGTGCCGATGCTACTACCGACCTGGCCCTCATCAAGATCGACGGCAAGAATCTCCCCGCCATCCAGATTGCCAACAGTGACGATGTGAAGGTGGGCGAATGGGTGCTTGCAGTGGGTAATCCTCTCGGACTCAACAACACTGTGACTGCTGGTATCGTTTCGGCTAAGGCCCGTTCGATGGGTCAGGGCGTCTCTTCGATGATCCAGACCGACGCAGCCATCAACCAGGGTAACTCTGGTGGCGCGCTTGTCAACACCGCTGGTGCCCTGATTGGTATCAACGCCATGATTTACTCACAGACAGGTTCTAACATCGGTTACGGTTTCGCTATCCCCACCACTATTATGAATAAGGTGGTAGACGACCTGAAGAAGTATGGTAATGTCCAGCGCGCCATGATCGGCATTCAGGGTTCTGATGTTAACGCATACGTTGACAATGAAAAGGAGAAGGGCAACGAGGTTGACCTCGGTACGATGGAAGGTATCTATATCGCCAAGGTCATTGACGACGGTGCCGCTGCTGATGCCGGTCTGAAGGAAGGCGATGTCATCACCCATATCGATGGTCAGAAAGTGAAGACCTTTGGTGAGTTGCAGAACATCATTGCCCAGAAGCGTCCTGGCGATAAGATCAGCATTAACTATCTGCGTAACAAGTCGAAGAAGACCGCTACCCTTACCCTGAAGAATGAGAAGGGCAATACCAAAGTGGTGAAGGGCTCTGCCGATCTCGATGTGCTCGGAGGCCAGTTCAAACCTCTCACCGATGCTCAGAAAGAGCAGCTGAATATCGGCTACGGACTGCAGGTCATGAAGATCAGTGGTGGTCGTCTGAAGGATGCCGGTGTACCTCAGGGCTTCATCATCCAGCGTGTCAACGACGAGAGCGTGAAGACCATCGAGGATTTGCAGAAGATTGTTCGTGAAGCATCGATGTCGAAGGAGCCCGTACTCTACATCCAGGGTATCTATCCAACAGGAAAGAAAGGCTACTTCGCTGTACCGCTCGAGGACGAATAAATGAGCGAATAGTTAATTGTGAACATTGAATAATTGGAAAAAAGAGCCGCAAAAGTAAAAATTGCGGCTTTTTTTTTGGTCGTGTCAAAAAAAAGGCATAACTTTGCACCTTGGCTATAAACGACAATTAACATGAGACAACTGAAAATCACCAAATCAATCACAAACCGAGAGAGTGAAGCTCTTGATAAATACCTACAGGAGATAGGCAAAGAAGAGATGATCTCGGTGGAAGAGGAAGTGGAACTGGCACAGCGTATCCGTAAAGGCGACAAGAAAGCCTTGGAGCGTTTGACCAAGGCCAATCTGCGATTTGTTGTCTCCGTAGCCAAGCAGTACCAGAATCAGGGGCTCTCCCTGCCCGACCTCATCAATGAGGGTAATGTCGGTCTGATCAAGGCCGCCGAGAAGTTTGACGAGACACGCGGTTTCAAGTTCATTTCCTACGCTGTCTGGTGGATTCGTCAGAGTATCCTCCAAGCCATCGCTGAGCAGAGCCGAATCGTACGCCTGCCACTTAATCAAGTGGGGTCTGTCAACAAGATCAACAAACTGTTGAATAAGTTCGAACAAGAGAACGAACGCCGTCCCTCTGTTGAGGAGATTTCCGAGTCACTCGATCTGCCAGAGGATAAGATCGACGAGGCCATGAGTGTCAACACCCGTCATGTATCTGTTGATGCCCCCTTCGTAGATGGCGAGGACAACAGCTTGCTTGACGTACTTATCAACGATGATGCCCCGATGGCCGACCGTACGCTTCTCTTGGAGTCACTGAAGGCTGAGATCAACAATGCCCTGAAGGTACTCAATGATCGCGAGCGTGGTGTAATAGAAGCCTTCTACGGCATCAACCAGCCCGAACTGACCCTCGAAGAGATTGGTGCTAAGTTCGGTCTCACCCGTGAGCGTGTCCGTCAGATTAAGGAGAAGGCCATTCGTCGTCTCCGCACCAGTACAAAGAAAAAAATATTAAAATCATTTTTAGGATAATGAAATACCTCAAGTACCTTGTCTTAAGTGTGGCTCTTTCGGTTTTCCTTCCTGCTGATGCAGCCAAGAAACCTGAGAGCACTAAAAAGGCATACCTCTTTGGCTTCGTTGCCAATTTCACTGATTCTGTGGTCTATTTCACCGATATTCAGGAGATAGAGAATGTTACCATTCAGAAGAAGAGCAAGTTCTTAAAAGACCGGGATTCTTATTCTGATCAGTTGCGTTATTATTTTACCGACAAACTCAACATGCCCCACCGCACGTGTATCGTATCCTTCGGACTCACACGTAAGGAGGCTGAGAAGAAATATGTTAAGATGCGCAAGCTCTATACCGAGAAGAATGCTGCTGGCCGCTATGATGTCCGCTACATCACAGAGAACGATTTTAAGTTCCAAGCCATTCTTCCTGCTGAACCGGTAACAGAATAAATAAATCCCCGTCTATCGACGGGGATTTATTTATTATCGTGGATTGTTGCTTTCAAAGATCTTCATCCGCTCTTCAAGTTGATCGTACTGATGATCTTCAATAAAAGAGGTACACACACGTAAACCTTCTTGCTCAGAACCACAGGTAATGAGACAGATGGCCGACACACCATAGTACATCAACTCAAGAGCCAGTTGTCCGGAAGTCATGCCAGGATAGCCAATGGTGAAATAGAAACCGTCGGCAATAGGCTCATTGAGATCCTTGTCGTAGACGACATAGAAATGATGGCGACAGAAGATTTCCTTGAGTTTCTTTGCCCGTTCACCGTAAATACTGATTTCCTTACGGAAGTCGTACTTCCCCTCGTAGGCCGCTTTCAGCATAGCCGCCATCGCATACTGGGCACTATGACTCGTGCCACTGCTCAACGCATAGAGCATGCGCGTTGAGAAAACGGGACCGAAAGGTAGCCCCTGATAACGCTCGGAAAGGGCATCGAAATGACGATGGAACAGCTTATCGCTGATACAGGTCACACCGATACGCTCACCCGCATAGCTGAAAGCTTTCGAGCCGCTGATGAGCAGCATATAATTATCAGTATAGCGCGCTACAGTAGCTTGATATGGCGGCTGGAACGGTGTAGAAAGGTCCTTACGGAAGTCCATAGCAAAGTAAGCCAGATCTTCCATCACGATGGCATCGTACTTCGTGGCAAGTTCGCCAATCACCTGCAGCTCCTCTTCACGGAGACAAATCCAAGAGGGGTTGTTGGGGTTGGAATAGACGATGGCACAGATGTTATTCTGCTTGAGATAGCTCTCCAGTTTAGGACCAAGTTTCTCACCGCGATAGTCATAGACATCGAATGTCTGATACTTCACACCCATCACATCAAGCTGCATTTTCTGCACAGGGAAACCTGGGTCGATGAAGAGCACGGTATCCTTCTGCTTGTCGCGCTGCGAACAGGTAAGGAACGATGCAAACGTTCCTTGCATCGATCCACTTACCGGGATACAGCCCTCGGGGTTGATATCCACGCCGATAAAAGCCTTCACGAACTGCGAGGCGGCCTCTTTCAGCACAGGAGCACCTTGGATGTCTGGATAACTATGAGCTATTCCGTCTTTCAGAGCCTGAATCTGGGCATCCACGCCCACCTGTGCAGCAGGCAGACCAGGAATACCCATCTCCATCTTGATGAACTCTACCCCACTCGCTTTCTCGGCTTTGGCGGCCACCTGCTTTACCTCACGAATGGTTGCCTTGGCAAAATCCTTGATGCCAAGTTCGGCAACAAGACCGTCAACGATTTCTTTCTTAATAGGTGTATCCATTATTTCTGTGCTTGTTTACCAATGGCCAACGCCTTGATGTTTGCTTCGACAACGGCCTCACCTTTTCGTCCAAAGACACGACGGATGGCATCTTCGAGTTTATCATACTCAATACCCAGAGCTTTCTGGGCAGCACCCAACAGAATCACGTTAGCAGAACGAGGCACACCATTATCCTTGGCAGCCTGCTCAATGTCAAGCACGATGACATTCTTGATATTGGCAAGGTCAGCCTTGATGGTTTCGATGTCAGGATAGTTGGGAATGTTCACGAACGGTGCACTGGAAGTGATTATCCAACCGTCCTTTGCCAAAAATGGCAGATAGCGCAGCGCCTCCATCGGTTCCATAGAGATAATCACATCAGCGCCACCTAAGGTAATCAAGTCACTGGCGATGGGATCACTCGAGATGCGAAGGTTCGACTGTACGTCGCCGCCACGCTGACTCATTCCGTGTACCTCAGCCTGCTTGATATATAGATTCTCCTTCATGGCAGCCTCACCGATGATGGTTGCAATAGAGAGGATACCCTGTCCTCCTACTCCGCAAAGTATAATATCTGTTTTCATTTCTTTGCCTCCTTTGCTTTTTGTTGTTTCAGATGACGCTGCAGCGTCTGCATACATTCACGACGCGGAATAATGACACTCACACCGTGGTAGTTGATTTCATCTCGGAGAGCCTGAGTAATCTCTGGCATATTCTTTGGGATGGGATTCACCACTTTCAGATGATCCTCGCTCAGACCGAGACCTTTACAGATGGCCTCGAACTTATTTGTACCAGCCGAGTCCTGTCCGCCTGTCATAGCGGTGGTCAGGTTATCGGAGATGATCACTGTAATGTCGGCATTCTCGTTGATAGCATCTAACAGTCCCGTCATACCTGAGTGGGTAAACGTAGAGTCGCCGATGATAGCCACTGCAGGCCACTGACCGGCATCGCTCGCTCCCTTTGCCATCGTAATAGAGGCGCCCATATCCACACAAGAGTGAATGGCCTTATAAGGCGGCAGGAAACCGAGGGTGTAACAACCAATATCGCCAAACACACGGGCATTAGGATACTCCTTCAGAACTTCGTTGAGGGCAGTATACACATCACGGTGACCGCAACCCTGACAGAGTGCAGGTGGACGCGGTGTCACATCTTCGCATGGAGCATAACTCTTATTACTCTCGATACCCAGCGCCTTCTTCAGGAAGTCGGGATTCAACTCACCGGTTCGTGGAAGTTCACCCGTCAGTCGACCCTTAATCACGGCATTGCCCGGCATGACACCACGCACCTGATCTTCAATAAACGGCTGACCCTCTTCAGCAATCAGCACCAACTCACAATCGTCGGTCATACGACGGATAAGTTTCTTTGGAATGGGATATTGAGAGATCTTCAGCACGGGATAAGGACATCCGTTGGGGAAGCACTCCATCAGATAGTTGAAGGCAATACCACTGGCGATAATACCCATCTTATGGTCGTTGCCGTCGATATACTGATTATATTTACTGTCAACGGCCATCTGTTCAAGGATAGGCTGCTGACCAGTCACTACGACATTGCGTTTGCGGGCAAATGCTGGCAGCAACACCCAGTTAGAAGCCTGGGCATCGTAGTTCAACTCATTCTGCTGACGTGGAACATCAGTAACCTCGACCACGGCACGACTGTGAGCCATACGTGTAGTTACACGCATCAGCACAGGCAGATGCATCTTCTCAGAGAGCTCGTAGGCCTCCTCCATCATGTCATAAGCCTCCTGTTGACTACTGGGCTCAAGCGTAGGAATCATGGCAAACTTACCGTAGAAGCGACTGTCCTGCTCATCCTGCGACGAGTGCATCGAGGGGTCGTCAGCCACCAGCACGATGATACCGCCATTGGTACCCGTCATTGCCGAGTTCACAAACGGATCGGCGCAGACGTTCAGACCCACATGTTTCATACACACCAGTGCCCGTTTGCCCATGTACGACATACCGAGGGCTGCCTCCATAGCTGTCTTCTCGTTCGTCGACCAACGGCTGTGCACACCACGCT
>JAEEGG010008678.1_pt1 | contig 22989 bp, 20 predicted proteins | sample 9134161 | NCBI WGS metagenome assembly JAEEGG01 (sample SAMN16246543, study PRJNA631951) | gut metagenome | biome: gut microbiome; feature: rumen; material: CR-attached | host: Bos | place: Iran: Karaj | collected 2018-10
AATTTGCTGGATCCAAAGGCCAGTCTCAAAAGGGGATACAGTATCACTGTGGATGTGAAAAGCGGTAAGATCATTCGGGGTGTGAAAGAAGTTTCGCAGGGCACTCGAATCAGGACTATGCTCCAAGATGGTCAGGTGGAATCCGTTGTGGATAACTTATAAATGAGAATGCTCGCATTTTCCCGTTCTCTGTGAAAAAATAGTCACGGCTTTTTGCCGAAATGTGTTCACCATGGCTGAGTACAAGATACAACTACCTGTTTTTGAAGGTCCTCTGGACTTGCTCCTTTATCTCATCAAAAAGGAGGAAGTGGATATTTACGAGGTCAACCTCACACGGATTGCGACTCAGTTTGTGGAATACCTGGAACAGATGAAACGTCTGGATCTGGATGTTGCCGGTGAGTTTGTAGTGATGGCGGCAACGTTGATTTGGATCAAAAGCAAAGAGCTGTTGCCGGTAGATCAGCGACCGTTGACGGATCTGGACGAGGAAAACAATGTGGATCCTCGTTGGGAATTGATTCGTAAGCTGGTTGAATACAAGAAGTTTAAAGAAGCTGCAAGTGAACTCCAGCGCTGTGAAGCCGAACAGGAAAATTGTTTTCCGCATCAATCTGTAAAACAGGAATTCCCTCCAGATGATTTTGAACAGCAAGGACCTAAGATCACTTTGATGGATCTTCTGCAAGCAGTCAATGATGTCCTGGCACGGATGAAGGAACGGGGTGTACCACAGGAGATCGTGGGAGAACGCTGGACTGTTCGCGAGAAGATAACGTTTCTCAAAAACGTGCTGAGAGAGAAGAAAAAGGTAAATTTCCTGGAACTTTTGGAGCAGTCTTATACTCGTTTTGAAGTGGTGGTGACTTTTCTGGCTGTTTTGGAACTGGCGCGTTTGCATGAGATTCGGGTGGAGCAGTCTCATGCCTTTGGTGAAATAGATATTTTAGATGCCGCTGAATAATATGAATTACGAAGTAAAATCAATCCTTGAATCCCTTCTTTTCGCATCTCCGAGACCTCTTTCTATAGGCGAGATCAGACAAGTATTCAGCGGAGTCGCGGATAAAAGCGAAGATCTCGCGATCAAGGCATTCAAAAAACTCAAACCGAATGAGATCGAACAGGAACTGAATATCCTCCGGGATGAATACGAAGCACTGGGAAGATCCTGGAGATTGACCTGTGTGGCAGGCAGTTGGCAGTTTGTTTGCCAGCCTGAATACGCGCCTTGGATCCGTTTTCTCACGGGGGAGAAACCCCGTCCGCCTCGTTTGACACTGCCGGCGCTGGAAACCTTGGCTATCATTGCCTATCGTCAGCCTATGACACGAGCGGAGATGGAAGAGATTCGCGGCGTTTCCGTGGATGGGGTGATTGGAACTTTACTGGAACGCAAACTGGTGGAGCAACGAGGCAAAGCCGATCTGCCGGGGAGACCTACTTTATATGGAACGACATCCGATTTCCTACAATACTTTGGGATAGCATCGCTGGATGATTTGCCCGACGCTTCCGAATTACGGCGCTATACACCGGCTCCGCTCCAGACAGTTGTCCCCGATGCGGATAGCGAAGAAACGGCTCAAACCGAATTGCCTTTAGATCCTTCTGGCAAACCGATGGATAATGTGCCCGAAACTGAAAATTCGGCAGAAGAGAAAAATACAGAACCGAATACTGATTCAAACTCTAACCAAGAATAGTTTTTATGTCTTCCCCGGAAAATCCTTTAACAAGTTCCTCGATTGAGCAAGAATTGACACTCCATCGTAAGGAAATTAATCGTCTGGACGCAGAAATAGTTCAGTTGCTGAATGAACGGATCCGCCACGCGCTGGGCATTGGTGAGATCAAAATCAGAAATGGTCAGGAAATCTACGCCCCGCACCGTGAGAGGGATGTTTTTGATCGTGTAAAGTCCCTGAACCAAGGTCCGATGAAAGATGAATCCTTGTGCGCCATTTACCGGGAAGTGATGTCAGCTGCGTTGTCGTTGCAGAAGACGTTGGTGGTGGCTTACCTGGGACCAGAGGCAACCTTTACGCATCAGGCTGCGTTAAAACGCTTTGGCACCAGTTTGACGTATATCCCGCAGAGGACAGTAGCGGATGTCTTTACCGAAGTCGGCAAAGGTCGTGCGGATTACGGTGTAGCTCCTGTTGAGAATTCGACAGAAGGTATTGTGAACAATACACTGGATATGCTGGTGGATACCCATTTGAAGATCGTGGCTCAGATCATGATGCCCATCCGTCAATGTCTCATCGGGCGCTGCCGCCGGGATCAAGTCAAGCGTGTGTATTCCCATCCGCAGGCGCTGGCTCAGTGTCGTTTTTGGATTCAGCGAAGTTTGTCGCATGTGGAGATCATGGAGACATCTTCCACCGCGCGCGCGGCGGAGCTGACCTCTAAAGATCCGGAAGGAGCGGCGCTGGCCAGTTCGATGGCCGCTGAAACTTATGATTTGGATATTCTGGAGGATAATGTTCAGGATAGTCAGGCGAATTATACACGATTCCTGGTCTTAGGTCGTCAATGTCCACCCCGAACAGGCAAGGATCGCAGCAGTTTGATGATCAGTGTTCCTGACAGAGTCGGTTCCTTATTCAAGGCTTTGGAACCTTTCACTCGGCACAAGGTGAATATGACCCGTATCGAGTCTCGTCCAAATAAGCGCAAAGCCTGGGAATACTATTTCTTCTTAGACATTGAAGGACATACTGAGGATACAGAAGTGGCACTTGCAATCGATGAGTTGGAACATCTAGGCGCTTACGTCAAGATCCTCGGTTCCTATCCGGAATCCGAATGGCTCTGATTTCAGACCGCAAATGAACTTGGATAAGAGTTGAGTCATCGACTATGAGGGGAAAACATACGGAGAAATGGTCGAGTTCATAAAACAAAACAGAAATAGCCGGAAATGAAAAAGGTAATTTTAATATTTTTGTTTATCATAATATCGATTTCTTCTTACAAAATTTATGAAACATATCTTTTTTCTCACGATAATGCCTCTTTCAGTAGTATGTATATTGAACCGATTCCAAAGGAGATTGTTTTTTTAGACAGCGGAAGAACGGGAACGATGGAGCCTTTTCGTTTCCATCATGTCAAACTCAGTCGTGAAGATTTTGATTCTGTATTAAATGCCCATCCTTATAAGAAAGTAACTGTCCCGGACAAGTCTCTTGATTTAAAAAATATTGAGGATGAGGAGAAAGCATACGATATAGAATTTAATGATTATAAGTACAAAAATATCGTAAGTATGTATAAAGGTTTCAATAGAATATTTGATGGACGTATGCCATTTAATGTAAACGAATTGAATCAATATGAACTCTATTATCGCACAGATACTTCAAAATCCATTTATTTGATAGTAAATCAGGAACATACAGAATTACTGACACTTTATCACTAAAAGCAAAGTCATCATTCGATGTAGGCTTTCCAATAGTGATTTTGTTATAAAACTATTTGAAACAAAAATCCCCGACATTTTCTGGCGGGGATTTTTTGAGATTTTGAATCGGGCTATTTCATTGAACTGATACCCAGACGTTTTTGGATCTCTTCCAAGGGTACACCTTTGGTTTCAATAACCATCGTTTTGATCCAGATCACTTCCAGAACCATCATTCCGGCGAAGAAAAAGAAAATATGTTCCGGCTGGAATGCGGAGACTGCTTTTGGAAAGAAAGTAGTGATCAATGCCGCGAATATCCAGTGAGTGGAACAGCCCAACGAGGTGCCTTCGGCACGGAATCGGTTGGGGAATATTTCAGAGATAAAGACCCAAATGACAGCGCCTTGCCCCACAGCATGGGAGGCGATAAAAGCAAATGTGCAATAGGGGACAATGGTCATGTGATCTGTGTGAAAAGCCCATCCGATCAATGTCAAAGAGGTGATATAGCCAAATGCGCCGATGTAAAGAAGAGTTTTCCGCCCCAGACGATCTATCAGCCAAACGCCCGCAAAGGTGAAGATGAAATTGAAAATGCCAATACCAACGGACTGTAGCAGTGCGGCACTGGAGCCTAATCCGGTCATTTCAAAAATACGGGGTGCGAAATAGAGGATCGCGTTCACACCGGAAAGCTGATTGAAAAAGGCAATGAAAAAGGCCAGTAAAATAGGCAAATGCAGCTTCCAGGTCCAGAAGCGCTCTGTGGATGCTTTGCTGGTGAAAGAAAGAGCGATCTCGTCCATCTGTGCTTCCAGTTCTTGTTCTGTTGCCTTAGGTCGAATGGCCTGAAGAACGGTTCGAGCTTCGGCACGGTTGCCTCGTTTTCCGATGAGCCAGCGGGGACTTTCGGGGATCCTGAAGCAGAGCAGTGTATAAATGATGGCAGGAATACCTTCCACACCCAGCATCCAACGCCAGGCAACGGTAACATTCAGATGTTTCCCTAAGAAATAATTGGAGATAAAGGCAATCAGAATGCCGAATACCAGATTAAACTGGAACAGTGCAGTCAAACGTCCGCGTGTCTCAGGCGGAGCGATTTCCGCGATATAAAGAGGAGCGGCCACAGTGGAAATGCCGATGCCCAGACCACCGATAGCGCGAGCCAGGATCAGAGCGTAAACGTTATGAGCCAAACCGGACCACACAGCGGAGACAAAATACAAAATACCAATCCAAAGCAGAGTCTTCTTGCGCCCAAATCGATCAGAAGGCCAGGCACTTAAAAGAGAACCGATAATGGTTCCATACAGAGCAGATGCGATTGCTATCCCGTGCATTTCGGGGCTAAGATTCCAAAGAGATTGTATCTGCTGTTCAGCGCCGGAAATAACGATTGTATCAAAACCGAAAATGAATCCGGCTAATGAAGAGACAATAGACCAATAAAGGATATTATTTTTCATAAAGTTGTAAAAGCGTAAGCAATAAGATCATTCGATAACTTATCTGCCGCAAACTTACTCTATCTAGCCTGCCAGGTCAAGAACGGGTTTATCTTTATTGCAGTTTCATAAGCTCTAAAGTCAAATCTCGTCCTACGATCACAGCCATGATAAGCAGCAGAGCGCCAGAGACACGTGAGATGTTCAAAAGAGTTTTATGCGAAAATTTATGCATCCGTTTGGCCACTTCATACGCAAGGAACCAGAACCAGGCTAGACAGCCCATACCGACTCCTGTGATATATATACATTTGCTGGTAAAGTGAATATCTACAAATTCATGAGCAATAACCGTGCTTGCCATCGTAATCCAGAACAGCAGAACCACAGGATTGAGCAGAATGCGTACAAAACCGACCGTGAAAGCGTCCCGCAGATGTAGCTTATTTTCGATATACTTGGCTCCCAGATTTTTAACTGAAATCCGGCGTGCTAAAAGATAGTTCAGTCCCAGAATAGAAACCAGTAGAAAACTCATTAGTTCCATGATGGCTCGTATCATATTGGAATCAAACAGATGCGCGAACCCTGTAAAGGCTGTCATGCAGTAGAGCAGTTCCATAGTGACAGCCCCCACACCAACAGCAAAAGCGGAGCCGAATCCCATTTTAGCACCTTCATTGACAATCGTTACATTGATAGGCCCTACGGGGACGGATGTGATCAATCCACTGAGGAAGCCCGCGAAAAGCGGCTTCAGGATAAAAAGTAGGTAAGAGGTGTTAATAACTAAGAATGAGCCGAGTTGTTGGAATTATCCGAAGTATTCTCCGGGGTGTTTTCCGTATTTTTTTTAGATTTTTTCTGGTCGAACCATGTACGGATCAGACCGTAAGCCAAGTAACTCATGAAAGTGATTGGCAGCAGGACAGGCAAAACATGTCTTCTCATCACCATGCATCCTCCGATCACCAGCGCTGCTACTACGATCCATATAAAGGAGTTTTTACGTGTGCGTGTACGTAAGTTAATGTGCTTGAAGGAGGGGTAACGCACATTGCTGACCATCATGTAGGAGAGAAAGACCATGATGAACGGCAGGGAATAGCGCCAGTAACCGACTACAAAGTCTCGATCCTGGAACCAGAGCATGAACAAAGTCAAGGAAGCGACAAGTCCAGCTGCAGCGGGAATAGGAAAGCCGACAAAATCTTTGGAAGGAGGTTTACTGCTGTGGGATGGCAGTGCCGCAACACAGTTGAAGCGAGCCAGTCTGAGCGCACCGCAGACCAGATAGATTGATGCTACAAACCAGCCGATTTCCGGGGTTTCCCTGAAAACCGGTTCCAGCACGATACGGTGAACCAGAAATGCAGGAGCAGCTCCAAAAGAAATCAGATCTGCCAGCGAATCCAGTTCGCGACCAAATGGACTTTCTTCCCCGCCCATGCGTGCCACACGTCCATCTAAAGCATCAAAAATACACGCCAACAGGATAAAACAAAGAGCCTGACGAATCACAGCTGCGAAGTTGGCGGAGGCGATGTCTGCCTCAACGATTTTAGTCAGTGCTAAAAAACCGCAAAAGAGATTGCCTACGGTCATCAAGCTGGGCAGAAAGTAAATTTTAACCTCTTTATTCTCTGCAATTTCTTGTTCGGAGCGACGTGTTTCGTTTTCCGGATTTTTTTCTGAACGAAAAGGTCTATATTTCACAGTGATTTTGAAAAGTATAAATGTTATTAGTATTTGGCTAGGATTGTTTCACCACCGCGGACTTTATCACCGGGGCGAACCGCGATATCCGCGTCCAATGGCAGATAAATGTCCACTCTTGAGCCGAACTGTATCAAACTGATGCGTTCGCCTTGTTCAACAGTTTCATATTCCTGAACCCAAGGAACGATTCGACGTGCGATCAGTCCGGCAATGAGGCGGATGGATATTTTCCGACCTTCCGGTGTATGGAAACCGATCAGCAAGTTTTCATTCGTGGCGGAGGATTCCAGCCTCATGGCATTGACGAACTGTCCGCTGGTGTGTTTCATGAACTCCACTTGGCCACTTACGGGCGCATTTTGAATATGCACATCAAAAATGGAGAGGAAAATGGAAACACGTTTACACTTGCCGCCGACATATTCCGGCTCAGTGGTTTCACCTATGAAGTCCACAGTTCCATGTCCCGGAGAGACAATAATGCCCGGCAGTGTAGGGACAACGGGTGTCGGATCACGAAAGAAGTAGAGGATAAATCCACTTAGGAGTATCCATAGAAAAATGACAACACCGGTAATGGCGACTAAAAAACTGCCTACAGCTTTGGCTATGACACCACCCGCAATCAGCGCGAAGACGAGGATGATCACTTTCCATAGCATTCGTCTGCCTGCGATATTGGCTTTACCTGCGTGTTTTTCAAGGTTCATCATTAGTACATTGTTTGATAAAAATTCAACTTATCTACATCAGCGCCCAGGTTGGGGGATGCCATCACTTTCAGCTGGAAGCCCAGCGAAACAGAGAAATCAGTGGGACCGTTGCGGTTTTCACTGACCTTGAAACGAAGCGCACCGACCCAGGATGTCATATCCCGATAGAGAGTGTATTCCTGCTCTTCCAGTGTGCCGTCTCTGGCTTCAAACTGGAGACGAGTGCGGAACGCGTAATTCTCGTTGAATCGCACGGTGAAGCGTCCCATGAACAGGTTATTGCTGTAAAGCTCCGGCCAGTCTGGGATGACCCGTTTTTCCATGAAGCGGTAGCCAAAGGCGAAGCTCCAGTCCGGACTGGGGTAAAGAGTCAGATAGTTGCTGGATTCGCGCATATCACCGTTTTCTGTAGAGACTCGGTTTTCTGTGGTCAGTGAGAGCCAATCGCGCGGAGCGAATCCTAAGCTGCTGTAAAAATCCGAGAACCGGGTTTGATCTTCTCGCGGATCCAGTCTCCAGTCCGTGTACATGGCCCAGTTGATAAGATTGACCAGTCGGGATTGGTTTTCATCTCTGTGTTTGCGTTCGGTCTGGATACGGTTTCTCAATCCCAGACGCATTACGTTTTCACTGTCAATGGAATCCACCGCAGTGTAGTCCGGATAATCCAGAGGTACCATGCGATAGGTTTCCAGTATTTCATCAAATTGCGGTATCTCATCCAAATTGCGGGAAGGATCCGGCACAAAGATATAATTGAAAGAGGGTTCTATAATGTGACGCAGACCGCTGACATCCCAGAATTTATTCTCGGCGTTCCTCCAGGTGCGTGTCAGTTTGAACGAAGTTTCCGCGCCTGTGTTAAATATGGCGCGGCCTACGTTGGCCGTCTTTTTGTAAGAGCCTTCACTTTCACTGTAAAAAGAACCTCGTCCGCCGACGCGGGGAGTAAAGTTGAGCCATCCAAACGATGTGACAGGCAAGGTGATCTGGTGATAGGTGTCCGCGCGGAAGGCGCTGTAGTCATCCGGACGGAACTTATCCATGTTGGAATAGCGATATTCAAAATAACCGGCCTGGCTCTGGCTCTCATAGTAGAGCGGAGTTACCCCTAGTTGCTGGCGGTAAGCGTCAAATTTGACATCTGGCAGACGCTCAACGGTTTGAAAGAAATCATTCACTCTGGGCTGAGCCAGCACATTGAGGTTGAAGTTGTGCCAGTCGTAGTTGTATTCAACGAAACTGTTCGGCTGTTGGTTGTTATTGTAAAGATCTTCCCGCATATCGCGTGTAGCGAATTTATCCGATTGTTCACGGATGGCGGTTTTGATCTCCATTTGCGGACGCAGCTGCAGGCGATAGTCAAAGTAAACCCATTGACGTTCGTGGGGTATCCAGTTTTCGTTACTGTACTTATGAGGCTTATGATCCCAGGTGTAATAGGTTTCTAAGTGGCCGACACCATATACAGGGTGTTTAAATTCAAAATCCTGACCACCGGCCAGCCCGCGATCCCAGCGATAGTCGATATGGCTGGTTCCGGAGAGATTTTTAGTAAAATCGTAGTGAAATCCGTTCAGTAAATAAACCCCGTAAACACTGCGGTAACCCGGTTCCGGCACATAAAAGAAGCGGTGTTTTTCCAAGCGCCGATGATAGTAAGGGAAATAAAGAACAGGAGTATCACCAGCATAAAGAGTTGCTTTCCTGGCCTCTACATATTTATCTGGGACGATTTTGATGATTTTGGCACGGATCTTAAAGTAGGGATCTTCACGGTCATTCGTTGTCAGAAAAGCATCCTCCATCTGATAAGCGGAGTTCTCCATATCAAAGGAAAGACCCGCTCCAGCCGCGAAATAGGGAGACGCGCCGGCTTTGAAGAGCCCGGTAGTCATTTCCCGTGTCTTGAAATTGTATTGGACGCTCTCGCCTGCCCAAGTCATGGGAGTGCTGTCATCTTGCAAAGAGCCTTGTTTAACAATGACATTCCCAGAAGCCGTAACTTCCCCGGTATTATTATTCAGAGTTGCTTCATCCGCGGTCAGGATCGTGTCTTGATAAGTAACAATAACACCGCCAGACGCTCGGCTGATGCCGGTGTTGTAGTCATAATCAATGAGACCCTCTTGGCTGAGAGATTCCAGATGCCAAGTCTGATCTTCAGAGGAATCCTCCGCGCCGACTTGGGTTATAGCTGCCAAAAGTGCCACAAAAAGAGTTATTCGATGCCGAAATCTCATCCGCAGTCGCACAGTCTAACGGATTAATACCTGTATGCCAAGTATGTTTTGTGGACAGATATGCCCTTTCTTTTGTTCTTTCGGAGTGCTTTTATTTTGGCAATGCGGTTCTGCATGAGTTTATCGAATTGGATTGACTTGAGAAGAGTTGTGCCGGATATTGTGAGAGCCGGCGGGTACTGCCGGTGGTTTTTGTATCGTTATGTTGGTAGAGAATGTTATTTCGTCCGCGATCGTTCGGAGCTTTAGTAAGAAGCTGGAACAGGCACTTTTATTGGATGTGGCTATTGTAGGGGGCGGTCCTTCTTCACTGACGGCCGCGCGCGATTTGGCCAGAGCGGGTTTGAAAGTAGCTGTCTTTGAACGAAAACTGGCTCCCGGCGGAGGAACCTGGGGTGGGGGAATGCTTTTCAATGAAGTGGTTGTGCAGGACAGCGCTCTGCATATCCTGGATTCATTCGGCATTCGTCATCAGCCGATCGAATCCGCTACCGGTTATCATACTTTAGATTCAGTGGAAATGGCCAGCGCACTGATTTATGGCGCGGTTTCCAGTGGAGCTAAGATATTTAACGCGGTGAGCGTGGAAGACATAGTCTTCAAAGAAGGAAAAGTCGGCGGTTTGGTGATCAACTGGACTCCGGTGGAACGTCTGGGAATGCACGTGGATCCTCTGACTGTGATTTCCAAGGCAGTTTTGGACGGAACGGGACATCCTTCAGAAATCATGAAACTGGCTTCGGAGAAGGCTCAGATCCGGTTGAATACAGAAACGGGTAAGATATTGGGTGAGAAGCCGATGTGGGTGGATAGCGGTGAAACTTCCACAGTAGAAAACACCCAGGAATACTATCCCGGATTGTTTGCCTGCGGTATGAGTGCGAACAATGTGGCTGGAGGGTATCGGATGGGGCCAATTTTCGGAGGAATGCTGCTTTCCGGCGAAAAAGTGGCCAAACTGATCATCCAGAAATTGAAAGCCTGACTTTAATAGGTTGAATGACAAGAAAAAGGCGGGCTTTATTTTAACCTGTCTTTTTTTTATTTTTGCGTTAGTCTTTGGGAGGGTATGAGTGATAAGGCTCTAGATTACTTAGCTCTGGGCAAACGGGTGTTTGAGACAGAGATCGAGTCGCTCCGTCAGTTGAGCGGTGAACTAGATGAACATTTTGTGATGGCTGTGGATTGGTGTGTGGACGCGCTGACACATCGAAACAAGTTGATCCTGACCGGGATCGGTAAGTCTGGAAATGTTTGTCATAAGATAGCTGCGACACTGACCAGCACCGGTTCGGTAGCGGTGGTGATGAACAGTGTGGACGCGCTGCATGGAGATCTGGGCCTTATCAATGATGGAGACATCGTTTTTATTTTCAGCTATTCAGGCGAGTCCAATGAACTGATGGGGTTGCTGCCGGCGCTAAAGCGTTTCTCTATAAAGATCATCGCAGTGACCGGAAACGCAGAGTCTTCATTGGCCCGACACAGTGATTTGATTTTATCTGTAAAGATCCTTCGCGAAGCCTGTCCGTTCAATCTGGCACCGACTTCCAGCTCGACTGCGATGATGGTGATGGGGGACGCGCTGGCGATGACGATTCTTCAGGTAAGAGGCTTTACACGTGAGGATTTTGCCAAATTCCATCCCTCCGGAGCTATTGGCAGAGCTTTGCTGCTGAAAGTCAAAGAAATCATGAGAACAGGCGATCGTCATCCCGTGGTGAATGAAAACTGCACGGTGAAAGAAGGTATTCTGAAAATGACCGAAGCCAAGGCCGGTTCATTAACGATCGTTGATAGCGATGGCAAGCTGCTGGGTATTTTTGTGGATGGAGATCTGCGCCGCTACATGACCAAAGACGATCAGATACTGAACCGTACACTGGGCAGTGTGATGACACGTAATCCTATTACGATCCGTGAAGACGCTCTGGCCGCGGAAGCCCTGCGCATTTTTAATGAACGCAGCATAGATGATTTGGTGGTGGTAAACGCTCAAAATGAGCCCACAGGCTTAGTTGACAGCCAAGATTTACCGAAAATGAAGTTGATGTAATGAGTCCTTACAAAAAATTTTGGGGGTTAGATCCGGAGATCACCTTTTTGAATCATGGTTCTTTTGGAGCGTGTCCGACCGCTATTTTAGAACGGCAAGATGAGTTGCGTCGTGAGCTGGAACGCAATCCGATGGATTTTCTTCATCGCACCTTGGAACCGCGTTATGATTATGCCCGTCAGCGTCTAGCGGATTTTGTAGGATGCAAGTTTGAAAGCCTGACCTTTGTTCCGAATGCAACGACAGGGGTAAACTCTGTTCTGCAGTCGCTCAGTTTTAAGGAAGGGGATGAGATCATCGTCACCAATCATGAATACAATGCCAGCCGTAATGCACTTAATTACGTCGCGTTTATCAATAGAGTTCGTGTCAGACAGGTAGATATTCCTTATCCCATTCAGAAAAGAGAAGAAGTGGTGTTTCCGGTATTAAAAGCGATCACCCCCCGGACTCGTCTTATCCTGCTGGATCATGTGACCAGCGCGACGGGATTCATCATGCCGATAGAAGAGATCATTGAAGAATGCAATAGACGCAATATAGAAACACTGATCGACGGTGCACACGGACCGGGAATGGTCTCGCTGGAGCTGGACCGGTTGGGGGCGACATATTATACCGGTAACTGCCATAAATGGATGTGCACGCCCAAAGGTTCCGCGCTGTTGTATGTGCGACCGGATCGTATCAGCATCATGCATCCTTCGGTGATCAGCCACGGATTCAATACGATACGCACAGACCGCTCCAAGTATTCGATCCAGTTTGGATGGACGGGAACGATTTGTCCCACTCCGTATCTGTGCATTCCAGATACGATCGATTTTTTAGAAAAAACAGTCCCCGGCGGCTGGCCCGCGATCCGGGAATATAATCATCAGCTGGTTTTGCAGGGGCGTGATTTGATTTGCAAGGCGCTGAATGTACCTGTACCGTGTCCGGATGAATTCCAGGGCAGTATGGTCACGATACCGATCCCGCCGGATCCCCGCAAACGTCCGCCGACCTTACCGAGGTTTGAGGCGATCCTTCAGAATGATCTCTGGGAGAGACATAAAATCGAAGTACCTATTTTCTTCTGGCCGGATCTGGTGACCCGCCATGTCAGAATAAGCGCACAACTCTATAACTCCATTGAAGATTATCAGGTGCTGGCTGACGCGTTGCTGGAAGAGCTGGATCGAGAGAAAAAGAATTGATCGGTCTTAGTCTTGAGGAGTGGGATAAGTGCGCCAACTGATGAGTTTTCCTCTTGAAAAAATAAGTTCCGCTTTCAGAAAACTCTCAGGGTTGTAGTCACTTTCTAGATGACGGACAAGATATTCCTCACCATCACCGCGGTTGATGGCACGGTAGTTCCAGTAACGGTATTCTTTCATGTACCGACCATAATAGAGCCATGTTTCTAGTTTTCCATGGCTATCTTCGGAATAAGTGATGTCATCCGGTTTGCCCCATGCGATATATACAGCGTCTTTGGGCATACCGGTCTTGATTTCTCCCGCGTCCACAAGCTGCTGGTATTCCGGAGAAAGTGTCTCATAAGCGGTGATGCGTTCCGCGCGTCTTTTCTCAATGGTGCTGGAGGCGCATCCGCAGAGGATGGCCCCGCAGCAAAGCAAAACCGTTATAGATTTGAGATTCATGTAAAAAAAAGAGACGCGCGTCAGAAGAGCGCGTCTCATTCAAATGTTATCTTTACTTGTTTTCTACAGTGAACTGATAGATGGTCACTTCATTGTAGGTCTCGCCCGGTCTGAGGATCACAGAGGGGAAGTGAGCCTGATTGGGGCTGTCCGGATAGTGCTGTGTTTCTAAGCAGAAACCGGCATATTGATTATAAGGACCTTCTCTGCCAACAAACGCACCATTCAGGAAGTTGCCAGTATAGAATTGGACACCCGGTTGAGTGGTGAACACATTCATGACACGACCGGTCTTTTTTTCCAGCACGGTGGCCACAGGGTGCATCTTTTCCTTGGCACTGCGCAGAACGATGTTGTGATCAATACCCTTGGGATTATTGTTCAGCTTATCGAAACCGAAACCGATGCGGTTAGGCTGCGTGAAGTCGAACGGAGTTCCTTTGACAGAAAGGATCTCACCGGTTGGGATCAAACCATCATCTACCGGGGTATAGAAATCAGCGTTCAGAGTCACGATGTGATCCAGAATGGTGCCTTCACCGGCCAGATTGAAATATGCGTGATTGGTCAGATTGACAACAGTGGCTTTATCTGTCTTCGCGAAATAATCCAGTTTGAGGTTGTTATCTTCATCCAGCGTATAGGTGACTTTCAGGGTCATGTTGCCGGGATAACCTTCTTCCATATCCGCGCTGGTCGTGCTGAAAACCACTCCGACATAACCTTTGCCTTTGATTTTCTTGGCTTTCCAAATCTTGGAATTGAAGCCCTGGAGACCGCCGTGCAGGTGATTTTCACCATTGTTGGTGGCCAGTGTGTATTCTGTGCCGTCCAGAGTGAATTTACCTTTGGCGATGCGGTTGGCGTAACGGCCTACCACTGAGCCCAGATAATCGCCCATATAGGGTTTGACTTTGTCGGCACCCAGAACAACATTGCCGATGTTGCCGTCACGATCCGGCGCTTTGACTTGTACAATAGTGGCACCCCAAGTGATGAGCTTGACGGTTACACCGTTGCCATTGTCCAAAGTATATGCATCAATTACTTCTCCAGAGGGAGTAGTATCAAAATATGATTTTTCTACATTCATTGTTTTAGCTTTGGCATTTGCGTCGGTATATCCTAAATGGAAAACCGCTGCTGCCAAGATGATCGAGGTTAATATTTTTACACTTCGCATAAGCGACCTGATTTTATTAAAAACAAAACGGATTGTCCACTTTGAAGATTGATAAGGATGAGTAAAAGTTTAGTGATCTCGATTGAGAAGTTTTTCTGCCAGTGCTTCCAGAATGATTGCTTTTCCGTTGAAAATCTGTAGAGAATCAAAGGCTTCCTTAGTTAGTTCGGTAGCCAGTTGCTTGGATTTTTCCAGACCGACCACCGCAGGATAGGTAGCTTTTTGCTCTTGAACGTCTTTGCCAGCGGTCTTCCCCAGTTTTTCAGTACTTTGCGTCACATCCAGAATATCATCAATGATTTGGAATGCGAGTCCCACTTTGTATCCAAAGTTAGTTAACGCATTCAGTTGATCCTCGGTACAGTCAGCTGCCATACCACCCAGACGGGTCGAGAGGCAAAGCAGCGCGGAGGTCTTGCGCTCATGGATATATTTTAGTTCTTCACGAGTGATGGCTTTTCCTTCACTTTCAAGGTCAATGGCTTGTCCTCCAACCATTTGAAGACTGCCTGCCTGATAAGCGAGTTCTGCCATGATATCTTTATGATTATAACGTGTGACAGCTTTCCACTGCGCTGCCAGCGCAAAGGCTCCGGTCAGAAGACCATCACCTGCCAAAATGGCCAGGCCTTCTCCAAAAACTTTATGATTGGTGGGCCGACCCCGGCGGAAATCATCATTATCCATTGCCGGAAGATCATCATGGATAAGAGAATAAGTATGGATACACTCCACAGCGCAGGCCAGAGGCAACGCTGATTCCGGATTGCCGCCGCAAGCATCAACAGAAGCCAGCAGGATAGCTGGACGAACCCGTTTGCCGCCAGCAAATACAGAGTAACGCATGGCCTTATGAAGGGAAGCGGGCTTCACATCTTCAAATGGGAGAAGCTGATCCAAAGTGTGGTTGACTGTTTCCGTGGTTTTCTTTAGCCACGCCGTTAAATCGAATTTATCACTCATACAATCACTGGAGATTTTTATAGCGGAAAGGAGTGGTTTTGACCAGATATTTTAGAGAAAAATAAAAAAGGTGTACTGTAAACAAACAAACCAGTACACCCAGAATACACTAACAAAAAATACTTTCTGCCCTTGAAACCACTATGAGAATTACACTCAACAGGAAATCTATTCAGAAATCATCCCTACAGAACTTGCTACGGCTTTTTTTACAGGAGCTTTACCAATAACCAGTTCCGTATTCTTCTTCTGTGCCGTTTGGATACCTTGGGGATGACCAACCGGCATGATATAGACTTTCCAGAAAAAGAGAGTAAAAAGTATTACAGCGGAGAATGCAATTGTCGGCAGAAATTGACGACGAAAAATCGACCACCGGCGCCTCATTGGCATCGGGATCTTCTTGTCACTTCTGTGTTGCACATTCGCACTCACCACGTCCTTTTTACAGCAAACATCATGCCAAATTAGAAAAATAATTTTTTAAAATGAGCCTCTGGTTAGAGAAAAAGCCCGTGAGCGAAGATGATCCCATGTTTGTGAACCACTTATTTCTTTTTTAATAAGTTGCTTATACAGAGATAGGATAAAGAGGATTTCTTCCGGTGTTTCCTGAACAAATTCGATCCTGAACCGACGAAGTCCTATCGAATGCAGTTCCTCATAATATTCGCAGACAGTTTGAATCCTTCCATTGAAGATCGTATTACGGCACCCAGCATCAGCTAGTATAGGATGTTCGATCCCGGCGCGGTCTTTGATTTTGAGTATGTTATGTTCACAAGGCATCCCGCATTTAGGAAATCCTGCTTCTTTAGTCAAATAGGCGCAGAAGAGACAAAACGCAGTGTGGAACATGGGGATATGCTGATGAAGTATCAATTCAAAATACTCTGGGTCTGCGTATTGAAACATGGAAGCGATTTGTTTCATCCCCAAGTCATTGGAAAGTGTCAATGTGCGCAGACCGCAGTTGCGAAGATAATGGTTTGCGGAAACAGGATTAGTGATGTTGAAAGTAGAATCTCCCCGGCAGAGCTTTCCCTTGAAAAAAGCAAGGTGATCATAGTTGCGGATCAGAAAACCATCCGCTTTGGAGAAGAGTATCCGTTCCAGCAGATCATGTTCACCAGGTCTACAAATGCGAGGAGGCGCGGCAAAAAGAGTGGGTGAAGCTGTGTTTTCATCTTTGAATGAGTGAACCTTTTCGACCGCTTTCTTATAAAGAGCTGGATTTTCAAAATCACAATAGATTTCCCGGATACCGCTTTGGAGTACGGCATCTAGTTGGTCTTCCTTTCTAATAAGGACAGACAGAACAGGTTCTTCTGTGGCAAGGTGCGTTTTTCGAGGAATAAGGATCGTTTTGCAAATATCTTTCTCAGACGTGATTTTCCAGACAATGGGTTTTCTGCGCAGTTGGATGAGTTTTTCGCATAGTTCACGACGCAGTCTGTTCAATTCACTGACCGCGATCATACAGTTGCCGTTGACCTTGAAAGTAAGTTCTCCCAGTTGGAATGGTGTATCCCCCAGACGGTTGAGTTGATCTCTCAGTTTTTCTGCGGAAAGAGGTTGTGAGTGAGCTTCCTGCAGTGGCATGGAAGAAACCGCTTCAGCACGGTGTCCTTGCTCATCCAAAAAAGTGATCTTGAGCGCGGTTCCAACGGAACCTTCCACAATGGCTTGGATTGGTCTGCGGTAGAGGGGTTTTGCGGAGGTATAACTTTGTTTAAGCTGACGATCCAGAGTCGGATCATTGGTCTTATAGACAATATCCCCAATGCGGATTTTTTTAGGGTCAAAGGTTTGTCTGCTGAATTCTACCAAAATAATATCCCGCTTCTGCTCAACATGATAAACACGACCGCCCTGAACGGTTTCTTCGGTTTCAGGATTAGCAAACGCGATACCGTCTCCGGGTTGAACGGGTTCTTGAGTGCGGATACAAACGCTTCCTCGTTGAACTCCGGTGACTTTGCCGATGCGGAAACCTTTGTTTCCAGAAAAACGCGCATGGCAAAGGTTTTGCTGATCAATCCCTTTCATCCAGCCTGTTCCCAGACCTCGCGAGAAGGTCATTTCCAGCTCATAGCGTTTTTCTTTCAGCATCTTGGCCAGAGTTTCACGACAGGCCATCGGCTCAAAGTCATTACGAGAAAGTATATCCCAGGCTGTGTCGATCGCCTGGCGATAGACGCGGCTGATGCTGCTGACATATTCAGGACTTTTCAGCCGTCCTTCGATTTTGAAAATGGTGACTCCGGCGTGGATCAGATCGGGGATCATTTCCAGCCCCAGGAGATCTTTGGGACTGAGAAGAAACTTTTTGGCTCCCAAAGGCAGTTCATTGCCGTTGAGGATCAACTGATAGGGAAGACGGCAGGGCTGAGCACATTCTCCACGGTTCGCGGAACGCCCTCCCAGTGCCTGACTGGCTAGGCATTGTCCGGAACAGCTCACACATAAAGCGCCATGAATAAATACTTCCAGCGGAAAGATATTTTTCTCATCCTTTGTGTTTCGACTCATCCGTTCTTGCTGGATCATTTCTATTTCCCGGATGGAACATTCACGTCCTAAAGCAGTAACATAAGCTCCCATTTTTTTCGCGAACAAGATACCTTCGGCAGAGGTGATACTCATTTGCGTGGAGGCGTTAATCGGAAAATCGGGAGAGATCTGCCGAATCATCCGCATGATGCCGGCATCCTGAACAATGACAGCATCTGCACCGGCTGCGATAATGCTTCTCAGTGCTTCTTCCGCACGTGGAAGTTCTTCTGTGAAAATGAGAGTATTGAAAGTGATATAGCCGTGAACACCGCGTTCATGGAGCCATGCCATCAGTTCCGGCAACTCTGCTAAGGTGAAATTTTTTGCCCTCATGCGGGCATTGAAGCGATCCACTCCAAAATAGATAGCATCCGCTCCATTTTCGACAGCGGCACGTGCGCACTCCCAATCTCCTGCGGGAGCGAGCAGTTCCGGTTTTGATTTGGCTGGAAAGCTAGACTTCAAAAGGGGCAACAGTTTTGAGATAGTTTTCTATATTGTCCGCGAATTCAAAACCGGAAAGGATGTTATCGCTGAGAGCCGGTCCGCGGGTATAGTTGCCTCCGATATAGAATCCGGGACAGTCTTTTTGCAGTTGAAGCACATGATCTTTAAATTGACCGTAGCCAACATTATATTGTGGAATAGCCCTGGGATAATAGTTTGAAATTTGGAAGACGGGTTCGCCTCGTATGTTCAGCAGTTTGGCCAAATCAAAATGAACCATCTTGAAGAGTTTTTCCTGAGGAAGACCAGCCAGTTCGGGTTGGCGCATCCCACCGACATAAGAGGAAAGTGTTACACAGCCTTGGGGAGCGCGGTTAGAGAAGAGTGTTGAGCTGAAAAGGGTCCCCAGAATATTGAATTTTTCAATGCCGGGGAGCAGCATCCCAAAGCCATCCAGCGGATGGCCTACATCTTTCCGTTTATAGCCCAGCACGACCGAGCTGACAGGGGCGTAAGAAATCTTTGAAAATAAACCTAAATTCAAACTGGAAGTGCATTGCAGGTCGATTTGAGAGGCCGCGTAAGCCGAAGTACTTAAAAGCACCGCGGAATGATCTTGTTGTTTCAGCTCATCACCTTGACGGTAGCTGATACGCCAGCCGCTGGGGATCTGAGTGATGGTTGTTACCAGACAATTTGAATGAAAATTTTTCCCCAGATTTTTCGCCAGGGTATCCGGCATGACCTGCAAACCTTCATCAAAGGACAGTATCCGAGCTTCTTGTTTAGAGGTTTCTCCGCGTTTCTTGCGGGCTTTGGCACCGAAAAACTGAGCGCGTATCATAGAACCGTATTCCTGCTCCGCTTTGTAGAGTTTGGGGAAACCATGGATGACTGATAAACGTTCCGGGTTACCAGCAAAAATACCGGCGACAAGTGCGTCAATGGCATAAGTCAGGAATTCATTTCCAAAACGGCGGCGGACAAATTGAGCCACGCTCTCCTCATAAGCGTTCTTCCAGCGAGGACGGAATGGCTCCAGCATCAAATTATATTTGGCTTTCCAGCTGAAGAGAGGGGAGAGAAAAAAAGAAATCGCTTTGGACGGCATGGCGATAACTTTTCCATTGCGAACCAAAAAACGTTTATCGCTTTTGTGTTCCGCGAACTTTATATGCTCACTCAGTCCGGAGATTTTGAACAGATATTCCAATTTTTTGTTGGTGTTCAACAAGGTGTTCGGTCCGAATTCCGCCAGATAACCATCCTGACGTTTGCTGTAAATAACACCACCGGGTCTTTCGGAGGCTTCATAAAGATCCACCGGGAGATTCTTATTTTTCAGAAGGAAACTGGTTGTCAAACCTGTGATTCCTGCGCCGATTACTGCGATTGATTTCATTAGACAGTGCGTGAGTATTTTCTTTGTTTATCCGTTCTTAAATAGACATCAAATTTCATAGCGATATTGCGGATCAGCAGTCGGCCTGTATCGGTAACTTTAAATCCGTTTTTGTCACGGTAGATCAGATGATCCATTTCCATATCTTGAAGACTGGATAATTCTTCCGCGAAATAGCTTGCGAAATCTATGCCGAGCTTCCGGCTCATTTCTGCGTAATTCAATTCCAGATCACACATGAGCCGCATAATGGTTTGGTGCCGTATCTTATCATCTTCGCTCAGGATATATCCTTTGCGCTGCACGGGATGTCCATCGTCCAGCAGGGAATAATACTGTTTCAGGTCTTTTTCATTCTGCCAGTAGGCTGAATCCGTTTGAGAGATAGAAGACATGCCGAAAGCATAAATATCCGATCCTGCATGGGTACTGTAGCCCTGGAAATTTCTTTGCAGCGTTTTGTTTTTTTGTGCCTGGGTCAGTTCATCATTTTCCAGGGCAAAGTGATCCATGCCGATGTAAGTATAACCGGAAGAGGTCAGTTTTTCGATGGTCATTTTCAGCAGTTCCATCTTTTGTTCCGGTGGCAGAGGTGTAAGTGCCGCCTGAGCTTTTTTTAGCCACGGAACGTGTGCGTAATTAAAAACGGCAAAACGATCCGGACACATCTTCAGTACCTCATCCAATGTGTGTTCAAAACTGGTTGTGGTTTGGTGAGGTAGTCCGTAGATCAGATCCACATTGACAGATTGAATGCCGCAGGAACGTGCCCAATCCAAAGTACGGAGATTCAATTCATGCGGCTGTACCCGGTGGACTGTTTGTTGGACTTTCGGATCCAGATCCTGGATGCCGATGCTGATCCGGTTGAATCCCACTGCCGCGAAAGCTTTCATTTTTTCTTCGGTCACGGTTCGGGGATCTACTTCCACACCGGCTTCATAAGTGTCGGTGAAAGGAAAATGGTGATGGATCCAGTCACCCAGGGTCAATATCTCCTCCGCGGATAGGAAAGAGGGGGAACCTCCGCCAAAGTGGAGTTGAACCGCTTTTCGTTTCGGATTCATTAGCGGTGTCACCAGATTGAGTTCTTTGCGTAAGTATTTTAGATATTGTTTGCTGGATTCGGGATCCTGTGAAATGACATTGGTGCATCCGCAGAACCAGCAAAGACTCCGGCAGAAAGGCAAATGGAAATAGAGGGATAAAGGTTTATCGGAGTCGTTGTTATTGGAACGGATCATTGGAACGATTTTACCCCAGTTGATTTCTTCACTGAAGTGCGGAGCTGTTGGATAGGAGGTATAGCGAGGTCCTGGTACATCGTATTTTCGGATAAGATCGAGATTAACTTCAAGTTTCGACATAAGTAAATGAAAATCAATAAGTTTTATTTCTTGCTGTTTGAATGAGCGCTTCAATGCACTCCAATTTACTGTCAGGCAGAAGTCCGTGCCCCAGATTCAAAATAAACCCCGGATGACCACTCATCGAACGAAGCAGTTTTGTCACAGCACCACGAACATTCTCTGGTGTTTGCGTCATCAGTTCAGGATTCAGATTGCCTTGTACACAGCGGCGAGGTCCGGCGGCTAAGGCCACTTCAGGCAAGGATTGTGTCCAATCCACAGAGAAAACTTGAGCAGAAGTGGATAGAAAGTGCCTCCAGACACTGCCTTTGGAATAAACGATCATAGGACGTTCCGTTCCCAAACCAGCAAGGATCTTCGCGATATATTTCCCGGAAGTGTTCCAGTAATCTGCTTCAGGGATAAGCGGTGAAAGACTGTCAAAGATCTGAGCTGAATCAATACCGGTATTCCATTGCATCAGAAGGTATTCTGATACTTTTTCAGCCATACGGCTCATAAACGCGTCAAAAGTCTGGGGATCACGATGATACCAATCCAGAGCTTTTGGGGGGGTGTCTATGGGAACATGACCTCCTTCCAGCATAAAACAAGCCAGTGTCCAGGGAGAACCGGCGAATCCTAGCAGAGCAGTTGAGGGATCGAGTTTTGAACGAACCAGATGAAGCGCTTCTTTGACATAAGAAAGACGGTCTGTCACCTGATCCCATTGGAGCTGGGTTTCAAAATGGTTCGGATCCAGACAGAAATCCATTGAAATGCCTTTTGAGTTCTGAAAACTATAGTGCTGTCCCATAGCTTCCGGGATGACCAAGATGTCGCTGAAGATGATAGCTACATCAAATCCAAAGCGTTGAATCGGCTGCAGAGTGACTTCTGCGCAGAGATCCGGTGTGTGTACCATCTCGAGGAATGAGTACTTTTTCCGCAATGCTCTGTATTCGGGCAATACTCTGCCTGCCTGCCGCATCATCCAAACAGGAGGGCAGTTTTCATTTTCGCAGTGAAGCGCTGCAGTGAACCGATTGGTATTTCCGATCACGGGAATGATTTTGCCCCAAAGTAGGATATTCTGAAAGGAAAAATCAGTGAAGTGACATCAGTATGCATTTTAGACTTTATATTTTTTAATAGGTTTGGTAGAAGTTGGGGGCGATGTTAAAACGCTTGTTGTTTGTAGTCGGAATTTGCGCAGTGCTTCATGCCCCGAATCAACTGTTTGGGGGTGAATACTTTTGCACAAATGGTGAGATCATTAAAGGAGAGCCTATCACCTTTAAGGAAGATGGTGTCGTTTTCAGAAAAGATTCTGGAGGCTACAGCGACAAGATCCAGTGGCCCAGTTTTACCCAGGATTCTCTGAAAGAGTTAGCTAAGAAAAGCCCTCAAGCTCAGTATTATGCGGATCCTTTTATTGAAGTGCCGCTGGAGTTTAAGGCCAAAGAAGTGAAACCCCCACCGAAAATTGTGGTAAGCGATGTGGAGCGTTTGACTTATTACAATCCGGATCCAAGTTTTTTAAGTGCCTGGATCACTCCTGTCGGATTGCTGCTGTTGTTGGCGTTATATGTTGCGAATTTAGTAACAGCATACACGGTAGCGCGTTTTCGCCGTAAACAACCGGCTTTGGTGTGCGGTGTTTCCGCGGTCTTGCCGGTTCTGGGGCCTATCATCTTTCTGACTCAGCCCGAGGCAGTTGTTGAAGAAGAACCGACAGAGGAGATTCCAACGCAGGAACGTGAGTTTGTGGACGCGACTGGTTCAGCTACCGGTGCGAATATGGCGACCCGCATGGTTTCACGCGCAGCTACTGTGAAAGGGGATA
>JAEEGG010008680.1_pt1 | contig 22983 bp, 6 predicted proteins | sample 9134161 | NCBI WGS metagenome assembly JAEEGG01 (sample SAMN16246543, study PRJNA631951) | gut metagenome | biome: gut microbiome; feature: rumen; material: CR-attached | host: Bos | place: Iran: Karaj | collected 2018-10
GCACGGCGTTGTCGCCCAGGGCAGCCTCCAGCATCTGGAGCAGCTCGACAGGATCGCCCGCCTCGATGGACAGACTCACCCAGTTCCAGCCTTCGGTCAACTCGAGCGTCTGGGTGAATGACGTCGGTGCAAGCGTGGTGAAGGTGGCAATTTCAGTCCATTCGGTGAGGCCGCCTTCGCAGCTGGCGTTCACACCCTGAACTTGCCATTCGTAGTCGGTATTAGAATTCAGACCGGTAAGAGCATAGGTGGGCTCGTTGGTGGTGACAGGGATCCATTCACCGGCTTCCTCAACAGTATAGATGCCGAGGTCGTCGATGCAGAGGTAGTTCATGTCATAATCCACATGGTGGATGGCGATGTAACCTTGACGTCCAACATAGTCGCTCAGGTCAATGACGACCTCATTCCATTCTCCATTGTTAGGAGCAGGTGCCATTGCTTTCAAAGTGACGTCGAAGCTGGTGGTTTCGGTATCAGTGAGAGAGAGCAGCACTTCGTAGCTGTCAGGATAACCAGTACTGGTTCTCACATAGTACTTCAGTACGCCTTGGAGGTCGAGCTGAGGAGTGATGAGCCAGTTGTCGGCATCGTATGCCGAAGAGTTCCAACTCCATGAGCTGGCACAGTAGGATCCGCTATGAGCTTCAAAGCTCAGGCCACTAATAGGATTAATAGTGTACCAAATTCCGCTAGCCGGATAGGTAGCTTCTTCTCCAGCGACGATGGTCCATTCTTCACCAATACCGTTTTCGAAGTCGTCTTCCCAAACAGGTATGTATTTCATAGCTTCTCTATATTGCAAATTGTAGCTGTCTTGATAGCCAACCCAGTTGAGGGTGGCGGCATTCTCGGTGATGTCGGTGGCTTCAAGTTCGATAGGAGCGTCGCAGGCCGAAGGCGTGGTGAACACAGCCCATATCCAGTTGCTCACGCCATCGTCGCCGCAATTGGCTTGCACTCTGACAGCATAAGTCGTCTCGGGTTCAAGTCCGTTGATGGTATAGGAAGCCGTGTTGCTTGTAGCTTGGTTCCAATCCCATGCAGAAGCATCATAGCCCTCGACATAGCCGCGAATCATCCAACCATAACCAGCCAGACTGGAATTATCATCAGCCATGCATGTCCATACGCCGTCGTTATTGTTGTCCCACCACTGGTTATTGCGTTCAGTGTTTTCGCAAGCAGCCATGACGTAGGTGCCTTCCACAGACAAAGTAATCCACAAGTTTTGTAAAGGATCCATGGTGATAGGCGTTGACAGGGTGATTTCATGCATGCCGGATTCGCCGGTGGGGACAACGATTTCTGTACCGATAAGCGTTTCAGGTTGGTCGGCACCGTTGTAAATATTAATCGTGTAGGATTCGCATGTGTAGTAATTGGCGTATTCTTGGACGGCAACCTTTGTGAGGGTATTGTTGCCTTCGAGCATGGCGGCGGGATACATTACACCCCAAGTGCGAACACCAGAAGTGGTATTACCAATATTCGTATAATGGGTGCCATTGTCGTATTGCAGCCAGAGGCCACCTTCTCTTGTAGCGGGAGATTCAGCCCATTCGATGTTGTAGCTTTCGGCAAAGCCAGCCCAGGTCACATCGGCGGAGAAAGGATTCGGAGTAACGCTCAAATCCGTAGGATTCGGGCAGGCCACCTCGGTGGGGAAGGTGAGACTCTCACTCCACTTGTCGTCGAAGTCGGAGCAGATGGGGCGCACTCTCACTTTGTAGTTTGTTTCGGGCAACAGGCCAGGAATTGTGAAGGGGTTGGCGTTGGCATCCCAATAGGTGGTTTGACCGCCATCCATATCAATAACCTCAACAACCCAAGCGGTGGCTTCGCCGTTTTCGGTCCAACTCAGCACGGCGCTGCGAGGGCCAACTTCTGAAACAGCGAGGTTGGTAGGAGTCTTGCAATTGGTGATGGTGCAGTCGACGGTGTAGTTGGTAATCATACCGTTACCGGCAGCACCGCTGAAGATTGTTTCGCCGTTGACGTCCTTAACCACGTAGGAAGTCTCGCTATCATACATACCACCGACCCACACGAAGTTAATGGCGCGGCCATCACACACGTTCAAGGTTTTTGTGTCAGTTGAAGTAATGTTTCCACCGCCATGATCGTCAGCTGTCATTTGTGCCAGTTCAACTCCCGTTACAGCATCAACAACCGAAATGTAAGCGCCATTCCAACCGTCACCCCACGAGTCAGTGAGTTCGAAGGTGAGTTCGCATATGTCTTCAGGCATGCACATATCGGTGGTGAAATTGACGGGGTTGCAAAACATGCTTGGTGCTCCAACTTCTTCACACCAAGCACTCACACGCACGTAATAAGTAGTAGCAAGAGCGAGTCCTGTAAGAGTATAGGTCGGTTCGCCGTCGGCTTGGCCTGTCATGATATCGTTAAACTCAGGATCAGTGCTGTATTGGATATCCCAGCTGGTGGCAGTACCATTTTCGTTCCACGTCAGGGTGGCAGAGGTGCCGCCAGTGTAGTTCACGACAAGGTTGGTAGGAGCCAGGCAGGAAGGAGCCTCAAGCAAACGCAGGGTGTAGTCTTGGAAGCAACCATAGGCGCCCGTATAACAAGGATTGGCAGTTTCTGGGTCAGAGCCCAAACCAGAATCTGCACTACCGATACGCATACGGAAGTCGCCTAAAGCTTGAGTGCTAGGGACAAGGAAGCTGAGTGTCAGCGTGGTGGGGTTAGTACTTGAGCTTTCGCCATAGCAAATCACTTCGTCGGAATCAAAGCTCAAACTGTTGTCGAAGTCAACCCAGACATAGGTGTTGTAAGTATAACCTGTTTCAAGGGTGATCGCGATGGTTGACTCAACACCAACCTGCGCAGCACCAATCATGCTGGAAAAGTCGGCATAAGTGGCCTTGGGGGTGTCGTTGTTGACCAGATAGTCGCCCATGCCGAAGGTCACGTTAGAAATGCCATTGCCGTCCACCGAAGTGGGAGCGGGTACGCAGTAGCCGATATGTATGCTCCTGGGTCCAACCCATGCGCTCATCTCGCTGCCGCAGTTGGAACGCACCCAGAAATAGTGGTCTTTGTCAAGTTCTAAACCATCCATGGTGTAGGATGTGGTGCTCACGTTGGCAACGATGTTGTCGTCGGGATTAGCAGTGGCATCCAATGAGTAGGCTACATCAAACGAAGAGGCATCGCCCGTCCATGTGAGGGTGGCCTCTTGACCGTTTGCGGTCCCTGCCAAGCTGACTGGCTTGGTGCAGGAGGAAGGAGCTTCGAAGCTGAAGTCGTCAAGGTAGAGATATAACGCATCGTTATACACATACTTGATAGCTATTTTTTTGGTTCCTGCTGGAAGTGTTTCCTCATACAATTGCCACTCCAGCGAAGCAGTTGTCAAACTGCCATACGTAAACGAACTCGGGTCTGTAACGGTTTCGTCTGTGGTATAGCCGAAGTAGAATTGTTCGTCACCGTAGTAGTCAGCGGCTTCTTTGTAGTAGAAACCTACAGTAACACCATTTTCAGTACCAGTCAATACAGGTGATACCAGATAAGCGTTTTGTTCGGTATAGTTGAACAGGAATCCGTACGAGCCTGAATAGGCAGCTTGAGTACTAATGCCAGTAGAATTACTGGTTTTTTGGACTGTCCAACCTTCTGCGTCCAGATCATTGTTTTCGAAGCCATACGAATAAGGTAGGGCTTTCTGTGCATTTGCTGCCCACGGCGCTACGAGTGCCAATAGCAGCAAGAGAAGTAGTCTTTTACTTTTCATGATGATTTGAATTTAGTTAGTATTAAGTGAATTAGTCGGTATTAACTTGTTGATTGTTAAGTAGTTGAGTTATAATGAGATAATTATTGCATACTATTAAACGGCCAAAAATAGGGCTTTTTTTTTAAATGGAGAAAAAAAATGAAAAAAAAGGGAAAAAAATATCTTTTATCTCACCTATTGATAAATAAAAAAGCCCGCAGCATGCTGCGGGCTTCAGTAATACTTCTCATTAATTAAGAATTAGTTACCATCGGTAGGTTTCGCCTTTTTCACTTGCTTCGGGAGCTTTCCGGAATTGGGATAGGCACGATGCATCTTGGCTCCTGTTGAGATGATTAAGGTCTTAGGCTCGGTGCTGTTGGAATAGTACATGTAGCCTTGTCCGGGAACCAAGGTCTCAAAATCACCGAACCATTCCTCGCCGTCGAACTCGATCATGCTTTCGCTGATTTGAATCATGTCTTCCTCTTCGGCTTGGAAGTTGGCAAGGGCATCTGAGACGTTCAATTCCATGGCGCAGGGGAATCCGATCCAATTCCAGCCAGGATTGATGGCGATTTCATGGTCGGCAGGGTTGGCAGGTATGCCTGACAACTCAACCGTGCAGTCGGAATCGACCAGAATCATATACATCTGTTCGTTTGAAATACCGATGTCGTCCAATCCACCGAACCATTCTTCACCGTCAAACTCCGTGTTGTTGTTAAATGATTGGATTTCGGTGGCATTATTGCCCAATCCTGCTTTCAACATGTCAAGCATGGCAACGGGGTCGTCCACCTCGATATATGTACTGAACCAGTTCCAGCCTTCATTCAATACGATGGGTTTCCCAATGCGGTTAGACCAGCTGATGGCATTACCCCCGTCTTCAACAAAAGCGCGGATCATCCAAGTGTAACTAGATGAAGTAGACCAATATGAGCCGGTAGAACTTAACCAGCTTCCGTTAGGTTCGCCCATGTTGCCGCATGTAGCGGCAGGGAAGGACGTAGTTTGGTTAAAGAAAGTAATCCATAGGTTCTGAGTGCCATCGATGGGTATTGGATCGTTCAGGTCAATCTCCATAAAGCTTCTGTTTCCAAGCATATCAAAATCTTGGACAACAACGGGGTCTCCAGCAGGTGCCGTGTCACCACCTAGATAAATGCTCAGCGTGGTTGCACCTGAATATGTAGTATATAAGGCCACTTTTGTCAGATTATTACCAGCATTGGGAAGGAGATTGGCCGCAGGTATCATGATGCCCCAGTACATTGTACCACTCAACATGCCGACATTTGTGGAAATAGTACCGTTGTCGTAATAGAACCAGCCGTCTTCGAAGTTCACCCTTGAGGGCTCGTCAGGATTACTGAGGTTGGCCAGTGGACTGACATAATCCGAAAGGTTGATGATTTGGTTGTCGTCTGTCGCAACAGAATTGTTCCAATGGATTTCGCTCACTTGGCCTTTGCCATCCATGAGGCTGACGCCATAGGCGTAGTTGCCTGGGGGCAATGTAGCCCATTCGGTATCAATGTATTGGTTATCGGTTACGTTTTCGGCAATCATTTGCTGTCCGCTACCGTCACAGAAGGCGCGATAGATACAGTAGGTGGAGCGGTCGGATGATGTACCAGAATCAAGGGCCGATGATGCAGAACTCGCCCAGCTAACTTTCACATATTGGCTATTGGAGTTGGTTGCATCGGGATAGTATTGAGCCACGACCTGCAGTGACTGTGAAAGTTCAGCGAAATTGGCCACGAAATCGCCATCTTCCGTCACAGTGAAACTGTAAGTGCGATTGGTGGAAACCATAGTGCCGTTCTTGGTCCAGTTGACGAAGCGGTAGCCCACATAGGGGGTGGCTTTCAGGTTGACAACGGTGCCAGGCTCATAGACACCACCACCAGCAACAATACCGGCTTCTTCGAGATTGGCAGCTACAGAAATGGAGACTGGGGTATAGGCAGCTTCACAATCAATAGTAAGTTCATGTTGGAAACTGGCACTGAGATTCGCACCATGGTATATCGGAACGTCGTTTTCAAACCTGATGTCGAAAGAACATTCGTTTATCCATGAGCCAGCAATCCATGTCAAGGTAATGTTGCTACCGGTTTCGAACAATCGATAATAGGAAGCCGATGAACCACTTGTAATGGTGAATTGTTCGGAATGGCCATCACCAAAGTCAACGACCAAGTAATTACCATTCCATCCGTCGCCAAAGGAGTCGTGCAAATCGAAATACACCCTGCACATAGCGCCTTCTTCAACAAAGTTGGCCACCAAATTTCTGTCTCCGCTAACGGTAAAGGAGTAGTTGATGTCGTATGAAACCACCGTGCCATCTTCTGTCCAATTGACGAAGTAGTAGCCATCATTGGGTATGGCTGTCAAAGTGCATGGCGCTCCATAGGCATAATGACCAGCGCCACTCACCGTGCCATATTCGGCAGGATTGGCAGATGCAGTAATGGTATAAGGTATGCCGAGGATAATTTGGTTTTTCACAGACATAAGGGTTCCATTATATCCCGAAGGATTATAGGGATCATAATTGGTGTTATCGCTGTAAATGCGGATGGCCTGACTACTAGAAGTGCCAAACACTCTACAGGACATTCCACTTGACCAAGAGCCCGTGTTGTCATCTACAATAAGGGCAAGGTTGGAGGTGCCATTGTAGTTAAAAGGAGTGTCAAAGAAAACCGTTGTCCACCTGTTAGCCATCATGGTGACACTTCCGCTATATACCATATCTTCCTCAGTGACATTGATCCAATCGTTGGCATTCTCGAAAGTGGACTTGTCGGTATGGGTCATGTAAATTGTATAGGAACGGGTTTTCTGTGAACCTGCGTTGAAGAAGGCTATACTTGCAATTTCACATGCCGTTCCGATTTCGTCAGTGGTATAAATTTGCTGTGACAAAGTGTAATTATAGAAGGAATAACTAGGAAGATAACCATCTGACATAGCTGCGTCGCCAATGGCAATGCCCTGCGTGACCCATTCAAATTCGGCCACATATTCTGCATCAGATGTCACTGTGAAACTATAAGTGGAAAGGCCCGAAACCACATTGCCATTCAATGTCCACCTCACAAAAACATAACCATCATTTGCTGTTGCGGTGATAGTACAAGTTGAACCTGGGACATATTTTCCAGCTCCAGAAAGTGTACCGCCTTCCTCTGGATTTGCCGCAATTGCGATAATGGTGTTTTTCAGAACCACCGAACCTTCAGCGACCATGCCGCCGTCAGCATTCAAAGTGAAAGTGAAGGGCAACTGCTCAGATTCAGGACAGCCAGATGCAACATTCACATTGAATGTGCATTCAATTTGCTCACCAACCTCTAAAGTACCTACCGTGTAGTTGTTGCTGGCGAAACTGACATAAGGGCTTGAAGAAGCGATGTGGGCAACAGCATTGGTTGCCATATAGTGACCTTTGTTCCTGAAAGTGGCTGTGACGGTCATGGTCTCTCCTGGGTTGAAAATCTCTGGCCATGACACACCGACGTATTCCAGTACAGCTTGGTTAGCCGTGATGGACAATATGCCTGTCCAAGTGTCACCTCCACAAGTCATGGTGACATTGAGGTGGAATTTTGTATTGTCGGGAACATCTTGTGCAATGATGAAACTGAATTCGTTTTCCAACGAAACGACTTGATTGCTGCCCAGCGCACCAAATTGACCTATTCCGTCAATAATGGTCAGTCTGTCGTCAGTCGAATTAATGGTTACAGAGGTCGTACCTGACGTGGCATCCAATCCAACATTCTTGAAATTCACGCTAAGCGAGGTTTGCTGATTGACAGGAGTGGCATTGGGAGTATAGCTATCCACCACAATGTATGACCCTTCGGCTGGCACCACCTCAATGGTGTCTTCATAACGAAGATAGTCTTGACCCGTAACCACTATATTAATAACTGTAGGCGGCACTTGAGGCTCAAACTCGACTGTTTGCGAGCTACCTGTAGCCGTTGCCACAGCAAGAATGTCCCAACCTCCGTCAAGATTAGCTTTCACTAAGCTGATTGTGCATCCTTCAGGTGCCGAAACCGTCATGGCACCATAACCAGCCACAACTACAGAGGAATGCGCCACATCCATCATCCTAGGCACTTGGGTGTAAAGTCTCAAGAAAGCGTCGCAGTGGGCGGTGAACATCTTATGGGTGATGGCTTTTGAGTTAGAATTGTAAGGCCAAGAACTCTGCTGCAAGAAATACTTTCCTGCCACGTTGCCGAATGCCGGTTGCCAGTTGCCCTCGTAGCTGGCGTATGGGCCATAATCGGGAAGGAAGTTAGGATCGTATTGGTCCATCAATCCCCAAACGTATGTATCGTTGACGAACGAATAAGAGGTCTGTGTAGGTCCAATACAGCCCACAGCACCTGCATTTTGGCCATTGTAAGTGCGCCTAATGAAAGCTTCGATGAGACAGTTTGAACTATAGTCAAAGGCTCCTGTCTGACAATTGATGGTATTTACAAAAGTCATCTTGCCTACATTGTTCATTTGGTTGACATAGCTGTTGCTGAAGTCGGGTTCGCCCCATCCCTGATAATAGCCATGGTCACGGTGTTGGAGCAACATGGAACCACTGTTTACTGCATTGACAACTTGGGTGCCGGTACCTCCTGTCCAACCTCCGAGTTCACTGGGGGTGGCAGGAATGTAACCTTGTCCGTTGGGGCCAAAATATTCTACAACAGTAGCCGTGTTTTGGTTAGACGACCAGATATCACCAGGCGTGCCATCATAGATTTCGTTGATACGAACAGGATGTTTCCCTTGGTTTCTCCAATAGCCTCCCACGACTTCCGAACAGATTTGGAACCAACGCTCGGTTTGCCATCCTAAGGCGGTGATGGGGTGGTCGTAGGTGGATGCATCCATGTTGGGATTGGAATACTCGTATTCTATCTGCTTGCTCACCATCATTTGGGCTTCCGTGGCATTGGCAGCCACAAGGCGCGAAAACACAATATCGGGCAGGTTATCGCCAGTGACATCAGCATAGCCATTGTCGGTGATGCAGTTGCCATAGGTTGATGAGTGGTAGGTGTATTCGGCTGGAATACCCTCAGCCATGTTAGAGTTATGGTCGCCAAACAGCAAAATGGCGACAGGCGGTATCGTCCAAGTGTTATAGGCGTTGTGGAACCAAGCCTTCATTTCATCCGTAGTGGAGGCAGGCAGTTCATCAAGGCGATACACTTTGGTGAGGATGCCCTGGCGCGTGCGGTAGTCCTTCAGTTGGTTGGCATACTCTGCCCAGCCGTCATTGTTGGGCGTGATGATGAGGTATTCGGCACCGTCGGCCTCATCGCGCAGCCATTGTTGCATACGGGCGGCATAGTCGATGACGGGCAATTGGTCGTAGTTCATCAGTTCAGCGGCGAGGATGGGATCCCAATAAGGTGAGCGCAGACGGTCGTCACCGAAATGCCCGTTGCCGCCTTCGTAGTTTACCGACAGCTCGATGTTGGTGTACACCTTCAGTTCCTTGGTCACCGGGTTATACTGGAAAGGTGAAACCGAAACCGCAACGACATCAACGCCACGAATAGACGTCCTTTCAATTGTGAAAGGTTGTTCGGGATAAAAAGCATTTTTCGAATAAACCTCCCGGTTTTTCACATAATTGAATTCAGGTTCCTCGTTTTCGGCTTGGATGCGTAAGGCGGGAGCGATATCCACATTCCTTACAATCTCGCTCTCAACATTGACAACATTCAGTCGTGCATTTGCCCCTTGGGGAACCGCCAACAGGCGACTCTCCACTGGCAAGTTAGGACAACCTTCATTGTTGGGCAAGACCATGCCTGAAATACTGATTTCTGACATGCTCTCACCTCGATAGTTAAGTGGACTCAAGGTAAACTGGCCCAAGTTGTAGCTGACATGCAGCCCATCTCTGGTTTTCTCTGACAATGAGAAACCTTGTTTGCCCTTTACTGGATAAGTAAAGGTCTGTGCCATTGCGAGACTTGTCGACATAGCAATCACCGCAATGAGAACCATGGTTTGTAAAAATCTCCTCATAACAGTAGTTTTAAAAAATGACAATATTTGGTTTTTTGAAATACAATCTCAATATGCAAATCCAGCTTCAAGATTTGGCAGCAAAGATAAAAACAATTGGATTAATAAGCAAAAAAAATAAAAAAGTGTATAGCTATTTGGTTATTATGTATTTATTAATGATTATAACCCCAAGGGAAGGGCTCTATAAGCGAATCGGTGTGTGACAAAAAGGAGCCCACGGCACACCGTGGGCTCCATATCATGTTGTGTAAGATGTTTGACCTAAGATATTACTTAACGGGTCGGCACTATCTCAATAGGTTGCTTATTAATCTTTCCAAAATTGGGGTAAGTGCGACGGGCCTTGGAACCTGTTTGGATGACCAGAATCTTGGTCTCATCGCTGTTGGAGTAGTACATGTAACCTTGTCCAGGCACAAGTGTCTCGAAATCGCCGAACCATTCCTCGCCGTCGAACTCGGTCATGATATTACCGGCTTGAATCTGGTCTGCCTCTTCAGGATTGAATTCGGAGAGCGCATTAGCAATGCCCAGTTCCACCGTGGAGGGGAAGCCAATCCAGTTCCATTGGCCGGGCTCAATGGTGATTTGGTAGTTGGTAGGATTGGCAGCCGGGCCTTGCAGCTCCACCGTGCAGTCGTTAACGACTTCAATCATATACATCTGTGCGTTGGAGATGCCTGTGTCGTCCAGACCACCAAACCATTCTTCGCCATCAAACTCGGTGTTGTCGTCAAACGATTGGATTTGTACAGCATTGTCACCCAAGGCTGTCTCCAGCATCTGGAGCATTTCGATGGGATTACCTGTATCGATGGACAGACTTATCCAGTTCCAGCCTGTTGTCAAGGCAAGCATCTGTGTGATGCCACACGAAGCGCTCTGGTGTTCAATAAGTCCGTGCATTTGCGGCAGGCAAGGAGCCTGAGCCTGCACCTTTGTCATGGTTCCCAACATGAGGGCAACCATCGTTGCAATTGTCAATAATTTAGTTTTCATGATATGGTGTTTTAATTATTAATTTAAATAGGTGTGCGTTTTTATTGTCAAGCCCAAACAACGAAGTAGCATAGTGTTGTATAGTGTAATATTCTGTGTTTCAAATAGATTTGTATTTTATTGAGTCGTTTTGTCTGTTATTTTGGGTTGTTTTGAGGCTTCAAAGGTAAGGATAAATTTGATATACACAAACGAAATGAGAAAAAAATATTGAAAATTTGATGAAACGCCTTAGGAGCGGGAGGAGGGTGGGCTCTGTTTTTGTTCGTTTATTCATTAGTTCAATTTGTTCGCTTTTATTATAAGTAACTATTCAAAATAAACAGCAATATCCTTTGACTTCGAGACGATGACTTGTGACTATGACAATGACCGCTTCAACCAAGGGCTGAAACCTTAGCATCCCCGTGGAAATGGTCATAGTCATTGTCAATGGTCATAGTCAAAAAGTCTCGCAGTCTCGCGTCTATTATGTAAACTAAATTTGTTCATCTACTTATACTTATTTGGAAATTAATTGTTTACAGGGTTCACCAAACGAACAACATTTCCAGTACTTCGATCATTCACAGAATTACTATAACCGATATAATTGGCAAAATAAACACAGTACGCTTGGTTAATAGTACTATGAGTGGATGACCAGTAATTGCAGTAAGTGGTTATTGAAGTCCCTTCGCGGCCAACTGTTTTGGGCAAGAAGACAGCTCCATTGGCTTCAAGAATCGTAGTCCAATCCGTTTCACTTATGGTGTTAGCGTAGAAACCCCCATAAGCATCATTTGTTTTGTTCAGCGTGTAGGTAGAGGCGTCCCAATTGTCGGGCAACAAGATGAGGCCTTCCACACCATTCACACTACCCATAGCAAATCGGATACCTGAAGGAGTATTACGTCCATTGATAATATAGGTCCATTCGTCGTTGGTCAGTGTGCGCCATCCGCTGTTTTCTTGGTTGCCGCCGTTACGTATTGCGTTGTAACCCCAGTCGGCCTTGCCTGTCGAGTTATAGAGGTTAGAGTAACGGTTGTTATAAACAAGGTAGTCGCTGTTTGTTTGGCTCGTGCTCCAAGGTTGGTAACAAACGGCGCCGTGGTCATAGCCGCTCGTGCCCCAGCCAAAGAGGTCACGGTCGACATTTTGGTTCGTACTGCCTTGTCCATTGTTGCCCAATGTCTCCCACTGTTTGTCGGCAAACTTCCAGTAAGGTGTGCTGGCACTACCGATGTATTGCAGGTTGCCTTGCGAGAACCGCACTTGGTCGCCATTGCTATTCACGGTAAACTTGCCTTTGAGGGCGCCTGCCGGCCTTGCCGAGGATATGGGATAATAGTAGTATTTGATCGTTGTCGTTTCCGTCAGTTTTACAAAGAAGGCACTCATTGGCGAAATAGGCCCAGCCGAAAGCGTCACCTTTTCACCCTCTTCGTTGTAGACCATGAGCTCCATCGGTATGTATTCGCCGTCATCGTCTTGCCTGTAGATATAAACGTCGCAGGTGAGGAAATTACCCAAGAGGTACCATCCGTTGAAGTTGTTGTTTGGATTCTCATAATAATGCACATTGGGGAGATTATAAGAGCCTGACATCTTTGTACTGCCCGTCAGCGATAGCTCCAGGTCATTGGGGCTGGCAAAAAGATAGCCATATGGCTGTACAAGCTCGTCGATGGGCGTATCGCGGTTGTTGCGCCACTCGGCATTCGGCTCGCTCTCGTCGAACATATACAGGTCGCAGCCTGGGGCAGTCATTGCTGCCGGTACAGGTATGTTTTCGTTGAACGGGGAGGCCAGCAGGTAATAGTGGTCCTGGTTGTTCGCGTTGCCGTAGCCTACGATGTTTTTCTTCATGGTGACCACAAGGTCGCTTGTACGATGCCAAAGTTGGCCGCCGTCTTCAACGGTGATGCTGCCGCCGTCGAGGGTAACATCCCATGCGTATGCAGTATAACCTTCGGGGATGACAGCATCGGCTTGGATGATGACATCGCTGCCTTCTTCGGGCACTTCGCCGATATCCCAGTTGTCGCCGTCGTTCCAGTAGCCGTCGGTGAGGAAGATACTCGAAAAGACCGGTTCGAAGTTGAAGTTGTCAAGGTAAAGATAATACTTGTTGTAAGAATTGAGTTTGACAGCGATGTACTTGGTGCCTATGGGGAAATAGTCCGCATAAAGCATCCATGTAGTTTCGTCGTTGGCAGTCACCTCATCGTGCCATGTGAAGGCATCGGGCGACTTGGTCGTGGTGGAGTAACCCACTTGGAAAGTCTCGGGCCAATCGTTAGAAGCGTTGTTGTAGTAGAACGACACATGCATGCCCGTGGTTCCCTCAAATTTGGGTGAAATGAGGTATTGGGGCGGAGTGTAGTTCCATTGGAAACCAAAACAAAATTGTCCTTGGTAAGCGGCGCTGTTGTATATGGGTGAAGAGCTCTCGCAATCCAGCATGGTCCAGCAGTCCAATTCATCAGGGTCTTCGAAGCCGTATGCGTAGGGCAAACTCTTGGGATCACAAGCGGGAATGAAGCCGAAAGTGGTCTTGGGGATAAAGTTCCGCTGGGTGGGTTGCACATTATCCAAACTAGTGGTATTTGAACCAGAAATGGATGCTCCATTCACCGTTTGACCATAAAAATTAATATTTTTGTAATCCACGTCAACGGTGTTCTCTATGCCCACTAAAAGATTACCGCCTTGGTAAGTGAAAGGCGTGCTGAAGTTGATGGTCATTTTACCACCGTTATCTGTGCTCTCGATGTCGAAAAAGCCGCTATAGACGATGGTGGCGGACGATTTGGGCTCGTAGGCACTAATCGAGGTGTAATCCACCTCCTTCAGGTAGACATCCGCAGGGCTTACCGTGGTGTAGGGCACATTGCCACTGGTGGTATAGAACGTCATGCTTGTGATAGATGCGCCTACCATTTCCACCAAGTCGTTGGCGGGGATGACGAACTGGCTCCTGGTGAAGTCGTCGAAATAGAAGATATAGGCGGGGACTGTGTTTTTGGTGGTCGTACCGTCATACACGGTGAGGGTTTCCATGCAGTGCATGTTGGTGAAGTCGCTCCAGCCCGAGGCCGATTGATAGTCTGCCAATGAGACGGATGGCACCGTCACCGGGATGTCCGTTGGCACATTAAGAAACACATTTGTACCCATGGTAGGCACTGACTCGGGATATACCATTATGGAAGTCAGGCTGGTGCAGTTCTTGAAAGCCTCATTACCTATTGAAGACACGGACCTGCCGATGGTCAGCGAGCCAGTGAATGAAGAGCAATAACTGAAAGCACTGTTGCCTATCGTGGTCACGGAATTGGGAATGGTCAGCGAACCCACGAAATGGTTGCATGATCCAAAGGCATAGTTGCCTATGGTAACCAAGGTGTTCGGGAGGGTCAGCGTGCCTGTGAAGCCGCTACAGTTATAGAAAGCGTAATTGGCTATAGCGGTCACGGTGTAGGTGTTGCCGTTGTAGGTCACGGTGCTGGGAATGGAAAGCGAGCCTGAGGAGGTAGCGCCCTGCTTGAGCTTCACCGTCACGGTCGTCCCATCGGCATTGACGGTGTAATTGAGGATCCCCTCATTGAAGGATTGCGCAAACAGATTCGTCACTCCGGCAGTGCATAGGAGGAGGAAAAGGAAGTGTAAAACTTTGTTTTTCATAGTGATAAGGTTTTTAGTGAATAAAATGGTAAACTTTCATGTTCATGTTTTTTATGTCTTTTGAGGCTTCAAAGATATGAACAAATAATGGGAAAATCAAAAAAATGGAAAAATAATACACACTTTCATGCCTTTGTCCACATGGCTAGTGCGGGCTTGACACACCTGTTGAGGCCTGCAACTAAGGCAGGGGTGACATGCTATCTAAAGTCTGCTCGAGCTTTTATAGAAGCTAGCCTTTCATGTCATTGACTCCATCGAAATGCTCTGCATTCGGCGAAGCCAATCTTCGATTTCCAGCAGAGGTATGTGTGTGCGGGTGTAATCTATGGAAAGCGACTTAAGATTCCCGTTCCGCACAAAACACAGTCAAATTATGCAATGCAGCAGCGATTTCCGAAGGAGGAAAGCCTTCCAAGGCTTTCAAAGCTTTATTATAATAGGTGGGCAACAAAGTCCGGGCGTGTTCCATGTTCTCGCCATCGATAAGGTCGTCGCGAAGCTGGAAGAGGATGCCGAAATTGAGGCCGAAGTCAGCGATTTGCTGGACTTGTTCGGGCGAAGCATTCACAGAAAGGGCGCCTGCAACACAGCAGGAGCGCATTAATAGGGCGGTCTTGCGGGTGATGATGTCCAAATATTGGGCTGTTGAGCTGTCACACTGTGGCAGCCTTGTTTGCGGATTTGCATCACTGCGGCTGCCGTGATACGACAGCCCTACAGACCCCTGTATCAATTCCCCTTCGCTCATGGCGGCCGTGGTGTTGAGCATTTCTCGCAGGATAGCATGGTCGATGGGGTGGGAGAGGAGCAGCATCGCCTTGGCCAATAGGTAGTCGCCTGCCAATACCGCAGAGAGGTTACCGAACTCCGCCTTCACTGAGGCCTTGCCCCTTCGTTGGTTTGCGTTGTCAACCACATCGTCATGGATTAATGTTGCGCTGTGGACCATCTCGACGAAAGTGGCGGCACGCAGCGTCTGTTCATTGATTTCGCCCAAAAGTCTCGCGCTGAGTAGCACCAAAATGGGTCGTAGGCGTTTGCCTCTTGAGTCAAGCACATATTGCATGATGGAATTCATGGGCTCGGTTTCAGCCTTCATGGTTTGCTCGAAAAAAGCTTCAAACTGTGCTAATTCGGCGGCGATGGGGTGGATGATTTGCTCTAATGTTTTCACGCGGCAAAAAAATTATTCAAACCTCACTTTTCTTATCCTTTGTTCTCCTTCATTAGGAATTCTTTTATCTTTTCCTTGCTCGGCAACTGCAGTTCGTATTGGGCTACGAAAACGTTTGGGTCGATGTTTGGAGTCACGTATTCCACCATCTCCTGACCATATTCTGTGCAAAGCAGCAAGCCCACTGGTGGATTGTCGTCAGGCTGCATATAATGGCGACGGTAGTACTCAATGTACATGTTAAGCTGTGCCATATCGGCATAGTCCAATCGATGTGCTTTTAACTCCACGATGCAGTGGCATTTCAGGATACGGTGATAAAACACCAAATCCGCTTTGAAATAGCGGTCGTCGATGAGCAGTTTCTTTTGCCTAAATTCCAAACAGAAACCCATACCCAATTCAAGCATAAACTCCTCAAGATGGTCTATAAGAGCCTGTTCCAGTTCATTTTCTTCAACGACATCCTTTGCTGCAAGTCCCAAAAACTCAAAAATGTAGTGTGACTTAAGTTCTTCACGGAACGATGGTTTTTCTGCCTTTTCGTTCACTCTGCTTGCCAGCATTTCCGGCTTTTTGCTCCAGCCACTACGCTCGTAATAGTTGGAATCTATTTGGCGCTGTAGTTCTCTTACACTCCAAGGACCACGCATAGCTTCGATGGCATAAAAAGCTCGTTTCAAAGGATTGTTGATATGTATTAATTGAACTATGTGTGTGAAAGATAAACTATCAAACAACATCTGTGGAGCCGCCATCACATCTCCATTTGCAGTCTGCATAGCAAACCCATCCTTCGAAATGGCATCAGATTCTGGCTCGTCGGAAAGGCTAATCGGTGATTGGCTTTTTGTAATTCTTTGATTGCTTTGTTGCTGAAAAAGGCTAATCAGTGATTGGCTTTTTTCAAATTGCTGATTATCTGTTAATTCAGAAAAGCTATACGATGTTTGGCTTTTCTGAATCTTTTGCTGCAAATACTTTGCAATAGGATGTGCCAAGTCAGGATAATAGAGATAGAATTGCCTATAGTTTTTCAAACTAGCCAACCCCAAACTTTTATCATCAAGTCGTTCTGCCAAACGTTTCAACAATTTGTCGCCATACTTTGCCCTGTCGTTACCATGTTGCTCATATTCCACAATATAGAATCCTGTCAGCCAAGCTCTCGCCGTAACGTTCCGATTGATAACCATACGGGCGTCTTCTTGTAATGCTTTGCTCGCTGACTGAATATTCCCAACAAGCAATTCAAAATCACCAGCGCTTTTATTTGTACCATCCTTCTCTGTACAGTGTTCAATTGCTACCATGATTGTGCTCGTTGAATGTGTTTTTTTCCGAGTGCAAAGATAATTAAATTTCTAACACTAAAAACGGAATTGTTTTGCACGATATTTGCTAATTTTGCGTTGAATAAGACATGAGAGATTCCCGTTGGGAATGGAATTGGTCATGTGTTTAAAAGGCGGCGGCTTGTAGAGCCTTCTGAATGTAAACGTTACAAAGCCGCCGCAGTAAGCAACACAAATGGTTCTCCATTCCCGCAGGGAATCTCCTACAATAACGAACAATAAAACAAGATACGATATGAAACGCACCGGAATCATCATCGCGACTGTGGCCTTAGTGGCCATCGGCCTGTTGGCATTTGCAACGCCTGACAAAACGCCCGACAATCCCAAAACGCCTAAAAACAACTATGAGACTATGTGGAAGAAAGTAAAGGAAAACCTTGAGAAAAACCTGCCGGAATCGGCTGAAAAAGAGCTTGTTGCCATCGAGGAACAAGCTTCGAAGGACAACAACCCAACCCAACTGCTGAAGACTTGGCTCTATCGGCAAAAGATTTACCAATTCACCGTGGAGGAAGATCCCGACCAGGCCTTCATCCAGTACATTGAGACCAAGGTCGGGCAGTTGGATGAGGTGCACAATGCCTTGCTGCACGAGGAAATCGCCCACGCCTACGCCGAGTATTTGGACCAAAACGAATGGCGCGTCAACGAGAACTTACCCATCGACGGCGACCTTTCAAAGGTGGAGATGAAATATTGGGACAAGGAGAGTTTCAAAACGCGCATCAACCAGCATTATGCCGAGGCTTTGAAGCCCATCGAGGCATTGAAAAAGTCCAAGACCGAAGATTTCATGGTGTTGTATGAGAACAAAAACAACAACGAGGATTACATTAATTATGAAGCCTCGTTGTTCGAATTTATGTTCCACCGCGTGGCAAAATACTATCAGGAACAAGCCAATGCCGACGATGCCGAGGGCGACACCGACAAATGGTGGCTTCCCGCCAAGGATTTCGTAAAGGCCGACTTGGGCACGACCGACAATCCGCTCACCAAATGCTTGAAAATCTACCAAGACCTCATTGCTTTCAACCTCAGGAATAAGAAAGAGGATGTGTTGATTTACAACGACTTCAAGCGTTTTGGCTTCGTCAACTCCATCTTGCAGAAGGATGCCCAATATCAAGCCGCAATGGAAGACTTGAAAGCACAGCACAAGGACAATCCGCTTTCCGCCGAAATCACTTCCCTGATTGCGGGCAATATGATGAGCCAGTACGAGAGTAACAGCGAAGACAGCACCTATTTCGACAACTACAAGAAAGCCAAGACAATGTGCAAGCAGGCCATCGCCAAGTTCCCAAAGTCGAAAGGCGCGAAGAACTGCGAAAACCTCATCAAGCACATTGAGGAGCCGCAAATCGACATCACGCTGAAATCGGTACAGCTGCCCAACGAGGCTATTCCTGCCGTGCTGGAATACAAAAACACGACCGCACCTTATTATAGAATCGTGAAAGTCAGCGAGAAAGAGTTGAGCAAATTGAACAATATGCAAAAGGAGGACTTGCTCAAAGAATTGAACAAAAAGTTGCTTGTTGCGGAACAAGAACTCATCTTGGCCGCCGAAACCGACTATTGCAGCCACAGCACCTTGATTACCTTGCCCGCCTTGGAGGAAGGCATCTACTACCTGACCGCCACCACCAAACAAGGCATCAAGAGCGAGGATAAAACGCTGGTACTCAATTTCCAAGTCTCCAACATCGGTTACATCGTTGACCAAAAGGACGAAAAAATGACCGTGGTGACCGTTGACCGCAAAACGGGAAAAACCGTGGAAGGTGTCACCGTGGAACTCTACCGTCGCGAGTGGGACTACAAAGCCCGCGAACATAAGACCATCATCCTTGCCACGATGAAGTCCGACAAAAACGGTCGCGTCGTGCTTGATGGGAAAGTGGGCAGCAACAACTCTTTTGGCATCAACCTGCGCAAAGGAGATGACAACCTGCTTTCAGAAAGGCACTTCCGCCTCAATGAGCAGTACAAGAACAACAACGAGGTGTACGAAACGAAACTCTTCACCGACCGCGCCATCTATCGTCCCGGACAAACCGTCTATTTCCAAGGCATTACGACCCGCCGCCAAGGTGAGGACTTGAGCCTTGTGAACAATTACTCGGAAAAGATTTCTTTCCGCGATGCCAACTGGCAAGAGATTAGTTCGGCCAGCTTTAACACCGATGAATACGGCTCATTCAGCGGCTCTTTCGTCATCCCAACCGACAGGCTGAACGGCGTGTTCCACCTCAATGCCAATCGTGGCAGCGTGACCATCCGCGTGGAGGAATACAAACGCCCGACCTTCGAGGTGACTTTTGAACAGCCGAAAGAGCAATACAAACTGAACCAAGAAGTTACGGTGCGCGGCGACGTAAAAGCCTACGCCGGTTTCGGCTTGGACGATGTGGAATACACCTATCGTGTCGTCCGCAAGACCTCCTTCCCGTGGCGATGCTGGTGGTGGTGGTACCCCGTCGTTGAGGACGAACAAATCACCCACGGCAAGGCGCACACCGACGAGAACGGAAAGTTCGCCGTCACCTTCAACCTGAAGCCTTCCAAAACCATTGCACCCGAGAAGCAGCCTATGTTCACCTATGAAATCGAGGTGACCGCCACGAGCAAGCAGGGCGAGACCCACGCCGACACCTATAGCATCCGCGCGGGTTACAACGAAATCGCTATTAGCACCGACTTGCCCCGCACCATCGAGAAATCAGATCTCGGCAAGTACCAAATCACCGTGAGCAACCTCAGTTGGCAGCCCGCCAAGAGCCGCATTTCGCGGAAGATTTACCGCTATGACGACAAGACCAAGATTAATTATTTCGAGGCGATGCAACATTTGGAAGTCCTTGACCGACAATTGCATAGTGATGAACAATTGAATCAACTCTTCCCTGAATACAGTTTTTACGACAAGCGAACCAAGACCTTGGTGGATGAAGCCACAATCAATGTGGACGACAAGGCCAAGTTCTTGGAAGGCAAGACTTTGGAATCTGGAAATTATGTAGTGGAACTGAAGAGTTTGGACGATCCTTTGGCCGTTACGACGGAGGAATTCACCGTTTACGAAAACGAGGCCAAAAAGATGCCTTATACCGCTATGGTTTGGAGTGATGTGGACAAATCGACCGCCCATCCTGGTGATGAAATCCACTTCAGCATCGGTAGCGCGGCCAAGGATGTAGACATCTGGGTGCAGTTGCTACACGGCGACGAGATACGTATGGACAAGAAAATCACCCTCAGCAACGCGGTGCAGACCTTTACTTATAAGGTGACCGAAGGCGACCGTGGCGGCCTCAATTTCCGTTATGTCCTTGTGAAGGAAAATGCTTTCAGAACTTCGGACGATCATATTTCCGTGCCTTTCGACAACTATGATTTGGATGTAAAACTCGCCACCGTGCGCGACAAGCTTAATCCTGGTGCCGAGGAGACCTGGGAAGTGACCGTCCGCGACTACAAGGACAAGCCTTTGGAAGCTGCCTTGCTTGCAGGAATGTATGACGCTTCATTGGATGAGTTTGCCAGGAATTATTGGTGGTTCAACATGTCGCCTACAGGCATTTATGCTAATGGTTTCGGCACCGACAGACATGGTTTTACCTCGTCCAACACGGGCTTGGATTACTTTACATTCATAGAACTCTTCAACTTCAGCCTGCCCTCGGATGCGCCTTTCTTCGATTTCGGATATGTCTTCGGCGCACGCCGATATAGAAAAGGTGGGCGTGTGCTTTATGATTATGTTGAGGAATCAGCACCTATGATGACTGGAGCGGTGTTGGAAAAGTCTTCTAATGCAGTGAATTACGAAATTCCTTTGGTGTCACAGAACGCGGCGGATGAAGAAATGGTTGAAATAAAGAAACAAGAAGGTTCTTATCCTTATGAATCAGGAGGCCAAAACGAAAAAACCGAAGAACCTGTCGAACCCACCCTCCGCGAGAACTTTAACGAGACGGCCTTCTTCTTCCCGCAACTGCGCACCAATGCCGACGGCAGCGCGACCTTCAGCTTCACCATGCCCGATGCCCTCACGCGCTGGCGCCTGATGCTGCTGGCCTACACCAAAGACCGTAAGACGGGCAGCAACGAATACACTTTCACCTCCTCGAAGCCAGTGATGATCATGGCCGATATGCCGCGTTATATGTACGACAACGATGAGTTGTGGTTCATGGCCAACGTCATCAACACGGGCGACGAGCCTGTCACGCCCAAGGCAAAACTCGAAATTTTTGATGCAGGCACGATGCAACCCATTAACATGATCGTTTCCAACGCCACGATACCGATAGAGACCATACAGCCTGGTCGCAGCAAGGAAGTGCGCTGGAAGGTGAAGGGACAATATGACCTCAGCCTCTTGGCCTTCCGTTTCACGGCTTACGCAGGACAGTTCAGCGATGCCGAGCAGCACCTACTGCCCGTGTTGAGCAGCGAAATCTTTATGACGCAAACCCTGCCCATCACCGTGAAGGCCGAAACTGAGAAGACCTTCGACTTCGAGGCCATCGCCAACCCCGACAGCCACGAGCGCGACTACAGCCTGACCTTGAACTTCAGCACCAACCCCGTGTGGTATGCTGTTCAAGCCCTGCCTTACCTGGTCAACGTTAGCACCGACCGTGCCGAGACCGCCTTCTACGTGTTCTACGCCAACACGCTCTCGTCATACATCGCCGACCACATCCCGAACCTCTTGAACTACATCAAGAAATGGCAGATCGAGACGCCCGACGCCTTGCTCTCGCAACTTGAGAAAGACCAAGACCTGAAAGCCATCATGCTGCAAGAGACGCCATGGGTGCTTGAGGCTAAGAGCGAAACAGAGCAGCGCAACCGCATCGCCTCTTTGTTTGAGGTAAACACTTTGCGCGGTCAACAAACTCGCGCTTTGCAACTCATCCAGCAGAAGCAGAAATACAACGGCGGCTGGCCTTGGATGGATGGCATGCCCGAAAGTCCGTACATTAGCACCTATATCTTGAGCGGCTTCGGCAAGTTGCAGAAGATGGGTGCGTGGAGTTCGTTGAGCAAGACCGACCAAAACACGGCAGAAAACATCTGCCAAAAGACCGTGCGTTACCTCGAATATGACGTGGCCGAGACCTACCGCTATATGAAAGCCCACAGCAAAGGCAAGGACTGGCCTATTGGTTCCAGCACCTTGAACGAACTCTACGCTTTGAGTTTCTTCAAGGAGCAAAACTCCGACAAGGACTTCGCTAAAGCGAAGGACTATTACCTCAAGAGCCTCGACAAGGAATGGACCTCGTTCAACTTCAACCAACGCTCGAAGGGTGCCTTGGTGCTCTACCGCAGCGGCAACGAAAAGACCGCCAAGTTGATGATTCAGTCGTTCAAGGAGTGCGCCCAGAAGAACGAGCAAATCGGAATGTACTGGCCGAAGAAATACTTCTCGTTTGAGTCGCACATCGCCACCCATGCCAACATCATGGCGGCCTTCGCCGAGATAGACCAGAACCAAGAAATGATTGACGAGTTGCGTGTGTGGCTGCTCACCCAAAAGCAGACCACGATGTGGGAAAATTCCGCTTCCACCGCCGATGCCATCTATGCCCTGCTGATGCGCGGCAGCGACTGGTTCGAGGAAGGTAAGGAAGTCACCCTGCGCTTTGGCAACACGCCCATCAGCACCGAGGGCGGCGTGGCCGGCACGGGCTTCATCCAGCGCCGCTGGAACGCCAACGAAGTGACTTCTGAAATGCGCCAGCTCACCGTCAACAACCCGACCCCGCACTTGGTCTGGGGCGGCCTGTTCCGCCAGTATTTCGTCCCGATTGATGAAGTCAAGAGCGACGAGTCGGGCTTCACCATCAAGCGCGAGCTGTTTGTGGAGACGGTGACGGACAAGGGTAAGAAACTCGTTCCTGTTGAGAAGCAAGCCTTAAAGGTCGGCGACAAACTGACCG
>JAEEGG010008681.1_pt1 | contig 22980 bp, 14 predicted proteins | sample 9134161 | NCBI WGS metagenome assembly JAEEGG01 (sample SAMN16246543, study PRJNA631951) | gut metagenome | biome: gut microbiome; feature: rumen; material: CR-attached | host: Bos | place: Iran: Karaj | collected 2018-10
CGCTAGGGCGAGAAGGACATCCGAGAGTTCACCGTCCCGCGCGACCAGATTGTGACCCACAGCGTCACCGCCGCCTATATGCTCGACGAGACCACGGGCTACATCCGTATCAAGAACTTCAGCGATAACACCTACGAAGAGGTGGTCATCGCTTTGGCGCAGCTCTCGATGGAGGGCTTTGAGCAAATCGTCGTCGACCTGCGCGGCAACTCAGGTGGCTATCTGCACTCGGCCGTTGAGATTGCCAATCAGTTCCTGCCACGCGGAAGCCTTATCGTCTATACCGAGGGACGACGTTCACCACGCGAAGAATACCGCAGCAACGGCCACGGCTCGTATAAGCAGATGCCACTGGTGGTGCTCATCGACGAAGGGTCGGCATCGGCTAGCGAAATCTTGGCAGGAGCCATCCAGGACAACGACCGCGGCACCATCATTGGCCGCCGCAGCTTCGGAAAAGGATTGGTGCAGCAACCGCTGGAGTTCACCGACGGCTCAATGATGCGCCTCACCATCGCACGCTACTACACCCCGTCGGGGCGCTGCATCCAGAAGCCTTATACCAGCGGCATGGACCGCGACTACGAGGAAGATCTGCTCATGCGCTACCAGAACGGTGAGTTCTTCTCGCTCGACAGCATCAAGCACACAGGCCCCGAATACTACACCACGGGCGGGCGCACCGTCTATGGTGGCGGCGGCATCACCCCCGACATCTTCGTGCCCGAGGACACCACCGACTTCACCACCTACTATCGCGAAGCCACCTACAGCGGACTCATCTTGCAGTTCGGCTACGACTATACCGACCAGAACCGCCAGAAGCTTTCGGAGTTCGAAAACGAAGAAGCACTGGTGAAATACCTGAAGCGACAGAACCTGGTGGAGAAGTTTGCACAGTATGCCGACAGCCGAGGCCTGAAGCGCCGCAACCTGATGATTCAGCGCTCGCATCATCTGCTGGAGGAGTTCATCCTCAGCCGCATCGTCTACAACATGCTCGACGAGCAGTCGTGGCTGCAATACCTGAACCACGACGACCCCGCCGTGAAGGAGGCCCTGCGCATCATGAAGGAGGGCAAGGCATTCCCCCAACGTGTTGACGACGAGCAGAAAGACGGGGAGCAGAAAGACGACAAGGTGGCCCGCGCCTTCGACTACCGGGCCACCCACCTGCGGTCTTCGCTCATTGCTTGGAGCTGAACGGGGGGGATAACCATTTCAGCAGATAGCCGCTGAGTGGTTGATTTGGCAGAAATTACTCTGTATACAGCTGTTTTACCCGTTCAGCAAAGCGTTCAGGGTGTGCTTTCAGTTCTTCCACCACTTCCGTGTAGGGGCGGGTGGTGTCGAGATAGCGCTGTCCGTGGTCTGTAGGCAGATGTTTGGGCGTCATATAGTCTTCGCCGAAGTAGCAAACGAGGGCATCGTGTGTGTCGGTGGGAGCAGGAAATAGCGTATCCTCGAAGGGAATCCACACTTGCTCGTCGTAGGAACTGCGCTTGCGGATAAAGCGGTGTGTGCTATACGTGTAGGAAAGCACCGAAACCCGCTTCGACTTGTCGGCATCCACCATGCGGAAGAGCTTCTCGTAGAGGGCAAAGCCCTTGCGGTAATCGACAAAGTGATAAAGCCCCTTCGAAAGCCAGGCAATAAGGCGCTTGCCAAAACTCGTGTTCTCCTTCGGGTCGGACAATTCGCCACGGATAGACTTCTTCACAATCATGGTGGCTGTGCGGTGGAAGAACCGCAGCACAGGATTCTCGATGAAGCCATCCAGCACAAAGATGTCGATGTCGATGCCACGACAATACTCACGGTCAAGCTCGTAAGGGCACAGCGCCGTTGACTCCACGTGCCGCAGAATGCCATGCCCACAGTAGTTACGCTTGTCGGAATAAGTCGTTTGCAGGAAATAGGGATGCTTGAACTCCTTGTCGGCAATGGCCACCAGCTTGTCGTAGTCCTTGCGCAGCATGACGAAGTCGATGTCATCGTCCCAAGGGATGAACCCCTGATGGCGTACAGCACCCAGCAAGGTGCCACACTCCATCCAGCACTTTAGCCCGTTTCGCTTACATACATCGAGAAGGACGTGAGCCAGCTCTATCTGCAAAGCCCACACTCGCTTCATCTCCTTCGGCACGGTGTAACCGCATCTCACTTCAGTCTCTAAATTCATAAGTTACACAATTTTGATGCAAAGATAAGAAAAAGTTAGGAGATGGGAGTTGGATATTAGTTTTTTTTTCGTACCTTTGCAACAAATGTGCGACCATCATGTATAAAGGCTATAAAATAGTATGCAATACGGCGGCGGGAAGGCGTCGCTATATGCAGTATCTTTTCCCGCAGGTGCTGGCGGCAGACATCCTTGACCGCTACGATGTATGGGTGAACACCATCGACAACTGCGACATTGAGTTCTTCAAGCAATTAGCGGCGAAGTACCCTAAAATCAACCTCATTTGGCAACCCGACAAACGAGTGGATGGCATCGCAACCATCAACGCATTCTACAAGTTCTGTATGGAGGAGGACACCATATACATCAAGATGGACGACGATGTGGTGTGGCTGGAGCCCGACTACTTCAAGAAGATGGTGGACTTCCGCATTGACCATCCTGAGTGCTTCGTCGTGTCACCTTTGGTCATCAACAATGCCATGAGCACCTACCTCTTGCAGGTGCACGACAAGGTGAAACTCTGCAAGTACATGAATGCGCAGTGCAACCACCGCATCATGTGGAAGCGTGGGAGTTTCGCGGCTCAGTTGCATCAGTGGTTCCTCGACAACTACCTGACTACGGGCAAGTACGAGGAACTCTATTGTGGCGCTACCCCCTGGGCCATGAACCGTTTCTCCATCAACTCCATCCTTTGGTTTGGCAAAGAACTGAAGCAGTTCGGCGGCAACGTGGAGGGCGACGACGAGGAGTTCTTCTCTTGCCTGAGACCCACTCAGCTGGGCAAGATGAACATGGTGAACGGCGACTGCCTTATCGCTCACTTCGCCTTTGCACAGCAGCGGTGGATGCTGGATCGTTGTGGCATCCTGGGGCAGTATGGGAAATACCTCTTTGAGGAGTGGAAGACACGCCCAGAGATGCAGCGTATCAGCGATGATGTGCAGGCGATTCTCGCAGATGTCGCTCAGCGCGAGACTGAACTAAAAGCCTTGCCACCTATCTATGAAACGCGCAAGCTGAGCACAGGCAAGAAGATGAAGCGGCGCTGGAAGGCTTGGATGAAGCAGTTGCGCTGCCAGTGGGATGGCTATAAGGGCGTGAAATACGTGATAGGTTGACCTCTCGTGCCAGCCGTATAAGCTCATCGTGTCTTTTTCTCTTACGCCACGATTACCAGTTTTAAATCAAGCTGGGACTGCATATAGGTAGGAAGGGCATAGCAGATACCCTTTCTATTCTTAGCTTTACTCCTTGACCCTTCGTATCGGAACTGTCATCTGTAAGAACTATTAAGACGAAGCACTTCAACTGTTAAAAGTAGACAAAAGATTGGGCCGATAGTCCTGTAGGTAGATATTTTTTTGTACCTTTGCACTTGCTTTTAAGAACTTATCATTTTAATCCTAACAACACCGTATGAACAAAAATCTTTTTTGCGTCGTGGCCATGCTGTTTTTGTCAGTAGGCACTGTCTTCGGCCAAGCCGAATCACAAGAGGAGGAACAAATCATCAACGAACTGCTGGACTACGACACAGAAGAGATAGGCAACTTTGACTTTCTATATCGCAACAATGGCGAGAACCTCGACTACGACGAGCTGATGACCGAGAACATCATCGACGAGGCGCTCTCGCACATCGGCAAGCGCTATGTCTACGGCAGCAAAGGGCCGAAGACCTTCGACTGTTCAGGGTTCACCAGCTACGTCTACAAGCACCAGAACAACGTGTGGATAGGTGCCTCGTCGCGCGAGCAGTATGCCATCCACCAGCCTATCAAGCGCAGCGAGATGCAGGCCGGCGATCTGGTGTTCTTCACCTCGCCACGCTCAGGCCGCAATGTGGGCCATGTGGGCATCGTGCTCGACTATGACCCCATCACCGACACCTTCACCTTCATCCACGCCAGCACCACCAAGGGCGTCCGCGTGAGCAAGAGCACCGAGGGCTACTACGCCAAGCGCTACGTGGGAGTGAGACGTGTGAAGTAGCGGCCTGCGGCCTAAATGATAAAGGATAAATGATAAATGGATAATTCAAAATTCTTGTTTCAACAATAAAAACGGCGAAAAATAACATAAAAACAAAGCGCGAAGATGAGAAATAAAGGGTTGGCGTTAGCCTTATCATTTATCATTTATCATTTATCATTTAGCCCTGTAAGGGCGCAAACCGACACGCTGACCATTGCCATGGTGGGCGATGTGATGATGGGCACCACCTATCCGAGCATGATGCTGCCGCAGAACGAGGGCAAAGACCTCTTCCGCGATGCGGCTCCCATCCTGCGCCGTGCTGACTTGACGCTGGGCAACCTGGAGGGCACGCTCTGCGACGGCGGCCGCAGCACCAAGGGCTCGGGGCCCAACAGCTACAGTTTCCGCACCCCCACCAGCTACGCTCCCCGCCTGAAAGAGGTGGGCTTCGACTACATGAGCATGGCCAACAACCACGCCAACGACTTCGGGCAGGAGGGCATCGAGAGCACCGAGCGCTGCCTGCGCGAGCAGGGCATCCTCTTCAGCGGCATCGAAGGTCGCGTGGAGAGTGCCGTCATCGAGCGCATGGGAAAGAAGATTGGCCTCTGCGCCTTTGGTCACAACAGCTACACGCTGAAGCACACCGACCTGAAGGTGGTCGGTCGCATCGTCGACGACTTGGTGAAGCGCTGCGACCTGGTCATCGTCTCCTTCCATGGCGGTGCCGAAGGACGCACGCAGAGCCATCTGCCACAGGGCGGCGAGACCTTCTTAGGCGAGAACCGTGGCTCGTTGCGCCAGCTGGCACACTTCTGCATCGACCACGGTGCCGATGTGGTGTATGGCCATGGCCCCCACGTGCTGCGCTGCGCCGAGGTGTACAAAGGACGCTTCATCGCCTACAGCTTAGGCAATTTCTGTACCCCCTACAACGTCAGCCTCACGGGCATCAGCGGCTACGCTCCACTGGTGGAAATCAAAATCGACCCTGCCACGGGCCGCTTCCTGTGCGGACAGGTGCACCCCTTCATACAGACCCGAGGCATCGGTCCCCGCAACGACACTTCTGGGGCCGTCATCCGCCAGATGAAGCAGCTCAGCGATGCCGACGTGCCGCAGAGCCAGGCCGTCATTGATGCCCAGGGACGCATCATTTTGCGGGCTACGCCCTAAATTAAAAATGATAAATGAAAAATGAAAAATAAATGAAAAATGATAAATGGCCTGCGTCATTTATCATTTTTCATTTATCCTTTAGCCGCGTAGCGGCGCTTCAGCATCTCATTTCAGCGTGATGGTCTCGGTGGCCTTCATCACCTGTCCCATCATGTTTTGGTTCACCTCGTTCTTCACGCTCTTCACCCAACCATTGTCCTGCATCTGATAGGTTGACTTCTCGCTCATCTCGAATTTCATCTGTCCCATCACCAGGTCGATGTTCTGCTTTACCATCTCAGCCTGTTCGGGAGCCTGCTCCTCCACCTGCTTGATAATGAGTTTCTTCAGGTCGTCCTTTTGCATGTCGAGTGTTGAGTTGGTGATGATATTCTTTCCCACCACGAAGTACATGCGCTTCATCTTCAAGCCCTCATCGCCCTCGTAGTTTTCTGTGGCTCCGTTTGTCACGGTCTTGCCATTCAGCGCCAGCACTTCGCTCTTGCCAAACTGGTCGACCATTGCCTTTTCGGTCATCTTCGATGTGAGCTGCTTCATCAGCGTCTCCTTGGGCATGGCCTGAGCCACTTCTGGGCTTTGGGCCAGCAGCTTCTCCACCATCTTAGAGGCAAACTCCGTGGCCTTGGCTTTCACGTCGGCATAGTTCTTCACGCCCGTCACCTGTCCTTCGGTATTGGTGATGAGCTGCACGTCAACGCCCTGGAACATCTGCAGCGACATCAGCAACAGCTGGGTGGTTATGTCGCTTTCGTCACCATCTACCTTCATCTCTTTGGCGGTGACGGTAATCACGGCGCCCTTGTCAGTGACGTTGCTCACCGCATACTCCGTTACGCCCGAAATCTTCATCTCCTTGCCCATGGTATTGATGGAGCTTTCGGAAGCATACACAGCCTTGAAGCCGTTCTGCAGCTTCGGGGCAATCTTTGTCTGTGCTTGGGCCATCATGGCCATCAGCAGCACAACGCTTGTAAGGATCAGTTTCTTCATTTTTTATTATACTAAATGTGCAATCAAATCTTCTCTATCGCCTGGCAGCAAGTCCACCACTGGCAACTCAATCATGGTGTAGCAGCCTGGCTGCTGTCGCATGGCAGCCCTTGCCACGGCCACCAGTACCTGTCCGGTGAGAGCGGGATTGTTGATTTGCATGTTGAACTCCATGCGCTGACTGTGGGTCTGTCCGCTCACTCCCTTGCGCACCAGGTTCACGCCGTGGCCCATGTCGCGCAGGTCGTCAACACTGGCCACTTGCATCACATGCGTCTCGTCGTTGGCAAAGTACGGGTCGGCCTTTATGTCGGCGGTCACCTGCTCCAGGCTTGCTCCCGGCTCCAATTCCACATACACCATGCGGCGGTGGATGCCCTCGCCCAAGGGGATGGTCATCGAGAGCGCGTTCTTCACGCCCTGCTTCGAGCGCACGCAAACGCTATGTCCCATCGACATGCCGGGGCCGAAGTTGGTGTAGGTGAGTCCCTTGGGAGCCAAGGCTTGCATCAGGGTGCGCACGATGCTGTCGCTGCCGGGGTCCCATCCTGCTGCAATCACGCTCACGGTGTTCGTCTGCTTGTTCAGCTCCATCAGCGTGCTGCGATAGTCGCGGATGAGCGTGTGGATGTCGAAGCTGTCGACAGTGTTGATGCCCAGGGGCAATATCTGTCGGGCATACTCCTCGCACGACCTGGTGGGTGTGGCAAGGATGGCCACATCCACGTCCTTCAGCTCGCGAATGTCGCTCACCACCGCATACTGCTCCAGTTCTTGGGGCTTGTTCTCAGCGCCCTGACGGCGCACGATGCCAGCCACCTCAAAGTCGGGGGCACTCTCCAATGCTTGCAGGGCATATCGCCCAATGTTGCCGTAGCCCACTACGGCTGCTCTGATTTTTTTCATCCTTCTGTTAGTTTTTGTTACTTGTTTGCTATGCCTTGTGTTGATTGAAAGAACGTTTGTTTCAAAATCGGGGCAAAGGTAGCCATTTCTTTTTATTCTGCCAAGCGAATGACAGAGAAAATACCCAACCCACAGCTTGTGGCGGCTATTCCAGTTCAAAAATGCCGGTGGGCATGGTTCGCTTCAGCACGTCGAGTTCCAAGTCCTTTCCCACCACGATGCCATAGCTGCGCAGGACAGTTTCCACGGTCTTGCGAGCCAGCTCGGGGTGGTTGTTCTCTTCCGACAGATGGCAGAGCCACACATGGCGCAGCTGCTCGCCCATGTGCTGGGCCACGGCATCGGCACATTCGCTGTTGCTGAGGTGGCCTGTGCCGCTGATGATGCGCTCCTTCAGGTGCAGGGGATAAGGGCCGGCCTTGAGCATCTCGCGGTCATGGTTGGCCTCGATGACCAAATAATGTGCACGCGAGATGAAAGGCACCATCTCGTCGGTGACACGTCCGGCATCGGTGATGATGCAGAAGCTGATTCCCTCGGTCTCAACCATATAGCCCACATTGTCGCTGCTGTCGTGAGGCACCGAGAACGGTGTCACCAGAAAATCCCCCAGCTCCATCTGCTTGCCCGGCTCCACCACACGCCTGTCGGCGGCGTTCACCTTGCGGGTGACGCAGTAGTTGCGGTCGATGCCTTGGTGCACCTGTTCGGTGGCATAGACGGGCAGTAGGAGGTCGTGGCTGATGCTGCCCACGCACTTGATGTGGTCGGCATGGTCGTGGGTGATGAGCAGGTGGTGCAGGTGTGAAAGACTGAGGCCGTAGTCGCGAAAGTATTTCTTCAGTGCCCTCACGCCCACGCCGGCATCAATCATCAGTCCATCGCTGTCGGTATATAGATAATAGCAGTTGCCGCTGCTTCCACTTCCAAAAGATATAAACCTTAGCATAGCTTGTGTTCATTTTGGCTGCAAAATTAGTCAAAAAAAATCAATAAATAGCAGTTTTTGCAGTTTTTTATTGATGATTATTCGCAATCACCCGATAACACCGAGCGTAAGCGATTTATCCAAAGCGGCACCGCTCAATAGCCGAGGATGCGCAGACAATCGAAAGGGGGACATCGCCCGATGCCGTAAGCATCATTCTTAATCACCTGATTGCGGGTAGTTATTTTCTAAACCAATAATCTGGCAAAATATCACCGCTGTATATTTGAAAGCATATCGTACGCGAAAATTTGGAGCGCTCCAAATTTTCAAAAATCAACGCCAAAAAAGAATTTGGAGTGCTCCAAATTTTCACAAACGATGCCCATACACAAAATGCGTACCACCATCGATTACCCAGGGCGATGCCTTGGGTTGGGTGCTCATTGCCCATTCCGGGCGTTGTCGGGCACATGCGTATAGTCATTATTTATTGTGCTTCAACGAAACGATGTATCACTGGTTTGTGCAGTCGACTCTATAAACACTTGCACCACCCGCACCTAAAATAACATCTGGTGCAGGTGGTGCAATGATCTTTGCTATTGAAATACGCGTGTGTGGAAGATTACTAAACTTACTTAACCACCACTTTTTCGCCATGACCAATATAGACGCCTCGACGCATGTTTCCATGGGTAACCTTTCGTCCTTGCAGGTCGTAGACTTCGTGACGTTCATTAAACGTTGAACGTTGAACGACGTCGCGCACGTCAGACAGTTCGCCGCCCATGTGCAGAGGCAATGGTTGGGTGAGGGTGCCCATGAGGTCAGGGGCGAAAGTGACGGTTTCGATAATGCTGAAGGTCTTTTCCTGCTGCTTGTCATAAACGCGGAACTCGATTTGCTCGCCTCCCTGTCCCAACACATTGATGAAGAGGAGGGCACGTTGTGTGTTCCAGTAGCCGTTGCCTCGGCAGACATCGTCGGTGGTCCATGCCATCAGCTCATAACGGTCGCTGTTGGTAACGGGGTTGCCATAGGCGTCGATAAGCTGTGCCACAACAGGCATGCGGTTGGGCTGTGCATGGCAATCGTACCAGCGGAACATCACGGGTGGTTGCACGCCCTTTGCCTGGCTCTCCACAACGGTGGTGTTGAGGAAAAACAGGCGGTTGGCGGCCGACCTGTACATATAGGCGTGACCAGGCTCCATGCGTTGCAGGGTTCCCGTCCAGGCAGGGCCGTCCCATCCGTTCTCGTAGATGGCAAAGCCCTCTTCGCCCACCAGCACCTCACCTTCCACGGGCATGGCGTATGCCAAGGCCTCGGCGGGCGTCATGGCAATGAGCACGGGATAGGCCATCCAGTTCCAGCCGTAGTTCAGGTTGAGCAGACCCGTGGCGGCATTCCAGGCGATGCCTTCAAGCAGGACGTCGTGCGCGGCGTCGTTGTAGGTCTTGTAGGCCGTAGCGGGCTGCAGCGTGTTCGTTTGCATGCCCTGCTCGTCGATGGCGTAGGCCGTCTGCTCGCCCAGCGTGCTCAGAGGCACATCGTTCTGCTGGGCGTGCGACACCCATGTCCAGCCCTGCGGCAGGTGCAGGCAGGTGGCATCGCGGCGCACGGTGTAGCGCAGCTCTTTGATTTCACTATCTGTATAGCCGTCGGCCACGGCGATGGCCTTGATGTGGGTGTCGGCAGTGATGGCGATGGGACCGGTGTATTTCATGTCCTGATTGCAGGGACACGAGCCGTCGAGGGTGTAGTAGATGGTGGCACCGGGCATCTCGCTGCTCAACTCTACGGCAGTGCCATAGTAGAGCTGCGTGCCGCTGATGTAGTTGGCCGTTGGCATGGGGCAGACGAAGTCGCTCTCGTCCTTCACGCTTACCACCACCAGCTTCTGCACGTCCTCGTCGTCGGCCATCTGCAGGATGAGGCCGGTGGTGCCGTGAACGTCGCCAGTGATGCGCAGCGTGGCCTTACCGTTGGCGTCGAGCGTCAGCATGTCGGCATCGGCCGAGGCCACCACGCCGCTCAGCAGATGTGCCTTCACCTTTTGGCCGGCGGCAGCCTGAACGGGCTGGGCGCTGATGGCCAGCTCGGTGGTCTGGTCGTAGATGACGTTCACAGTAGCTTCGGCCAAAATCTTCTCCACGGCTTGTGCGATGTCGAACTCCTGTGTGAAGGCATCGCCCATCGTCACCTTGGCATAACTCTGCACGTCGCCACTCACGGTGAGCACCAGCGTTTGCCCCACGGGCAGCGACTCGCGGGGCACGAAGCGCACCTTGCTGGCCAGCAGCTGGCCGTCGTGCTCCTCGGCGTTGAGCAGCTCGATGGTTCCATCCAAGACGATGCCCTGACGGGTGACGTGGATGTTGTCGGTGGTGAGCGTAATGGGACGCATATACTTGTCGAACTGCACCTGAACGCCCTCCTGGGTAGCTTTCACACCGCTGACGACGGGCTGCGAATACTGGACGAGATTCTGGTTCACATCAAGCTGCGGGGGCGGCACGGGCAACCACTCGGAGAACTCCGTCTGGTAGCCTTCCTTCTCGTACTTTACTTGCCACAGGCCCTCGGGCACCATCCAGCCATACTCGCCGTTCTCGTCGGTCTGCTGCGGGTTCACCTGTCCATAGTTCTCGGCATCCCATACCGTCACCACGTCCATGGGGTCACCGTACATATCATTCTCCTGCGTCTTGTAGAACACCGTGGTCGTTGCTCCCTTCACACGGTTGCTCTCCACACTTTCATAGACAAAGCCAGAGGGGTCGAGAGTGGGCGTGCTGCCGCCGGTGTCGCCGTTGGTGGGACTTCCGGGAACTGGCGGGAATCTCGGTTCGCGAGGAGCACAAGGCGGTTCTTCACAGCAGGGTTCTTCGTCGCATTCCTTGCAATCGGGATCGTCGGGATCGGGACATCCGGAGCAATGCAAGCGAGCCACTTCCGCTATAAAGCCTTCCATATTCTGCTTCGTCTTATTCTCAAGTATCTTTTTGGCAGCGAATGATGCCGCAAGCTGAAAGAGCGATGCGGCAATACCAGCGGCTCCCAGCTCGGGGGCAGTGCCTGCCGTCTTGAACGACAGGTAGGTTGACCAAAGCGCGACACCGTCGCCCGCCAACTGAGCCAGATATGCCGGAATGGCCGCAGCCTGGAAAATGCTCATCTCAGATAACAGTTGTGTGGCATTGGCCTGGTCTTTCGGGCAGGGGTCAGGCACTTTCCTCATCAGTTCATTCAGCTGGGAGAAAAAGTCGGCCGTCGATTTGATGTCGCTGACGCAACTGTAGATGCTTGCCAACGTCCCGATGCCATCGCCAATCTTGAATTTGGTAGCCACATCTTTCACTTTGGTCAATGCGCTTTGGTAGTTGAAAACGGCATCGAGCTTGACGTTGAGCCATAGCGAACGAGCCCAGCCCACATCCGAGCGCGCCAGCTCCTTACCTATCTGGAACGCGGTTTCCTCCGACTTTGCCAATAATTCTGGGAAGCTTGTGATGATGCCAGATGCAACGGTGGACAGGTAACCTGCATATTCCAGGAACTTGTTGGCATAATTGATAATCATTTCCACCGCAACATCCCATCCCTCGCCCTCGTAGCGCAATGGAGCGAGCAACCTGCTCTCCGCAGCGGCTTCAGAAGTCATGCTAAACTTCACATTGCGGGCCAGATCCACGTACGTCCAGCTGCCGTCATCCTTGGCCAAAATATAAACCGCACTCCCGTCGTTGAGTAACGTCTTCTCGTAGCCCTCGGCCAGCAGCGAAGCCTCGGTAAGTCCGTCGGCAGTTGTTCCGTTGAAACCTTTCACAATGTCGCCCAGCTGATTCAGTTCACGCCCAAAGATATTATAGTAAGCGCCTCCTTCGGCGTCGGGTCCTAATAGTTCATTTACATCGTTCTCCAATTGTTCCGGACTAACGGGTTCGACAGACGGGTCGTCGATGTCGGACAAACCTTTAAGGGCGAGTATCTGTTTCACCACAGCTTTTATCTCTGCGTAGGGAATTTCGTTATCATGGCCTGTGTCATGGGCGGCCTGGCCCTGCGCCATCAGCTGGTCGAGCTGCTGTTTCAGCGCCTGATAGCCGTCGTCGTCCGTCTGGAACAACTCATTGAAGTAATCGATAGGCTCATCGAATTCGCGGCGGTCGCCTACGACATTTATATGGTAGTAAGGCTTTACGAAGACATCGTAGGGCAGTGAGCGGGTGTTGAACTTCTCGTATGCCACCCAGCGATCCTTGCGTTTGTTATAGTGAGCCAGCGTGGCGCGCTCTTCAGCATCAGGCCCCTCGGTGTAGATGTATAAAGCCACGGCGTAGACTTTCTCAGGGTTGTTGTCGCTCAAGTTGATTTCGAAGGTGAAATCGGTGTTATAGCCGTCCTCGTTGCTGAATCCATATGAGCTGGGGGTGGCGCGGTGATTGACAATGTCGAAATGAACCTCCTGGCTTTCGAGGTGCACGGGGTGGTAGTTGAAGAACGACATGTCGACCCAGAGGGGAATGACGCCGTCGGGGTCGTAGGTCACCTCGCGTGCAGCCGTTTCCAGTATCTGTCCGTCGCGGCCTATCAACTTCGCCCATATCTTATGCTTGCTGCGGATATAAGGGTCGGGAAGCACGCACTGGCCAGCCCATCTGCCCGACAGATATGCGAAGCTGTCACCTAAATTGTCATAGGGGCTGATCCGGCCTATCTCCTGGTTGCCATCCATGATGATAATGCGATAAGGATTGAAGTCTTCATGGCCCAACCACACCACCTTTTGGGGGCCAGTAGCTCTCGACTGGTGGGAAGAGCCATGTGCCATAGTCGAAATGGGTGGATCCGGGAAGAAGTACTTCGGCGCCGTTCCTTGGATACTGATATACGGCGTGATAACCAACTCTGGCACGGTAATAGACTGTGCCTGCACCTCGAGCGTAGTGGTAAGCAACGGGTCGCGGTGCTCTTCGCCGTCGAGGGTATAGGCGATGTAAGCTTCGGGCTGATATTGACCTGCCTCGTAGGGGATAACGCAAAAGAGGAGATTGCCTTCCGCCTCGGCCAGTTCGTCCCATTCTACGGTGAGATGGCTATGGTCCAGCGTGTACTCGGCGGCGTTTTTGTCCTTACGCACTGTGTTATGTACGAAATTGACATTTTCAGGGAAATCTACCTCAAGGCGAACATTGGCTGGCTTGATGGCAAGCTTGTCGGTGAAGCTGGCGTCCACGCTAATGGTGGCGTAATCGCCCACGCTGACCATTGGCTGCTTGAAGTAGGCACGGCTGTCCTTCAGGTTAGAGGTCAGCGTTGACATGGTGCGTGGGATTTTTCCTATGCTCACCTGCTTCATCACACCTTCCTGCACCTGAACCGTAGAGGCGACATAGTCTTTGCCTTCAACGAGGCTGCCCAACTGGCTTTTGTTGCGGAGGTCGCTGAACTGCTCGCCTTGCGACATGGCCACCACAAGATATTCTGCCGAAGCCAGCTCCTTTAATGTCATTGAGGTCTGTTTCGACGGGAAAATATGCTTGCCCACCAGCTGTCCGGTGTTGTTGTTAAAGAGCACCAAGCCTGGTCGTGTGGTTTCCGATATGGTGTATTCATATTTGAATCCTCCGTTTTGCAAGATGCGCATCTCAATTTCACAAATGCCGCTTTCGTTAACAGTACCCACACCTATAGCGTTTCCAAAAGATCCATCGGCACTGGTGGCCAAAGCTCGCAGACGCGTACCTGGTGCCAGCTGTTTGTAGAGCGTGTAATGCGGATTCTGGTTTCGATAATTGGTCAGCAACTCACCAGTGTCATCCACGATAAAGTTTAGACGCACGTTCTCCAATTCGTTGTAGCCCTGTTGTAATGTCGGCACCTGTCCTTCGTTCACCGTAGGCTGGTATGTGTAGCTCATAAAGATTTCCGATCCTTCGGCTGTGGTGAACTGCAAAGTGAAGTTGGTAGAGTCGTTCAGATTGGCATACATGGTCTGCGTGCCGTGTTGTGGCGAGGTAGCGACGATGCTGCTCATGGAACGCACCACCTGTCCTGAAGCTTTACCATCTGCGTCGGTGGTCAGCGTCAGGCTATTGCCGAGCGCGCCATTTAAGAGTAACTGCCCCACGTTGACAGTACCCTTGTTGATGCCCTTCCCTGTGATTTTGTCGAGCAGAGTGAAGTGGACGGTGGTGGTGGGCAGAGCGCTGAGGGTAAGGTCAATGCCGTTGTTGGCACTATTAGCTCCCACGGTGTAAGCGATGGTGTCGGGCTGCACGTATTTCAGGGCCAGTTCGCGGTCGAGGGCAACCAAGAGGCGCAGCTGCTGGCCTTCGAGCACGCCGGGCAGCTGGCTGCCACGTGCGATGAAGGCATTGGCAGCGGTGAGCCATGTGGCTGAGTAGAGACTTTCGTCCACTCGCTGGCCGTCGGCTATGACATTGAGCGCCAACGTGCGTGGCGTTTTCAGTTGGCCGAAGGTGACGCTCTCGTCCTGCTCGCCCAACGTGATAAGATCCATGCGCCCCATCTCCGCGCCAGCGACTGTGCGCAGGGCCAGGCTGTAAGCGGTGTTCGTAGGCAGGTAGCGGAACTCGTAGGTGTTGCGTGGCCCTACCAAAAGGCGGCGCGCCTGCCCTGTGTTCAGGCTGGTCAACTCCAGATGCATGTTCTTATAGGGTGCCAAAGCCTCCTCCAAGGCTGGGGAAGGCAAATCCCCTCCTATAAGATTGACGGATAGCGTGACGCTGTTGACCTCGATGGGCAGGATGGTAAATGCCCGCCAGCCGTCGGCCTGCTGATAGAGGGGCACGGCATCTTCTGGCACGTACACCGTCATGTTGGGACAGTCGGGGAAGACATTGCCTTCCACCTGTGGCGGTGTCATGGCAAAGCAGGTGAGCGACTGCAGATGAGCGCCGGCGAAGGCACGCTCATTCAGCGTCTGCATGGTACTGGGCAGCACGATTTCCGTGACGGCCGTCTGGCTCCAGTCCTGCCCATAACTACATTCGGTGGCGTCGGTGCGGCAGTAGTCGAGGAAATAGCAATTGGGGAAGATATCCACGTCGCCGCTGCTAACGCCGTAGTACCCTTTTCCGCCCAGGATGAGGCGCAGCACCTTCGCGGCATCTTCATCTAGGTTAAAGTTCGAGGGATAGCTCCACGTCTTGTGATCCCACACCAGCGTGCCCGTCTCTGGATACCAACCGCTGTCGCCAGGCTGGAAATCAGGCGCATCGGGGTCGTACTCGAAGATGAACGCCAGCTCAACGTCAGCGCTGGGCATCTCATACTGGAAGTAATAGGTACCATATTCGTTGGTTGTCTCTATTGTGGCTGATTGTCCATTAGCCGTCACCTCCTTCAGCACGAAACCTTGGCCATGGCCGCTGAAAGAGACGTTTTGGCCGGCGGGCACCTGCATTTCGAAAGCGTCGAGCTTCTCCGAACTATACGAGCTGTACTGCCCTTGGCTATCGGTGTAATGGGCATACATGTCGATGGAGCCTAATGGCTGCCAAGTCACCTTGAGTTGGTGTGTGGTTTGTGCTGCCGCCGCGATGGCGAGCAGCCCCAAAAGACATATATTGAATAGCTTCTTCATGGCTCTATATAATATATAATGTGTGACTTACTTGATGACTTTCTTTCCATTCTCGATGAAGAGTCCGCGTTGCGGGTTGTTGGTGCGCATTCCGGCCAAGTTGAACAAGCCGTCGGAGCGCAACGGAAAAGCTGCTGACACATCGCTGACAGCGGTCGGGTCAGCATCGCCAATAGCAATGACGAAGCGCTGGCTCAGCGTACCAGCCTCGGCTACCGTGAAGGTGTAGAGGCCAGCCTCCGTCTCCTCCGAGGGGTTGAGCAGGGTGCGGGTGTGCTCCTCGTTGTCGTAGAGCCACACCTCTTGCGAAGCGGGAAACGCCTCGCCACGCACACGCAGCGAAAGGGTGTAGGTGCCGTTTTCGGCCACCTGCACGCCAAGGCGCACGATGCCGTCGGCCAGCGGGCGCTCATTGATGGCATAGGCCAAGCCGTCGGCTTGGGTGAAAAGCTGGTCGGTGGGTTTGTCGGCATCGTTGAAAAGGGGAGCATCGCGGCCGATGTCATAGCGCAGGGTGGCGTCGGGGTTGATGACGAAGCGGGTCGTGGCAGGTTTCCGGGATAATCCGGATTCTTCGGATTTTCCAGATAATAAAATATCATACACCACACGTTGCTGATTCTTGTCGGCGCGGCGCAGGGCGTGGGAGCAATTGTCTGGGGCGTAGTAAGGATTGATATTGGCGTTGTTCTTGCGATAGCCGGCGCTGAAGGTGATGTCGCTCACACCGTCGGGAGTCTGCACGAAGAACGCCGAAAAGGGATCGAGTAGCACCCTATCGTCGAGGGCGCTGTAGGCCTTCCAGCTTTTTTCGCCAGGCACATAAACGATGATGGGACCGTCGTAGTCAAGCCCTTGGATGTCAAGATAGGCAGGATAAGGCATTCCCACCAAGTTCCAGTTGCTGTTGTGGGGGAACTCGCCAATATGATACTGCAGGGGCAGGGTGATGTCGTCGGCAGCGATAAAGTAGTTCTTCCCCGTGGCTTGCGAGGGGAAATGGAAGAAGTCCCAGACTTTGATCCATTCGCCTTTGTCGTTACGGGCGATGGGGGTCTCGGTGCCTTTGAAGGCGTAGCCCTGTCCAGCTTTCAGTGTCTCGCTGCGGCGCATTTTCACCCATGTGTTCTCGAAGTCGGCCTTGGCGCGAGCCTCAGCGTCGTAGCGGAAGATGGCGAAGCTGCTGTTTTCGTGTTCGGGTGTGATGTCGCCCACCGTCACGTCGAAGGCCGGGGTGAAGAAATGGCTGTCCTTCATGCGCCAACGGTGGTCGATGTGGTCGGCGGTGACGGTACCCTGGTTGATGAACGTCTCCCATTTGTATTCGGTGAACCAGTACTGGGCATCCACGTCGGTGGTGAAGTTGATGGTGTTGGCCTGCAAGCGGGCGCCTGGGCCAACGGTGAGGCTCGGATGGTGGTCGCTATGCACCATGAACTCTGTGTCGTAGATGCTATGAAAGTTTACGTTGTACTTGTCGTCCTGTAGCGGGTTATTCTTGTCCCAATAGACGTTGCCCACGATGCTGATGGTGCGTGGGTCGATGTCTAAGGGACGGATGTCGGTAGCCTTGCCAAAGCCATCCTGGTCAGCTTTGTAGAGACTAACTGATTTGGCAGGGACGTAGAGAGGCGTTTCATAGTCTCTTTCGTAGCCAAAAACCGGTGCATTATGGAAAGGCGGCAGGGCAGCGCGCACAGTCAACTTCTCAATTTTTGAGCGGTAGCCTATCACACAGTTGCCAATGGCGATGAGCGTTGAAGGCAGGTCAAGCTCCTGCATATTGTCGCTGGTGAAGACGCAGTCGCCCATAGTGAGCACACCTTCGGGCACGACGACGCTGGTGTACAGACCGTTCTTGCCGCCGTCGTTGAAGGGCGCAAAGGCATAGCTGCCGAGGTGTTTCAGCTTCGAAGGCAGATTGACCTCTTCCAAGGGGTTGCCGCCAAAGGCGCTGGTGCCGATGGAGGTGACACCATCGGGGATGCTGACATGCGACAGGTTGCACTTCTTGAACGCATCATGACCAATGAATGTGACAGTAGAGGGCATCTGCACCTGCGTCAGCTCTGTACAACCCTCGCACACCATGTCAGCCACAGTGAGCATGCCATCTGGGAAGCTGATGCTGCCGAGGCTTTCGCAGAAACGGAACACCTCGCTGCCAATGCTGTCGACTGTGGCAGGAATGGTGATGCTCTCCAGGCTGGTGCAACCACTAAAGGAGGCCATGGGGATGGTGGTGAGCTGTGCGGGCCAGCTGAAACGCTGCAAGCCGCTCTCCTGGAACACACCGTCGCCGATGGCTGTCACCATCGTGGGAATGGTGAAGGCCGACATGTTCTTACAGCCGCAGAAAGCACCGTTGCCGATTTTTGTCAGCGTAGGGGGCAACTGCAGGGCGCTCAAAGCGGTGTAGGCGAAGCACTCTTCGGGGATGGTGGTGAGCGTCTGCGGCAGTCGCACCTGCGTCAGGCTCTCGCAGCCCATGAAGGTGCGGACACCCAGGTCGGTCTCGTCTGTCAACCCATCGGGCAGCGTGACACTGCGTAGCTGTTTACAGTCGTGGAAGACGCCATCGCCATCCAGACAGTCAATCCTGACACCAGCGGGCAGGGTGAGTGTCTCCAATCCGCACTCGGCGAAAGCCCAGTCGTAGATCACCTGTAGCGTCGAGGGAAGCGTGATGCTCTTCAGACTGCCGCAGTCCCAGAAAGCACTATAACCGATGGACTGCAACCCCTCGGGCAGGGTGATGGTGGCAAGGCTCACGCAACCGCTGAAGGCATGCTCGCCCACCTCGACCACCGTGGTAGGAACCTCCAGAGCGGTCAGTTTCATGCAATTGGCAAAACAGTAGTTGGGCACCACCTCCAACCGCGTAGGCAGGGTGACGGCGGTGAGGTTCTCGCAATTGGCGAACAGCTCGCTGCCTAATTGGGTGGCCTGCATGGGCAGCTTCACCTCAACCAGCGATGGCTTGTCGGCCAATAGGATATACATGCCACTTTCGGGCGAGAGGCCGCTAAAGTCGGCCTTCTGCAGGTTGGTGAGCAACCATCGCAACACGTTGGTATCATCTTCGTTCAACTGGCCGGTAACGGTGAGCGAGGTCACATCGCTCATCTCGCCCAGCTCCTCAATCTGTTCTTGAATCTTCACGAACAGGGTTCCAGGCTCGCTGACATACACTGTCACGCTGAGTCCCAACGGCTCCTGTTCTTGTGCCTGCATGGCAAAAGGCAACAGAATGGCCAGGACGGTGAGTAGTTTTCGTCTTAGTCTTTCCATATTGATTTTGTTATTAGTGGTTATCTTTACAAGAATGATGCAAAGATAAGCATTTTCAACGAAACCGCCAACTGTTTTCGTTTTTATTTCACTTCCCTCCAATAAGATATGTCAGCACGTAGTCGGGAGTAAACTCGTAGTGAACATCGACAACGACACCGCGCTTCATGTTTTCCATCTGCAGCACGGCGTCACCGATAGCATGTGTTCGCATGTCGTGAAAGAGCAGATTGTCTTCGGAATAGAACTTGAAGAGTGCCTCCTTGGCCGACCAAATCAGCAGTTTCTCGCTGGTCGTCACAGGCTGTTCGTCGTGTCGCAGGAAACGGCTGGCAATGCGCTCCACACGATCGGAGCACATCTCGATGTCGATGCCCACTCGCCCGTTGTCGGCAAGAAGCAGTGTGGCATAGCCCTTTGTATGACTGATGGAGATGGTCTGCCCATTTGTGAGAAAAGGCTTCCCGCTGGGTTCGTGGCAAATAACAAGACTGGCATCGCCCGTCATGGCTTCCAGCAGCCGTTTCACAGCCATCCGCTCACGCTGACGGGGCTTCTTGTCGGCATCTTCTTCCATGCGCCAAAGGCCCAGGCGGGCGTGGCTGCCTATCTGACGAATGTGCTGCAATGGCATAGGCACACTATGGCTGGGCCTCATCCTCCTTGCCCACCACCACCTTTATCTTGGCGATGCGGTGGCCGTCGAGTTGGATGATTTCAAACTTGAAATTGCGATAGTCTATGTGCTCATGGGGGTTGGGGAAGTCGCCCTTCAATTCCAGGAGCAGACCAGCCAGCGTGTCGGCATCGCCCTGAACCTCGTCGAAGATGTCGTCATCGAGTTTCAGTAGACGGTAGAAATCGGGGAGCAACGTCTTTCCCTCGAAGATGTAGGTGTTGGCATTCACCCGCACATAGCTTTTCTCGTCCTCGTCGTATTCGTCGTTGATTTCGCCTACAATCTCTTCGAGGATGTCCTCGAGCGTGACGATGCCGCTGGTGCCTCCAAACTCATCGACAACAATAGCGATGTGTACCTTGTTCTCCTGAAAGTCGCGCAGCAGGTCGTCAATCTTCTTCGTCTCGGGCACGAAGTAAGGCGGACGTATGAGCGACTGCCAGCGGAAGGTGGCGGGCTTGCCCAGATGGGGCAATAAATCCTTGATATACAGGATGCCTCGCACATTGTCGATGGAGCCTTGGTAGACGGGTATGCGCGAGTAGTTGTTCTCGACGATGCACTTGATGACATCGGTGAAGGAGGAGCGGAAATCCAAGTCGACCACATCCTGCCTACTGGTCATCACCTCCTTGGCCGTCTCGTCGCCAAATCGCACGATGCCCTGCAGCATGTTCTGCTGGTCCACGCGGATGTCTTCCTTGTCGGTCAGTTCCAATGCCTGCTCCAAATCGTCGACGCTGAGCACATGGTTCTCTTTCTGCACCACCTTCTCTGCCAACACGCCTGAGCGCATGAGCACGCTGGAGAGCGGGCGAAACAGATGGCTGAGCGTCTCGATGGCAGGCGAAAAGCGTCGGCACACGCTGAGGGCATGCTGGCTGCAATACACCTTGGGGATGATTTCGCCAAAGAGCAACAAGAGGAACGTGAGCAGCACGGTGACCACCACGAACTGCAACCACGTGGCGCTGCCGAAGCTGACGACGTGGGCGAAGAAATAGTTGCAGAGCATGATGATGGTGACGTTCACCAAGTTGTTGGTGATAAGGATGGTAGCCAGCGTGCGCTCTGAGTTGCTGCGCAAACGCTCGATGCGTGCATCGGCAGGGTTTTTCTCCTCGTCGAGTTCGTTCAGGTCGGTGGGCGAGAGCGAGAAGAAAGCTATCTCAGACCCAGAGGCAAACCCCGAAACAAAGAGCAGCAGCCCCGCCAGCACAATGGCAAAGATGGCCCCCGCCGTGGGTGCATATAGTTGAACTTCGTTAAACAATTGTAGAAAAGAATCCATTCCCACAAATCAGGGATTAGCTGTTGGTGCCGGTGCTGTCGGCTGCTGTGCCCGTGGCGTGAGCAGCTCTATGTTGTCGGCCCATATCTCGGTATAGTATTGTCGGCGCCCCTGCTTGTCGTCGTAGGAGGCATAATGTATCCTTCCTTCAATATACAGCTTGTCGCCCTTGTGCACATAGCGTTCCACTATCTCGGCCTGTTTGCGCCACAGAATCACATTGTGCCATTCGGTGCGGTCGGGCACCTGCGTGCCGTTCTGCAGTGTGTAGCCCCGCTCGGTGGTGGCCAGCGTAAGGCGAGCCACCGCTTGCCCCTGGTCGACATATCTCACCTCGGGGTCTCTGCCCACATTGCCTATCAGCATTACCTTGTTCATAGCGCGCAACACCTGTCAAGCGAGGTTTCTATGCATTTCCCTTGGCAGCCCCCAGAAAGCGGTAGTTGAAGTTCTTGCCCTTGGCCGAAGGGAACTGGCTGCGCTCGTCAACGCGCGAACGCAAATGATCCACGATGCGATTATAGCAATCCATGGGCGAGACGGCCTTCACCTGTGCCACAAAATGTGTGTCGCGATATTGGAACTTGCCTGTGCCTGGAACCATCAGCACCCGCTTGAAGTCGAGCGAGCCCTCGTACCACCCTGGACGTTCCTCGTTCAGTTTCGTCAGTAGCATATTGGGCATGTTTCGGTCCTTGGCGGGTGCGGCGTTATCAGAATGGTTGCGGAGTGCCTTCTTCTCCTTGAAGTCTTGCATGGTCTCCGCCTCGGTCTTGATAACAATGAAATAAACGCGCGGACGAATTTTATAGCGTTTGGGGAAGAAGACGTCGCTCGCGGCATATTCACGAATGTCCTGCTCCAATTCGGGAGTCATTCCTATCTCGCTGATAGACGACAAAAAATCAATGGCCTCATCGACACTTGTAACAAGCGTCTCGCGGTCAAAATACCTCAAATATAAGTTCATTGTGGTTTTTATGTTCTCCTAAAAATAAAAAAAAGAGCGGAAAACGGGACTCGGACCCGCGACCCCGACCTTGGCAAGGTCGTGCTCTACCAACTGAGCTATTTCCGCAATTCTATACCCATAAAAAAGTGCCAAATGGTGAAGAGGAGGAGACTCGAACTCCCACGTCGCAATTGACACTACCCCCTCAAAGTAGCGCGTCTACCAATTCCGCCACCTCTCCAGCATATTTTCACAGCAGAGAAAATAGTGTGCCCAGAACAGGACTCGAACCTGCACGCCTCGCGGCACACGCACCTGAAACGTGCGCGTCTACCAATTCCGCCACCTGGGCATTTCTTCATTGTTGAGGCCTTCCTCAACAACGGCTCTTTTCATCAGCATGTGGAGCGGAAAACGGGACTCGGACCCGCGACCCCGACCTTGGCAAGGTCGTGCTCTACCAACTGAGCTATTTCCGCAACGTCTTTCCTTTCACCGAAAGGAGCATCTCTCTCGATTGCGGGTGCAAAGGTAATACAATTTTTCGAACCCACAAAATTTTTCGACTATTTTTTTCAAAAAAATTTCATATGGCTGGTGAGGCCGAAGAATTGGCAATGGAGCAGTCTGCCCATCGCCACCGCACTGTAGGGCTATTAATCAGATGTTTAGCATTCCCCTTCCGTCCTTTTCGGCCGTAGAAACCACCACCAAAAGACGAGCGGCATCTGAAAGCGTAACCTCTCAATAGCCGTAGGTCGGCCCTACCTACGGATAATAGGTAGGGATGATAACAACCCTAAAGGAGTCGCCCGTGCTCACGCTTGATTGGATTAATCCGACCGAGCCGTGTCACCTGTAGGGACAGACCTCGTGTCTGTCCGCAAGCGGGAAAAGAAAAGTTTATTCCTCGTCGTGAAATTCTCGTTCCACGTCGTGGCTTTATCGTTCCACTGTAGGTGAGCATGGTTGTTGACGAGC
>JAEEGG010008682.1_pt1 | contig 22975 bp, 17 predicted proteins | sample 9134161 | NCBI WGS metagenome assembly JAEEGG01 (sample SAMN16246543, study PRJNA631951) | gut metagenome | biome: gut microbiome; feature: rumen; material: CR-attached | host: Bos | place: Iran: Karaj | collected 2018-10
AGATAATACAGGCGATGGTTGTTCTTATGCTCTTCCTGATAGTCAGGAAACTTATCAGGTACGCATGAGGCCCATATCACCAAGAACTGGTGCTTCACATCGTCGTAGAAGAGCTCTGGTGCCCAGGTGTTGACAGTCGTTGTATCCATTCCTGTGGAGATGAATCGCTGGGGTGTCCAGTGTATCAGATCCTTCGATGAACTATAACCAAAACCTTGATCCCCACGCCAGGAGCTGGTCCAGACGAGATGGAAAGTGCCGTCAGGCCCTTTCACAATCGAAGGATCGCGCATCACCTTCTGCAGACCTACTTCTGGGCGGAGGAATACCCCTTGGATGGAGTCCCATTTCACACCATCGTGGCTGTAGATAAATCGCAGACCTTCTGTAGCGGGTTCATGGAAAGAGGTGGATACAAAGATGTCCTGACCATGAAGAATGGTGACGCACCAAAGGAGAATATATGCGCATGCTATTTTTTTGCTCATGTTGTCTGTCTATTTATTACAAAGACGCAGTAAGCCCCCTTTTGTAATCATTTTCTTTAATAATGTACACGAAAGGCATTGATTGTGGTAGGAGCTTGATTTTCAAGAAAATGAGTTTCTATCATCACTTTTTTCGAGAAAAACTTGCGAGTTTCAGAAATAATGCCTACCTTTGACCCGCAAACTCTAAAAAATTAATTTTTAACTACACGAATTATGAAGAAATTAAGTTATCTTTTTGGTGCTGCTGCGATGGCTATCGCAATGGTAATGGTTTCATGTGCAAAGATTGACAATCCTGCTGGTCCGGACGTTCCAGAGCCGAAGATTCACAATGGTGATGATGTGGCAGATGTCATTAATGACAACATTGAGATTATCAATGGTGTTCCTACGCTGAATCTTCCTGCAGGTGTTGCTCTGACATTGAATGCTGTGATTGAGTCAAATACTCCGTTGACAATCAAGGGTGATGCTGCTGAACCTGCAACGATTAAGATTGGTGCAGAAGGTCAATTCGTGACCACAGGTAGTATCCAGCTTGAAAATGTCATCATCGATGCCTCTGAACTGACTCAGCCGTTAGTAACATTAGGTGTTGAAGCACCTGAAGAGTGGCAAGCCTCTTTTATTACTTTCGCCAATGTTGGCGTTTACGGCCTGAAGAAAGCCCTCACTTATGCTGCCTGCAAGAATTACTATGTTGTTTCAATTGTCGACAACTGTTATATTCAGCTGTCCGCAGATGTGACTGTGTTCGATTATACCAAGGGTAGTGCAGCCACAATCTTCAATATCTCGAATTCTACCATTTGGTCTCCTGAGCCTACAACGAAGTCTCTCTACAGCTCTCAGGGTGGTCAGAAGGTTACTGAGTACGATGCTGATGCTACTCAGCAGTTCCTGTTCGAAAACTCTACATTCTACAACCTGACCAAGAGCAAGAATTTCTTCTCTCATCGTCAGAACAACCAGAAGTGGTTGGGCTATACCGTTAAGGATTGTATCTTTGTGAATTGCGGTAAGTCTGGTCAGACTATCAAGGGTTTGAATGGCGGTCAGGGCGGTAAGAATCCTGTATGGGATATCTCTGGCAATGTCTTCAACTTTGAGGATGCTGACACCAGCGCCGACGAGACTACAGGTGATGACGACGAGCCCATTAAGGATAGCAAGGCCGTTGTGGTTAAGTTTATTGATGTCGTCAATGGCAACTTCTCTCAGAATGATGCCGCAGCTGGTGATCCCCGCTGGATTCCATGATGTAGACATGATAGATACTTACGACCGCTCCAAGCAATTGGGGCGGTTTTTTCGTCTTATGGGTATGAGTACAAACTTCTTTCCTATGGGTCTTAATCATAGATAATAAACGCGTTTAGGAAAGATGAAGAAATTATTAGTAGTATCGTGCTCGTTGTTGCTGATAGCGACAACTGCTTTTGCACAGTATCCTCAGCTTACTGATGAGGCCAAAAAACTGATAGAAGAGCGAAAGGCTCAATGGGCCGCTCATGCTGATTCTGCTTGGGAAGCAGCCTTCCCCATTGTGGTGAAAGAAGCCAAGGAGGGTCGGCCATACGTGCCTTGGGCTTCACGCCCTTACGACTTGCGTCAGGCCAAGATTCCTGCATTCCCTGGAGCAGAGGGGGGAGGAATGTTTACTTTTGGCGGACGTGGTGGTAAAGTGCTTACTGTGACTAACCTGAATGATGCAGGTCCTGGTTCGTTCCGTTGGGCTTGTGAGCAGGGCGGCGCCCGAATCGTCGTGTTCAATGTCAGTGGTATCATCCGCCTGCAGTCGCCTATTTATGTCCGTGCACCGTATATCACGATAGCCGGACAGACAGCTCCTGGCGATGGCGTGATAATTGCAGGTGAATCATTTCAGGTGGATACCCACGATGTGATTGTCCGTCACATGCGTTTCCGTCGTGGCGACACCAACGTGATGAATCGCGAAGACTCCTTTGGTGGCAATCCCGTAGGAAACATCATGATAGACCACTGCTCTTGTGAGTGGGGACTCGATGAGAATATTTCCTTTTATCGTCACATGTTCGACTTGAAGGATGGCAAGGACAAACGCAAGTCGCCTACGGTGAATGTCACGATTCAGAACACCATATCTGCCAAAGCTCTTGATACGTGGAACCACGCCTTTGGTTCGACCATCGGTGGTGAGAACACCACTTTCATGCGTAACCTCTGGGCCGATAATACAGGTCGCAATCCTTCGATAGGATGGGGTGGCGTGTTCAACTACGTTAACAACGTAGTCTACAACTGGGTTCATCGCACAGCTGATGGTGGTGAGTATTCCACTATGTCGAACTTTATCAACAATTATTATAAGCCAGGCCCCTTGACACCGAAGGACACGCCTGTCGGCCATCGTATCATCAAGAGTGAGAGCCGTAGTGAGGGACTCTTCCCCTTTAAGCAGTTCGGACGTATCTACGCTGTTGGCAATGTAATGGAGGGTTTCCCTGAGATTACCAAAGACAACTGGAACGGCGGTATTCAGACTGCTGATAAGGATGGCGCGATGGATGAGACCGAATTGGCACTGATGCGTTCTGACGAACCTTTCGAAATGCCTTTCATTACCATCATGGGTGCGGAAAAGGCTTTCGATTGGGTACTCTCGAATGCAGGTGCTACGGTGCCTTGCCGTGATATTGTCGACCAGCGTATCTGCGAGGAAGTTCGTACAGGTCAGGCCTACTACGTCAAGGACTATGAGAAAGAGCTTGCCAAGATCGAAAAGAAGACGGGTGTGAAGCAGAATCCTTACGGTGATATGTGGGGACTTCACGAGAAGTCACAGAATGAGCAGGGCTTCTTCAAATATCGTCGTCTGCCTCAGGATTCATACAAGCAGGGTGTCATCACCGACCCTCGTCAGATGGGCGGCTATCCTGAGTACAAGGCTTGGGAACCCTATAAAGATAGTGATAACGACGGTATGCCCGATGAGTGGGAGAAAGCCAATGGCCTGAATCCCAATGATGCCAGCGATGCCGTGAAGGACTGCAATGGCGATGGCTATACAAACATCGAAAAATATATCAACGCCATTCCTACCCGTTCGAAGGTAGACTGGCGTAATCTGAACAACAACTACGATACCCTTGCAGCGCAGGGGAAACTGATGTAATAAATCATTATGACAACAAAAGAACTGACACTTTTAGCGGAGAAGAACCGCAAACGACTCGTCGAAGTCGTCTATAGGGCCAAAGCTGGTCACATTGGTGGCGATCTGTCGTGCCTGAATGTGATGACGGCCCTCTATTTCGACGTCATGAAAAACCTGAACCCTCAGGAGCCCAAAGCCGCTGAGCGCGACCGTTTTGTGCTCTCGAAGGGTCATTGTGTAGAGGCACTCTATGTCACCCTCGAAGCCAAGGGCTTCCTCAAACCCGAAGTACTCGACACCCTTGGACAATTTGGCTCTGTCCTCAGCGGACACCCAACGATTGAGGTGCCTGGCATCGAGGTAAACAGCGGTGCCTTAGGTCATGGACTGAGCATTGGTACAGGTATGGCCATCGCTGCTAAGATGGACAAAAAGTCATGGAAGACCTATGTGCTGATGGGTGATGGTGAACAGGGCGAGGGCTCTGTCTACGAAGCTGCGATGGCTGCTCACAAATATCAGTTGGATAACCTCGTGGCTATCATCGATCGCAACCATCTTCAGATCTCCGGTAATACGGAGGACGTAATGCCCATTGACAGCATCCGTGAGCGTTGGAGTGCCTTTGGCTGGGATGTTGTCACCATGAACGGCGACTCGATGGAAGATATCCTCAGAACCTTCCACGCCATCGACTACACGAACAAGAAGCCCCACCTTATCATCTCTGAGACGACGAAGGGCAAGGGCGTCTCGTTTATGGAAGGCATCGCCAAATGGCATCACGGCGTGCTCAACGAAGAGCAGTGCAAAGAGGCCGTTGCAGAGATAGACCAAAGAATTGCTTCGATGAAATAAATTGTAAATCGTCAAATTGTAAATTACATTATGATCGCTTGTAGAAAACAATTTACCGATACGTTGCTGGAACTGGCACGTGAGGACAAAGATATCATCGCCGTCACCACTGATGCTCGTGGCTCTGTGACCTTAGGTGACTACGCTAACGCGCTGCCTGAGCAGTTTGTGGAGTGTGGCATCGCCGAGCAGGATGCTGTGGGTATCTCCGCAGGACTGGCTCACTCTGGCAAGAAAGTGTTTTGTTGTGGCCCTGCCTGTTTCTATGTGGCCCGTAGCCTTGAACAAGTGAAGGTTGATTTGGCATACTCAGAAAACCCCGTTACCATCTTGGGCGTCTCTGGCGGTGTGGCATACGGTGCGTTAGGTGCTACCCATCATTCCCTTCACGATATTGCAGTGCTGCGTACCTTCCCAGGCATGAGCGTATGCCTCCCTTCTGATTGGCGCGTGACCAAGAAACTCGTGAAATTCCTCGTCGATTACAATAAACCTTGTTATGTCCGAGTAGGACGTGCAGCTGTGCCTGATGTCTATGCCAACGACGACTTCAACTTCGAGGTGGGAAAGGCCATTCAGATCCTCGATGGCAGCGATGTTACTATTGTTGCCACTGGCGAGACTGTCTACCATGCTTGGCAGGCAGGCTTACAACTGAAGGAAAAGGGTATCTCTGCCCGTGTGCTTGATTGCTCATGGATCAAGCCTTTCGATACTGAGGCTATCCTCAAAGCAGCCAAGGAAACGGGACGCATTGTTACCGTCGAGGAGCACAGTCAGTTTGGTGGCTTGGGTGCAATGGTCTGCGAGACAGTTTCAGAGCATCCTGTCCCTGTGCGCATCATCGGCATTCCTGATGAGAATGTCGTTCATGGTACCAATGCAGAGATTTTCCATCACTATGGTATGGATGCTGAGGGCATTACAAAGTCGGTGATTGACTTTGTAAGGGAAAAGTGAATAGTGAAAAGTGAATAATTTGCTACCGCTATGAATTATATCATCGCAATAGATCAGAGCACCTCGTCGACGAAAGCCTTGTTGTTCGATGAACAGTGTCGCGTGGTGGCTCGTACCAATGTGGATCACAAGCAGTACTATCCGCAGACAGGCTGGGTAGAGCACGACGCTGAGGAAATCTACAAAAATATGGTCGAGGCCATCCGCCTTTTACTCTCAGATTATTCTGAGAACTCCGAGTATTCAGAGTCCTCCGATTTCTCCCTTGCTATTACCAATCAGCGTGAGACGGCAGTTGTCTGGAATCGCCATACTGGCAAGCCCATTGCAAATGCTGTTGTTTGGCAGGATACTCGTGGCGCTGAGCGTTGCAGACAGCTGAGAAGCGATGCTAAGATTACAGAGATGGTGATGCAGAAGAGCGGTCTGCTCATTGACCCCAACTTCTCCGCTTCTGGCGTCCAGTGGCTGCTTGATAACATTGAGGGCGCACGCCAGCAAGCAGAAAATGACGACCTGCTGATGGGCACCATCGATACCTGGCTCATTTGGAAACTTACTGGCGGCAAGGTGCACGCCACCGACTATACCAACGCCTCGCGCACCATGCTCTTCAATATCCATACCCTCGATTGGGACGATGACTTACTTCAGCTCTTCAACATCCCTCGTTCGATGATGCCTGAGCTGAAACCCTGCGATGCTATCTATGGCGAGACCACCGTTGAAGACATTTTCTCTGAACCAATTCAGATAGCTGGCGTATTGGGCGATTCCCATGGAGCCTTGGTTGGCCAGATGTGTTTCACGCAAGGCTCTGGCAAAGCGACATACGGCACAGGCTCGAGTGTGATGGTGAACATCGGCGAGGAACCTAAACCTGCGCCTGAAGGCCTCGTGACTTCTGTTGGCTTCTCGGCCTTTGGCATGACCTACTACGGTTTCGAGGGTAATATCTATAGCACAGGTGCTACTCTGAAATGGATTGCCGATCAGTTGCAGCTCGTAGGCCACCCTTCAGAGATGGAGGCCCTTGCTACCAGCGTTGCCGACAATGGTGGCGTTTACATCGTGCCAGCCTTCTCGGGCCTTGGTGCCCCTTGGTGGCAGAGCAATGTCAAAGGTGCTGTTTTCGGACTCACCTTCGCCACCACAAAGGCTCATTTCCTGCGAGCCGCCCTGGAGTCCATCGCCTATCAGATTAAGGATCTGGTGGATGTGATGGCCAAAGCCACAGGTGGCAGTCTCAGTGAGATTGCAGCCGATGGTGGTCCCACGAAGAACCGCTTCCTCATGCAGTTCCAGGCCGACATGTTGCAGACACCCGTCGTCTGTACTGAGGTCGACGATGCCTCAGCCTTAGGTGCTGTCATCATGAACGGCTTTGCCCGCGGTCTCTGGAAGAGTTTCGATGAAGTGACTGACTTCCGCAAGGTCACAATGACCTATCAGCCCCAACCTGCCGATTCTCGACTTTACGAGGGTTGGCTTAATGCAGTGCATCAACTAATAAATAAGTAAAGATATGAAGAACGGTAAAACCTGTTTTGGCGTGATTATCGGAACCCGCGCCTATTTTAATTCAGCACTCGCCAAGGACGTCCGCAAGCAGTTGCTAAAGACGATGGACGAGTTAGGTTACGAATACATCATTCTGCCTGAGGACGCTACGCCCACTGGCAGTTCGAGCATCGAGACCCGTGAGGACGGTCTCAAAGTCAGCAAGCAATTCCGCGAGCATCGCGACGAGATCGACGGTATCGTGGTCAGCCTGCCTAACTTCGGCTTCGAGATTGGTATCATCAATGCCATCAGCGATGCCGACCTCAATGTGCCTGTGATGGTACAGGCCTGCGACGATGAGAACGACAAGGTGGATCTCGATTCGCGTCGTGATGCCTTCTGTGGCAAGATTTCCGTCTGCAACAACCTCTATCAGTACGGCATTCCCTTCACTGATACGACCCTCCACACCTACAGCATCTACAGCCCTCTGCTGGCTCAGGACCTGAAGAAGTTCGCTGCCATTTGTCGTGTGGTCAATGGCCTACGTCATTGTCGTATCGGTCAGATCGGCACCCGCCCTTTGGGTTTCAACACCTGTCGCGCCTCAGAAAAGCTGCTCCAGCGCTCTGGTATCACCGTCGTACCTGCCGACCTTTCAGAGATTCTCTTCGCTGCTGAGAAGATCAGCGACGACGATCCGAAGTTCCAGGAAATGTGCTCGCGTATTCACAACTATGCCAAGGTTCCTGAGGCCTATCGCGAGAAGCTCAACCTGCAGGCCAAATTTGGTGTGGCTGTCGAGAATTGGATCGAGGCCAACGATGTGCAGGCTGTCGCTATCCAGTGCTGGGATTCGTTGGAACAGAATTACGGCTGCGCTGCCTGTGTCACCATGTCGATGCTCAGCGACAAGCTCATTCCTGCCGCCTGCGAGACCGACCTCGCTGGTGCCGTATCAATGTATGCGCTCGCGCTCGCCTCAGAGAACGCTCCGGCCCTGCTCGACTGGAATAACAACTTCGCGGAGGATCGCAACAAGTGCGTCTGCACCCACTGTGGTAACTTCCCACGTCAGTTCGTGGGCAACAACGATCTGAAACTTGGTCCTCTCGGCGTACTCGGACGTACCCTTGGCAAGATCAATACTTTCGGCGCTGTCTATGCCAAGGTAAGCGAAGGCCCATTCACCTTCTTCCGCATTTCGACAGACGATCCCAAAGGCTGCATCAAGGCCTATCTCGGCAAGGGAGAGATCACCAACGATCCCTACGGCATGGATGGCTGCATCGCTGTCACGAAGGTTGACAACCTGCAACAGCTGATGAAGTACATCTGCAAGAACGGCTTCGAGCATCATGTGGCCATGTGCCGCACCGATGTCGTCGATATCCTCAACGAGGCCATCGACACCTACCTCGGCTGGAACCTCTACGTTCACGAGTAAACAACTCAGTAAATTCGGATTCGGGCGAACGCTGGCACATATAAGGCCGTTCGCTCGTAGATATAAGGGCGCCCGCCCGCATTGATGCGGCCGGGCGCCCTTTTCTGCTTACCTTGGGGCTCTCTCCCTGTTATCCCGTACCTTTTTCCCTGTTACATAGGGGACCAAATGCTTTTCTCTTGGAGTATTTTTATTTCCTTTCGGAGTAATCGAAATTACTCTTGGGCCATTGTTCCTGTGAGTCGTACAATAAATCACGGGCGTTTTGCGTTATTATAGCGTGAAACGCCTTTTACTTTTCACAATCATGCTGCTGACGGCCGTCGGGATGAGGGCGCAGCAGGATGTGTCCTTCGCCCATTATTGGGCGATGGAACCGCAGTTTAATCCTGCTTCTGTGGGTAAGGAGGATAAACTGAATGTGGCGGTGGCCTACGCCATGCAGTTTGCAGGTTTTGAGAATAATCCTAAGACGATGTATGCTGCTGGCGACATGCCTTTTTATGGTCTCGGCTCTTATCACGGTGTTGGACTTCAGCTGCTCAACGATGAGATCGGACTTTTCTCGCACAAGCGTCTTGGCGTGCAGTATGCCTATAAACGATCGCTCTTTGGCGGCAGACTCGGTATTGGCGTAGAGGCCAATATCCTCAGTGAGGGCTTTGACGGCTCGAAGGTGGAATTGCCAGAGAACGATACCGACCCTGCCATCCCGAAGAGTGACGTTACAGGAACGGGTGTCGATTTAGGAGTCGGACTCTATTACACCCACAAAAACTGGTATGTCGGTGTCTCAGGTTTGCATTTGAATTCTCCCACTGTCGAACTGGGCGAAACCAACGAATTGAAAGTCCCTGCCTCATTTTATTTGACGGGAGGATACAATATTCGGCTTAGAAATCCGTTTCTAACTATACATACCTCTGCTTTGGGACGTACGGATGGCGTTGTGTGGCGTGCCGACGTGACAGGTCGTCTGAAGTACACCCATGAGAAGAAAATGATGTACGCAGGCGTGTCGTACAGTCCGACGAACTCAGTGACGGTGCTGATAGGGGGTAACTTCCACGGCATCCATCTCGGCTACAGCTACGAGATCTACACCACGGCGATCAACGTGGGAAATGGCAGTCACGAACTATTTGTGGGTTATCAGACAGACTTGAACCTTTTTAAAAAGGGAAAGAACCTGCATAAGAGTGTGAGACTGTTGTAGAGGTGAGAGGTAAGAAGTGAGAGGTGAGAGAAATGATTATTAACGACAATTTAAAAAATAAGACAATATAAAAATAAAATATATGGTTAAAAGATTTATATTTAAGATAACGAGTTTTGTGGGTGCGGGAGTAATCTCTCACCTCTCACCTCTTACTTCTTACCTCTTATTGCTTACCTCTTGCCTCTTTTTGATGGGTTGTTTCGGTAGCAAGCTCGCTTCTTCGCAGGGCGGAGAGGTGACTGGTGCTGGCGGCAGAGCTTTTACAGAACCCACGCCATACGGCATGACTCTCGTAAAGCGAGGCCATCTGAAGATGGGTATCGAGAAGCAGGACAGCCTCTGGGGAAAGCAGACGCCGATCCGCGACATTTCTGTTGACGGCTTTTGGATGGACGAGACGGAAGTCACCAACTCTAAGTACCGTCAGTTTGTGAATTATGTACGTGACTCAATCCTCCGTGAGCGTCTGGCTGATCCCAATTTTGGCGGTGACGAGACCTATAAGATTGAGGAAGACAAGAATGGTGAGCCCATCACCCCTCATCTGAACTGGAAGAAGCCGTTGCCCCGTAAGCCGAACGAGGACGAGCAGCGTGCCATCGAGAGTCTCTACGTCACCAACCCCGTAACGGGCGAAAGAATGCTCGATGCCTCGCAGATGAACTATCGCTACGAGGTGTATGACTACACGGCAGCAGCCCTGCGTCGCAATCGTGCGAATCCGGAGGAGCGTCATCTGAATACCGATGAGTGGAACGCTGCCAAGGAAGGTGGCATCTACGAAGAGAAGATATACATCTCGAAGGATACCGCTTATATCGACGATGAGGGAAGAATCCACAGTGAGACCATCAACCGCGAATATACTGGCCCGTGGGACTTCCTGAATACGTATATTATTAATATCTATCCTGATACGACTTGTTGGGTGAATGATTTCCCCAATGCCGACAATGAGATGTACATGCGCTACTATTTTTCGAATCCCGCCTATAACGATTATCCCGTGGTGGGCGTGTCTTGGGAGCAGGCCAATGCTTTCTGTGCATGGCGTACGGAATATCTGTTGAAGGGACTGGGTGCTGCCGCTCGGTTTGTGCAGCGCTATCGTCTGCCGACAGAGGCAGAGTGGGAGTTTGCAGCCCGTGGCAAGGATCAGAACGAGTTCCCGTGGGAGAACGAGGATGTGGCGAGCGGCAAAGGTTGCTTCTATGCCAACTTCAAGCCCGATAATGGTAATTATACCAAAGACGGTAATCTGATTACCAGTAGGGTCGGTATCTATTCTGCCAACAGTAATGGCCTGTATGATATGGCTGGTAACGTGGCAGAATGGACGAGTACGATTTATACGGAGGCAGGTGTGGAGGCGATGAACGACATCAATCCGCAGCTGAAATATAATGCCGCCATCGAAGACCCCTATCGTCTGAAGAAAAAGAGTGTCCGTGGTGGCTCGTGGAAGGATCCAGAGTCGTATATCCGTTCGGCCTGGCGTTCTTCGGAATATCAGAACCAGCCTCGGTCGTATATCGGCTTCCGCTGTGTGCGCAGTCTGGCGAACTCTACCAGTGAGAAGGTCAGGACTTCTAAAAAGGTAAAGTGAATAGTGAAAAGTGAATAATTTGCTGCCGCCGCAGTTGTTTTAAAGTTTAAAGTTCAAAGTCAATGACAACATATAGTAAATTCAATCTCGTTTATCGCTTGCAGAAGTGGATGGACAGTGTGCCGGGGCAGACGTTCCTGAACTATGCTTATAGTTGGGGTGCCTCGATTGTGATCTTAGGTACGCTCTTCAAACTGACGCACCTGCCAGGCGCCAACTTCTTCCTGTTCCTTGGAATGGGTACTGAGGTGTTTGTGTTCTTTATCTCTGCTTTCGACCGTCCCTTCGATAAGACGACCGACGGCATGGAGCTTGATACCCATGTGAAGACCGCTGAAGACGAGCTGGTTCCCGCCCATGCAGAATCTGCTAGCGCAACCATCGTTGGTGGCAATGGTGGCACAATCATTATCGGTGGCGGTGGAGGTGGCTCTTCTCAGAGTGCTCCGAATGCTCCGATTAATCCGATTACTCCGAGTAATCAGAATACTCCGAGTACTCAGACCTCTGTCGACAGCGAGGCCATTGCAGCCGTATCGTCGTCAGTAACGACGATGGCGGGCGGATCTGCGCCTGTTCTGCCTCAGGTCAATCCTGAGCTGGAGGAGGCTACTGCCAACTATGTCGATGAACTGAAGCGCCTGACGGAGATGCTTTCGAAGGTGTCCGAGCAGAGTGAGCGTCTGTCGCATAACTCTGAGGAGATGGAGAACCTGAACCGTACGCTGACAGGTATCTGTAAGATTTATGAGCTGCAGCTAAAGAGTGCCAGCTCACAGATCAGCACTATCGACGAGATCAATGATCAGACCCGTAAGATGGCAGAGCAGATTGCGGAGCTCAATCAGATTTATACCAGAATGATCGAGGCGATGACGGTGAACATGAAAGCCGCCGTGCCTACAGCAAAATAAGCTATGGCTATTAAGAAAAGACCGGTATCCCCTCGCCAGAAGATGATCAATCTGATGTATGTCGTCTTGATGGCTATGCTGGCGCTGAATGTCTCTAACGAGGTGCTCAACGGCTTCTCCATCGTGGAGGAAAGCCTGAACCGTACGACATCGGGATCGATCAAGGAAAACCAGCTTGTCTACGACAATCTCGACATGCAGATGCGTCTCAATCCGACGAAAGTGAAGCAGTGGCATGACAAGGCTCAGGAGGTGAAGCGTATGAGCGACTCGCTGTATAACTTCGCTGAGGAATTGAAGTTGGCGATTGTTCAGGAGGCTGACGGTAAGGACGGCAATCTGGAGGATATCAAGAATAAGGAAGATTTAGAGGCTGCCAATCAGGTGATGCTGGCGCCGGGAAGAGGGCGTGGTAAGGAATTGTTCAATGCCATTGGCTCATTCCGTAAGCGCATCATCGGCATGACCAACGATATGAGCAAGAAACAGATCATCAGTGGTAACCTCTCTACGTCAGTACCCCGTAAGGCTGAGGCTTTGGGAAAGAACTGGCAGGAGTATATGTTTGAGGATATGCCCGCTGCTGCTGCTGTCACCTTGCTCTCGAAATTGCAGAGTGATGTGCGCTATGCAGAGCGTGAGGTACTGCATACGTTGGTGTCGAACATCGACGTGAAGGATATCCGAGTGAATCTGCTCGATGCGTTTGTCATTCCCAGTTCGAGGACGATTGTAAGAGGCGACAAGTTCTCTGCCCGTATTGTGATGGCAGCTGTCGACACGACGCAGGTGCCGGATATCTATATCGGTGGACAGAAGGTGAATCTTAACGATGGTCTCTATGAGCGTGTCTGCACAGCTACGGGCGACTTTACATTGAACGGCTATATGGAAACTGTCAATGGTAATGGCGACAAGATCCGTCGTGACTTCTCGCAGCAATACACAGTCGTTGATCCCAGCGCAACGGTAAGTGCCGACCTGATGAATGTGCTCTATGCAGGTTATAACAACCCCATCAGTATCAGTGTGCCTGGTGTGCCGTTGAATAAGATTTCTGCGACGATGACCGGCGGTTCGCTGCAAGCCACAAGTCCTGGTCATTATATCGCTCGTCCGTCAACGGTCGGACAGCCGGTGGTCTTCACCATCACCTCTACCAATACAGGACGTCCGCAGCAGATGGGACAGATTACCTTCCGCGTTCGTAAATTGCCTGATCCGTTGCCCTATATCGCAATGAATGATGAGCATGGGACCCCCGTTCGTTATAAGGGTGGCGGCTTGGCAAAGAGCCAGTTAGTGGGTGTCGATAATCTCTCTGCTGCCATCGACGATGGAATCCTTGATGTTCCTTTCCGTGTGCAGAATTTCGAGACGGTATTCTTCGACAATATGGGTAATGCCGTGCCGATGGCATCTGAAGGTGCTTCGTTCTCTGCTCGTCAGAAAGATACCTTCCGTAAGTTGTCGCGCAACCGCCGCTTCTATATCTCTCGTGTAACAGTGGTAGGCCCTGATGGACTGACACGTACCTTGCAGAATCCGATGGAAGTCATTGTTAAGTAGAGTTGAATTAGTAATTAAGAATTAATAATTAATAATTAAGAATTATGATTACTGGGATAAACAAAAGGTTGTCAAAAGGTGTGTTGTTGATATGCCTTTATACCTTTATACCTTTATCAGTAGTGGCACAGCCGAAGGCTCGTCGTGTTCAGCAGCAACAGCAACAGGCTGTGCAAGAACAGAAAAAGAAGAGCACGCCCTCGTCGGCTATGACGCAGCGGGCGCAGCTATCGTTCCCAATAGCAGTAGAAATGCCTGAGGATGTTGTCTGGCGTCGCGATATCTATCGTGAGATCAACCTTGAGGACGATGCGAACGCAGGTCTGTACTATCCCGTTGAGCCACAGGGCAAGCAGGTGAATCTGTTTACCTATATCTTCAAGCTCGCTCAGAATGGTTATATCCCCATTTACGAATATCCTACCGATGGCAGTGATGTGTTTGAGGAGACTTCGAAGATAGAGATGAAGACCATGCTCGACAACCAGCGTATCTTCTATGAGGAGGTGAATGGCAAGTTGAAGGTTGACAACAGTGATATTCCTTCTGCCGAGGTAAAGAAACTCTATCTGAAGGAGAGTGCCTATTACGATCAGGCCAATTCTTCGTTCCATATCAAGGTGCTGGCCCTTTGTCCTGTAATGATGCGTGCCGATGACTTTATCATCAGCGATGAACCCAGTGCTCAGGGTACGGCCTATCCGTTGTTCTGGGTGAAATACAGCGATTTGGAACCCTATCTGAATCGTCAGTCTGTGATGGTCAGCAGTCTGAACAATGCAGCCACCATGACTATGGACGATTTCTTCACTACTAATAAGTATCGTGGTAAGATCTATAAGACGACGAACCGACTGGGTAAGACGCTGTCTCAGATCTGTGAAGGTGATACGGCGAAGATGTCGGCAGAACAGAAACGTATCGAGGCAGAATTAGAGGCTTTCCGAAAGAATATCTTCGGCGATCCAGAGCGTAAGGATTCTCTCGACAGCATTGCCAATGCCAACCCTGCAAACGTGAAAGCCGCCCAGAAAGCAAAGGCAAAGGCTGCCAAGAAGAATGATCGACGCTCGACGGTAAGCAAATCGAAGAGCGGCAACACGACGACTGCTCCAAGCAATGGTTCAGCCCGTGTCAGCGTCCGTCGACAAAGACATTAATTAAGGTAAAAGTGAATAGTGAATAGTGAAAAAGGCTCGAGCGGTAGCAATTTTTTCACTATTCACTATTCATTTTTCACTATTTTTCGTATCTTTGCAGCGTGAACTTATTATTTGAACGCTTATGAAGAGATTTTTGTCTGTCATTATACTGCTTTCAGCCATTACCATGTCGATGCACGCACAGGGCATTAAGTTTGGTGTCAAGGGCGGTTTTGACATTCAGGACATGAAGTTTAGTGAGAAAGTGTTTAAGACGCAGAATAAGCTGGGCTGGTTTGTTGGTCCTACCGTTCAGGTGGCTCTGCCTGTTATGGGACTGGGTCTTGACATTGCCGGCTTGTATGACCAGAAGTCTACAAAGGTCAATGGGGAGTCGATTGAGCAAAAATATATTCTTGTTCCTGTGAATGCCCGCCTCACGCTTGGCATTGGCGAGGCGGCTGGTCTGTATGTGGCAGCTGGTCCTCAGTTTGCCTTCAATATCGGTGACGATGTGGATTTTGAGTGGACGCATAACGATATTGAGAATACTTTCCAGCTGAAGAAGTCGGCTTTTAGTGTGAATCTTGGTGCCGGTTTCTTCTTGTCTCGTCATCTGGAGTTTGGCTTTGTCTATAATGTGGCCGTCGGTTCAACGGCTGAAGCCTCTTTCGGTAAGGGCGTGGATGCTATTTCTGACGATACTAAACCCAAGTCCTGGCAGATCTTTGCCACCTTTTATTTCTAATTAGACTTTGTTTGTCGACGTTATCCTACCCGTGCCGCTCGACGGCTTATTCACCTATTCTGTACCTCAGCCGTGGGGAGAACAGGTGAAAATTGGTGTTCGTGTGCTCGTTCCGTTCGGGCGCAGCAAAACATACGTAGGCATCGTTGCTAAAACGCATAAAGGGCCTCTTCCCACCGGCTTTCAGATTAAGGACATTCTCCAGGTGCTTGATGCTTCGCCGATTCTCCTTGACTCTCAGCTCCGTCTTTGGCAGTGGATTGCCGACTATTACATGTCACCGATAGGTGAGGTCTATAAGGCTGCCCTGCCCTCTGGCCTGAAAGCGGAAGACGGGTATAAACCTAAGACGGAAACCTATATCCGTCTGACTCCACAGTTCCGCAGCGAACAAGCCCTCCACATCGCCATCGATATGTTGCAGCGCGCTCCGAAACAGCAGAAGGCATTTGTTGATTTCATTTTTTTAAGGAGTCAGGAGTCAGGAGTCAGGAGTCAGGAGAATACTCCTGCTGCGGATTCTTCTCACCAAGGTAATCTACTGACTCCAGACTCCTGCCTCCTGACTCCTGTCTTTGAAATCACTCGTGACGAGCTCCTGAACCAAGGCCATAGCCTTCAGACAGTCACGGCCCTCGTCAAGCGAGGACTCTTAGAAACATACGAACAGGAGGTAGGACGCTTGAATCATGGCGGTGAGCCTCATTTGGATAAGATTCAGCCATTGAGCGAAGCCCAGCAAGATGCCTATAACCAGATACAGTTCTCATTCCTGAAGAAGAACGTGACCCTCCTGCATGGCGTGACCTCCAGCGGTAAGACCGAAATCTATATCCATCTCATCCGTCAGGCTTTAGAACGTAAACAGCAGGTGCTCTATCTGTTGCCAGAGATTGCCCTGACTGTGCAGATTATGGAACGGTTGCAGCGTGTCTTCGGCAACCGGTTGGGCATCTATCACTCCAAATATTCCGATGCGGAGCGCGTTGAGATCTGGCAGAAGCAGCTTTCCGGTCACCCATACGATGTCATCCTTGGTGCGCGTAGCGCCGTCTTCCTGCCGTTCCAAAACCTCGGTCTTGTGATTATCGACGAGGAACATGAAACCAGCTATAAACAGCAGGATCCCGCTCCCCGTTACCACGCCCGCAGCGCCGCTATTATGCTGGCGCAGATATTGAGGAGTCAGGAGTCAGGAAACAGGAGTCAGAAGAATACTCCTGCTGCGGATTCTTCCCTCCAAGGTAATCTACCGACTCCAGACTCCTGTCTCCTGACTCCTCGAGTATTACTTGGCACCGCCACCCCCTCGCTCGAAACCTACCACAATGCCAAGACAGGCAAATATGGCTTGGTGGAGTTGTTCCAGCGCTATAAAGGCATTGAACTGCCAGAGATACAAGTTGTGGATATCAAAGACCTGCAACATCGTAAGATGATGAACGGCCCGTTTTCGCCTTTATTGCTCAGTAAGGTTCGTGAGGCATTGGAGCGTGGCGAGCAGGCCATCCTCTTCCAGAACCGTCGTGGCTATGCGCCCATGATCGAGTGTAAGCAGTGTGGCTGGGTGCCTCATTGCCAGCATTGTGACGTGTCGCTCACCTTCCATCGTAATCTGAACCAGCTGACATGTCATTATTGTGGTCATACCTATCAGGTGCCGACGGAATGTCCTAACTGTGGTTGTACGCAGTTGCAGACGCGTGGCTATGGCACGGAGAAGATCGAGGCCGAGGTACACGATATCTTTCCCGAGGCCCGTATTGCTCGCATGGATCTTGATACGACTCGCAGTCGTCAGGCCTACGAGCGCATCATCAATGATTTCTCTGCTGGACGGACCAATCTGCTCATCGGCACGCAGATGATCTCGAAGGGACTGGATTTTGATAAAGTTTCTGTGGTGGGCATCCTCAATGCCGATACAATGCTGAATTATCCTGATTTCCGGGCTTACGAACAGGCGTTTATGATGATAGCACAGGTGAGCGGTCGCGCTGGCCGTAAGGGCAAACGTGGACTGGTAATCCTGCAGACCAAGAGTCCTGATCTGCCCCTGATATCACAGGTGGTTCGCAATGACTACACCGCCTTCTATCGTTCAATGATCGCTGAGCGTCAGCAGTTCCGTTATCCGCCATATTATCGGCTTGTCTATGTCTATCTAAAGCATCGTCAGGATGCGGTCGTCGCAGCAGCAGGCGTGGAGATGGGCGCCCTTTTGCGGCAGTGGTTCTCAGGTCGTGTTCTTGGTCCGGATAAACCTGGCATCTCGAAGGTCAAGTCGCTCTCCATCCGAAAGATTGTGCTGAAATTCGAACCAACGCTTAATATGGCTGAAGTCCGCAAATACTTGGCTCTTGCTCAGCAGCAGATGCTGCAAGACAAGCGCTATAGCTCATTACAAATCCATTTCGACGTCGATCCGCTGTAGGCATCCGACATCCACGTTTATATTTTTTAGATAAAATATAGACCGATTTTTTGGCGTTTTGAAGTTTTTATTGTACTTTTGTGGCATAAAAACCAATAGATTATGAATAGAACCGTAAAGCATCTGATTACGCTCACCGCCATTCTCTTTGTCTGTTGCAAAGCAGCAGCACAGGATGAGACCTTCGTGTTTACGCCCCAGTGGACGGCACAGGCGCAGTTTGCTGGCTACTATGTGGCTGAGGCGAAGGGCTTCTACCGCGAGGCAGGCGTGAAAGTGAGGATCGAACATCCGTCGTCTACGATGCCTGCCATGAGTCGTCTGCGCAACAACTACTGTCAGGCTACGACCCTGCAGCTCTGTCAGGCGATGGAGATCATCGACGAAGGCATTCCATTGATCAATATCCTGCAGACATCGATGAACAATGCAATGGTCATTGTCTCTGCTCGCAACAAGGATCCGCTGACGCAGAAAGGCGCCCGTGTCGGCATCTGGAGCGTAGGCTTTGGTCAGTTGGCCATCTGCATGAGCATCAAGGACTATTTAGACTATGAGTGGGTGCGCTTCGCCCAGAATGTCAACCTGTTTGTGGCGGGTGCTCTTGACGCTACCTTGGCCATGAGCTATAACGAATATTACCAACTGGTGCAGGCCGGTATTCAGATGACCGATAAGAACGTTTACCGTTTCTGCGATCACGGCTATAACGTGCAGGAGGACGGTGTCTACATGACCCGCGACTATTACATGAAGCATCGTGAGCAGGCTAAGAAGTTCGCCGAGGCCAGTCGGAAAGGGTGGGAGTGGGCCGCCCAGCATCCTGATGAGGCGTTGGATATTGTGATGGAGTATGTCGACAAGAACCACATTGCCACGAATCGCGTAATGCAGCGACTGATGCTCAAGGAAGTGCTTCGCCTGCAAGTCGACCGTGAGTCGAAGAAACGTGAGTTCCGTCTGCGTCCCGATATGGTGCAGCTCGCCAGTCGTTTGATGGTCGACAACAAGATGTTGACCCGTGACGTAACTTACGAGGAGATCATTAGTGAAAAGTAAAAAGTGTATAATCTGCTACTGCCGTCATTATGAAAAATATCTTTGCATATATCCGCCGCAAACTTTCCGTCAGGGTCAGCCTGTGGGTTGTCATGTTTGCCGCCGTCATCTTCATTGCAGCCCTCGGATTCCTCTTCTATCAGTCGCGCGAGGCCGTGCGCCAGGAAGCTATCAGCCGTGCTACGCAGATCCTCGACAAGACATCGTTGCGTGTGGAGGGCATCCTCAATCGTGTGGAGGTAGCCTCAAACATGACCGAGTGGCTCGTACAACGGCATCCTGATAGGGCCGACTCCATGTTTGTCTATAGCCGCGGCATGTTGCTTAACAACCCCGACTTCTACAACTGCTCCATCGCCTTCGAACCCTATTATTTCAAAGACTATGGACGCTATTTCTCTGCTTACTCCAAATACCTTGGCGACACAATCCGTACCGTCCAAGGCGGTAGTGATAACTATCAGTACTTCTTTATGGACTGGTATCTCATGGCCAAACTGTTGGATAAGCCGTGTTGGACGGAGCCTTACGTCGATCTCGATGTGGCTACGAACACGAGTGAGATGGTGACCTCCTACTGTCAGGCCATTAAGGATCTGCAAGGCAATATGATAGGCGTCATCAATACCAGTCTGTCGCTGAACTGGCTATCGCAGACCATTTCGGCCGTGAAGCCCTATCCCAATTCGTTCAGCATCATGATAGGTCGCGGTGGTACCTATTTTGTGCATCCTGATTCTACGAAGATCACGCGCGAGACCATTTTCACACAGACCCTTGAGAACCCCGATACAGCCATTACCGCTTTAGGCTATGCCATGCAGCGCGGCGAGGAAGGCATGAGGCATGCCCAAATCAATGGCGAGGAATGTTACGTCTTCTACAAACCCCTCGGACATACGGGCTGCTCGATGGCCATCGTCTGCCCGGAGAGCGATATCTTCGGCGGTTTCGATCGTTTGCGCCGTACCGTCATGGCCATCGTCTTGGTTGGCTTGCTGCTGATGCTCTATTTCTTCATGCGTATCATTACTCGCGAGTTGAGTCCTTTGCGCCGTCTGGCTGATGAGGCTGAGACCATTGCCTCAGGACAGTTCGACACACAATTGCCTGACTTCGAGCGTACTGACGAGATTGGTCAGCTGAGCCACTCCTTCGGCAATATGCAACAGTCGCTGGTGAAATATATTGATGAGCTGAAAAACACGACCGCCCAGAAAGCGTCGATTGAGAGCGAAATCCAGGTGGCCAGTGGCATTCAGATGGGTATGCTGCCCAAGAAATTCCCCACTTATCCCGACCGCGATGATGTGCAGCTCTATGCCTCGCTGACTCCCGCCAAGGAGGTTGGTGGCGACTTGTTCGATTTCTATTTCCGCGACGAGAAACTCTTCTTCTGTATCGGCGACGTCTCGGGCAAGGGTGTGCCCGCCTCGCTCTTCATGGCCGTTACCAGAGCCGTCTTCCGTACTGTCTCGGCCCGTGAATCGATGCCCGATCATATCATGGCCAGCCTGAATAAGACCATGGTCGATATGAACGAGACCAATATGTTCGTTACCCTCTTCATCGGTGTCCTCGACTTGCCCACAGGTCGCATGCACTACTGTAACGCTGGCCATGATGCCCCGTTGCTCGTGGGCGCTGGCGTGGGCATGCTGCCCTGCGACTCCAACATCCCCGTTGGCGTTATGGACTCGTGGAAATACACCCTGCAGGAGGCGCAGATCTTCACAGGCACCACTATCTTCCTCTTCACCGACGGACTGACCGAGGCTGAGGATGCCACCCATGCCCAGTTCCGGATGGAACGTGTCAACGATGTGGCCGCCCATGCCCTTGCCAATCATCAGCAGGAACCGAGACAACTGATTGGCGTGATGGCCGATGCCGTCCATCAGTTTGTGGGCGATGCCGAGCAGAGCGACGACCTGACGCTGATGGCTATACAGTATATCAAGAAGCAGCGTGACGTGAAAATGCGTAAGAGCATTGTGTTGCCCAACGACATTCAGGAAGTGCCGCGACTGAACGCCTTTGTCGATGCGGTATGTGAGACCGTGGGCTTCGATTCTGCCCTTACCATGAAGCTGAACCTTGCCATCGAGGAAGCCGTTGTCAACGTCATGAACTATGCTTACCCGCCAGGTGTCAAGGGCGATGTGACGATTGAGGCTCTCTCGAACGATGTGCGGCTGAAATTCGTCATCATCGACAGCGGCGCGCCTTTCGATCCCACTGTTCACGCTGATGTCGATACCACACTTTCCGCTCAGGATCGTCCTATCGGCGGATTGGGCATCCATCTGGTGCGCAATATCATGGACTCCATCAACTATGAGCGCATCGACAATCTCAACGTACTGACGCTGAGAAAGAAGATTTGACAGATACATTATTAATAAATTAACGACAAAACAATGAAAACAACAATTCAAGAGCAAGACGGCAACAAGGTTGCCTTTTTAGAGGGACGTCTCGACACACCTACCGCCCCGGAAGCCGAACAGGCATTGAGCCCTTTATACGATTCTACGGGATGTGACATCATTATCGACTGCACAAGTCTGGAATACATTTGTTCTGCCGGCCTGCGCATCTTCCTCCGCATTCTGAAAAGCGCTCAGGAAAAGGGCGACCACCTCTATATCAGGGGAATTAATGATGATATCCGCGCCGTATTCGCTATGACGGGTTTCATTAATATCTTCAAGTTCTTGTAAATCATTGCTTATAATCCGACAAGCTTATGAACAAGAATGAAAAATTCGTCATATCCATTAATCGTGAGTTAGGCAGTGGTGGTCGCACCGTTGGCCGTAAACTGGCGGAAAAATTGGGTGTTGAGTTCTACGACAAAGCAGTTATCAAGGGCTTGCAGGAGAAGTATCATCTCACGATTGAGGAGATCGAGAAACTGAAAGGTCGCCAGCAAGGCTGGTGGGCCGACATCAAACGTCAGATAACCGGCAGTGGCTTGGCGTCCAACTACTATCTCCCAAAGGCTGTCGATGAGCTTGATAGGTTGGATACCGATGCTGTGTTCAAGACCGAGACGGAAATCCTGAAGGGCATCGCCGAGGAAGAATCGTGCGTGGTGGCAGGACGAAGCGGTTTCTTCGTATTCCGCAACCATCCCAACCATCTGAACATCCTCATTCAGGCTTCGATGCCTTTCCGTCTGGAACGTGTCATGCGCAAGCAGAACTTGACGGAGGATGAGGCCCGCAAGACCATCGAGAAAGTCGACCAGATGCGCGAGAACTATGTCAAGAAGTACACCAAGACCTCGCGCTATGACACCCGCAACTACGACCTTGTCATCTCTGCCGACGGGAAGACCGAAGACCAGATTGTAGAGCAGATCCTGCTATACATCGGATAAACTGAAACATGATGAACTGGTAGATGGTGTGTTAAAATTAACCACAACGGATTCCACGGATTAAACGGATTATATAAGTTACTGAATATCAGTAGGGCTTAAATCCATAAAATCCGTGAAATCCGTTGTTTTTAAATAAATCTTGTATTGTGACACATCCTCTTACAAAATGAAGGGAACCATAACTTTAACATTATTTTAGAATTATTTCTGAAAGGAATTCATAACTTTGGGTACTAATTGGTTGAATAAACTCCCGAACAGATGAAAGAATTAGAACAAGAATTTACCAAACTGGTTCGAGAATACCGTAAGACCATATACACGGTATGCTACTTCTTCTCGAACAACCCCCAAGATGTGGATGACCTTTTCCAGGAAGTGTTGGTCAACCTCTGGAAGAGTTTTCCGAAGTTCCGTGGCGACAGCAGCCCGAAGACGTGGATCTGGCGCGTCAGCCTGAACACCTGCTGCAACGTGGAACGAGGCAAGAAGCGGATT
>JAEEGG010008686.1_pt1 | contig 22972 bp, 15 predicted proteins | sample 9134161 | NCBI WGS metagenome assembly JAEEGG01 (sample SAMN16246543, study PRJNA631951) | gut metagenome | biome: gut microbiome; feature: rumen; material: CR-attached | host: Bos | place: Iran: Karaj | collected 2018-10
TATTGCAAAGCTCGTCGTACCATTCCCGGCCAAAGCGGCGGATGAGTGGCTCGCGCAGGAACTGGTAGAGACGGATGCCGCGTTCTGTGCCGAGACGGATGGCGTCCTGGCAGATGTTCCAACGATGATAGTTCAGTCCTGTCAGCGCTCCCAATTTCTTTTCGCGAATAGGATAGAGATGGCAGCTGATGGGTTTCTGCTTGAGGAGGCAGCCTTGTGGTCCTCTGAAGGCACAGTTTCCGCCGCACACGATACTTGTCACGAGTTCGCCTTCCGGGTCAGGATAAGCAACGCCTTGCTTGTCGATGACTGCCTGCGCGCCTGCCGAGAGCTGCGGCCACAGTGCATCGAGGTTCTCCTCGATGTCTGCAATCTCGTCGAGGGTTACCGGCGCTCCTGCATCTCCCTCTTCGCAACACTTCCCGTGACAGCTCTCGATGTCGCAACAGAAGTACTCTGTCAGGATGTCGGAGTGCAGGATGACGTCGCCCACCTCAATGAGATTACCAAACGATTGGTTGCTGCCCATGTGCCATTAGGTATTCGTTGCACTTGAGGAAATGGCCGTTGCCCATGAAGCCTCGCATGGCGCTCAATGGACTGGGGTGTGCACTCATCAGGACGAGGTGGCGGCTCTGGTCGATGAGGGCAGCCTTCCGTCCTGCCGGTGCGCCCCAAAGCATAAAGACGAGGTTGTTCCGACCTCTGTTGAGGGCAGCGATGGCTGCGTCTGTGAAGGTCTCCCATCCCTTGCCACTATGGCTGAACGCCTGATGCTCGCGAACCGAGAGACAGGTGTTCAAGAGGAAGACACCCTGCTGTGCCCAGCGAGTCAGATTGCCACTCTGAGGGATAGGTGCTCCCGTCTCGGCCTGTATTTCCTTGAAGATGTTTTGTAGCGACGGCGGAAAGGGTATGCCGTCGTTCACGCTGAAGCAGAGTCCGTGCGCTTGTCCTGGGCCGTGATAGGGGTCTTGACCGAGGATGACGACACGCACTTGGTCGAACGGTGTCGTATCGAATGCGTTGAAGATGAGCCTGCCAGGCGGATAGCACGTGCCCGACGCATACTCCTGCCGCACGAACTGCGTCAGCTCCGCGAAGTAAGGCTTGCTGAACTCATCAGCAAGCTGCTGCTTCCAGGAAGGCTCAATCTTTACATCCATATTTTTCTTGTTTTGCATGGCAAAGTTACGAATAAGTGAGAGAAATGCAAAGGAAAAGCTTTTTTTTCTTTGCTTTTCCGAGCCATAGTACCTTATGCGCAGTCAAAGTTAAGAATAAAAGAAGGAATAACCAAGGAACAAAGACTGGAGGGGCTGAAGCGCAAGGCAGCCTGCGAGAAACGCACGTCCAACAACTATGTAGAGAGCGTGCTGCTCGATGGACAGCAATAGCTTGTTTTGTAATATTGCTGTCCGGTAAATCCGGCCTGAAAGGCCATTAAGATGTCAGCCCAGGGCATCGCCCTGGGTTTATGGTGCAACGGTAGAATACGTCCTAAAGGGGCAAAAGATTTGTGTTTTAGTGCTTTTGCTCTTACAGAGCGTCATTTGCCGCGGCATTTCAACACCCAGGGCGCTGCCCTGGGCTGACATCTTTCTGCCCCTTCGGGGCGTCCCAAGCCCCTGCCACTTACATCTTGCTCTAAATGCCGATGGTTGGGAGGGTGCAGGTAATGAAGAAAAATTTTTACCGGACAGCAATAGTTTTGTAAACATTTTTCCAGGAGAGACGCGTTCTGGCTGCTTATTTTTTTGTTTTGTGGGACTTTTCTACCTGAAACGCAGAAAAAGGGCTTAAATCGAGTCGGCATTGACAATCAATAGGTTACAAAGCCATGTTTTGGGACGCAAAGCAAAGAAAGTACATTCGCCGCACGCCGAACAGCCAAACAGCGCAAGGTTTGAGAGGATTTTCCGCCTGCGGAGAGGGGCAACTCCACACGCGGTAATTTTAAACACCGCGTGCGGAGATGGCAATCTCCGCGTGCGGCGTTGGGAAACGCCTTGTGCCGGGCCTCAAAACACTACACCTGAACACGCAAAATGTTGTAAAGATTTTTTCTGCTGTCCGCTATAAGTTTTTCATAACATCGAGCCCGACATGCAACACAAGAAAAGACTATAAGCGGTAAAAAGAACAACCCAAAGAAGTTTGCCCTTCTGCTTATAAATCAAGCTTTTTCTCAGAAAAGCGGCAGGAAGCTCAACGACAAACCCAGCAAGGGAGGAAGATACGGACGGGAAGAAGACTCTCTATTGATTTTGTGAGCCCACTTGAAAAAGTCCTTTAAGAACTAAAAGCACATCGGAGGGAGTTTCAAAATAAATAAAACAACGGATTATACGGATTATACGGATTTAAGCCTTGCTGAAAACCAGCAAACAGAATAATCCGTTTAATCCGTTTAATCCGTTGTTGTTGATTATGAATTGATCAGGCACTTGCCGGTCATCTCCTTCGGCTGCTCGAGGCCCATGATGTGCAGGATGCTGGGAGCCACGTCGGCCAGCACGCCGTTTTCTACGGTAACGTCCTTGCGGTCGGTGATGTAGATGAAGGGCACGGGGTTGAGGGAGTGAGCGGTGTTGGGCGTGCCGTCGGGGTTGATGGCATTGTCGGCGTTGCCGTGGTCGGCGATGATGATAGCCTCGTAGCCGGTTGCCTTAGCTGCCTCGATAACCTCGCCGACGCACTTATCGACTGCTTTCACGGCAGCCTCGATGGCTTCGTAAACACCCGTGTGTCCCACCATGTCGCCGTTTGCGAAGTTCACCACGATGAAGTCGTACTTGTCGAGTTTGATGGCCTCCACCAGTTTGTCCTTCACCTCGTAGGCACTCATCTCGGGCTTGAGGTCGTAGGTAGCCACCTTCGGACTTGCCACGAGGATGCGCTCCTCACCTTCGTAGGGAGCTTCTCTGCCGCCGTTGAAGAAGAAGGTTACGTGCGCGTACTTCTCCGTCTCGGCTGTGTGGAGTTGCTTCAGGCCCTTGCTGCTGATGTATTCTCCGAGGGTGTTCTCGACGTTCTCCTTCGGGAAGAGGATGTGCACGCCCGTGAAGCTGGCGTCGTACGGCGTCATGCAGTAGTACTGCAGGCCGGGGATGGTCTTCATGCCCTGCTCAATCATATCCTGCTGCGTCAGCACGATGGTGAGCTCCTTGGCGCGGTCGTTGCGGTAGTTGAAGAAGATGACGACGTCGCCCTCCTTGATGGTGCCGTCCACCAGGCTGTTGTTGATGGGCTTGATGAACTCGTCCGTGACGCCTTCATCGTAGCTTTCCTGCATGGCCTCGATGAGGTCCTTGGCCTGCTTGCCTTCGCCGCTGATGAGCAGGTCGTAGGCAATCTTCACGCGCTCCCAACGCTTGTCGCGGTCCATCGCATAGAAGCGGCCGATGATGCTGGCAATCTTGGCGTTGCCTGCCTCGTCGCACTTGTCGATGAGCTGCTGGATGAAGCCGATGCCACTCTTCGGGTCGGTGTCGCGACCGTCCATAAAGCAATGTACGAATGTCTGCTTTACGCCGTATTCCTTACCAATCTCGACGAGTTTGAAGAGGTGGTCGAGGCTGGAGTGCACGCCGCCGTTCGAGGTCAGACCCATCAGGTGGACGTTCTTGCCGTTAGCCTTCGCGTACTCGTAAGCACTAACGATTTCAGGGTTCTTCATGATGCTGCCGTCAGCACAAGCGCGGTTGATTTTCACCAAGTCCTGATAGACAATGCGACCAGCGCCGATGTTGAGGTGGCCTACCTCAGAGTTGCCCATCTGACCGTCAGGCAGACCGACATTCTCACCGCTGGCGAGGAGTTGGCTATGAGGATAGGTAGCATTCAGTTTGTCGAGATTCGGAGTCGGTGTGTTGAAGATGACATCTCCCTTGCCATGAGCACCAATGCCCCAGCCGTCGAGAATCATCAAAAGAGCTTTCTTTGCCATAGTTTTGTATGTTTTAATATTTGTCTTTTCTTTTATTGCGGGTGCAAAGTTACGAATTATTATTCATAATTCATAATTAGCAATTCATAAATTTTTGTTCAGGCAGGCTTTATGAAAAAACTAGGCGTGCCTAGTTCGCCAACAACTAGTGTAAACTTTGCAAAGTACTAGTGTAAACTTCGCAAAAAAACTAGTGTAAACTTCAAAGGTCAATTCTGCTCTTGTGGAACAATCTGCCAGTGAGCTGATTGGCTGGAATAATCCTTCGTCAGGAAGAGTGTAGGCTTGTCCGGACTGTTAGCAAGGAAGTTCTTGCCGTCGGTGGTCATGGCGTAACTTCCGTCGCTTTGTTTCAGGAAGTACCACACTTGGGCGTTGACGTTCGTCCAGACACTGCCGTTTGCTTCGTAAAAGACGTCGTTCAGGTAGTGTTCCTTATAGCCGTCGTATGTATCAAAGATGTGCGTGTCGATGACATATCCGCGGCCACATTTTGTCAGGTCCAAGTTGAGTCCCGTGGTTCCACAAATGGCCTCTGCATTGTATTTATTGCCTCTGCCTCCATCCAAATAGAGCCCTGTCTGTTTGTTCTTCAAGAGCAGTGTCTTGCTGGCATTTATGTCAGAGCCTTCTATGTCGGGCAGGGGCGTGAGTGTCCAGTCGTCGAAGTGCATCACATAGCGGACATCGTTTTGCAGCCATCCGAAGTTCATGCGGATGTACATCTGGTTGCTGGTTGCAGTGAAGTCCACCGTCATTCTGTGATGCTCGACGGCTGTCGTAGGGAAGGGTTTGGAATGAGCCACGCCGCTGTTGTTCTTCAAGTGGCGGGGAATGTCATCACGCACGAAAATCTGGAAGGTGGCATCGCCCGCGTTCACTATGTCAAGATTCGGACCGCTGTAGTCCACACTGAGCTGGTAGCGTTTGCCTTTCTCGACGTAGATGGGACATAGGGCAGGCTCATATCCTCCAATGCCAGTGAAGGCCACCGTGTTGTGGTTGCCGTCGTTTGTGACTTGGAAGCACGAATCTTCCGTAAAGCTCCATTTGGTCATGTCTCTGAAGACTTGCTCTGCCGGCTGCTGTTTACTCTCATTTGGAGCGAGCTGCCAATGGGCCTGATGGCCTGAAGGGTCTGCGGTGAAGACGAGTGTGGGGCTGTCTGGGCTGTAGGCAAGGAAGTTCTTGCCGTCGGTCGTCAGGGCATAGCATCCGTCGCTTTGCTTCATGAAGTACCACACTTGGGCGTCAATGTCAACATAGATACTGCCGGTTGTCTCGTAATAGATATCGTTCAGGAAATGCTCGTCAGAGCCGTCGGCGATGTCGATGACGTGCGTGTCGATGAAGTATCCTTTGCCACATCTTGTCAGGTCCAGGTCGAGTCCCGTAGTTGCTAAGGTGACCTCAGCGTCCCATTTAAAGCCGTTTTTCAGGAAAAGACCTGTCTGTTCGTTCTTCAGGTATATTGTTTTGCTGGTATCGACAGGGCAACCTTCAATGTCGGGCAGTTGCATGAGCGTCCAGTCGTCGAAGTGCATGACGAATTTGTAATTATCGTACAGCCACCCGAAGTTGATGCGGATGTACATCTGGTCGTTGGTAGCGGTGAAGTCCACTGTCAGTTTCTGGTGTTCGACGGCATTCAAGGGGAAAGGCTCTGAATGAGCCACGCCGCTGTTGTTCTTGGCGCGAATCGGTATGCCATTACGCACGAATATCTGGAAGCCTCCATCCATGCGGCTTCCTATGTTGAGGTCCGGACCGCTGTAGTCCACGCTGATCCGATAGCGCTTGCCCTTTCTGACGAAGATGGGACAAGTGGCTGCCTCCGACCTGCCCGAACCGATGAAGGTCATGGTGTTGTGGCTACCCTCATTGGTGATTTGGAAACTATTCGCTTCCGAATAGTTCCAGTTGGTCATGTTGCCGAAGACTTGTTCTTGCGGCCGGTGTTCGTACCAATACCAAAAGCCGCATGCCGCTACCACCAGAGCCATCAGGGCAAGGGCGATTCTCCGCGTAAGTCTTCTCAGCCATAGTTCCCGCTCCTTTTGCTTGATGGCTTCTCTCAGCTCGCCCATCGTGTGGTAGCGGCGGTCTATATGTTCCGTGCAACGCTCCAAGATGTCATCCTCCTCCTTGCCCAGGTCCATCTCCTTCATGATGATGCCAAGCGAGTAGATGTCGTTCCGCACGTCGGCCGGTCCCGCTTCCTTTTGCTCGGGCGCAATGTAGTCCTTGGTGCCGCCCGGACCTTTCATCACAGAGAAGCTGTCGGAGTCTGCCAGGCCGAAATCTATCACCTTCACCTGCTGCCCTTGCTTTGCTATGATGATGTTCTCGGGCTTAAGGTCTCGATGGACGATGCCGAGCGAGTGGATGTAGGAAAGTGCATCAATAAGTTGCATCGTCAGTTGCATCCGCTCTCCGCGAGTGGACTCCTGGGTCAGGTACTCCCGCAGTGTCTTGCCTTCCACCCATTCCATCACGATGAACGTGCCCTTCAGCCCCGCCTCGTCTATCTCCTCCATTCCCTCCAGTTTGGGAATGGACGGATGACCGGGCTGCTGTGCACGTAGCAGCAGTTCGTACTCCTTCTCCTGCATCTCGTGCAAGAGAGCCGAGTCACATTCCGGGTTCACGCCCTTCAGCAACCACCATCGGCCATTCCGCTTGGCACGGTACACCACGCTGTACTTGCCTTTCGACACCAGCGTGACATCTGTGAAATGCGGCGAACGTAGTTCTGTCCTCCCGTTTATGATGAAGTCGGATGAAATGTTCTCTTCAGCCATATGTTCAGTCCTCTGTAACGTCGAAGTGAACGCCCTGTTGCCTGCCTGCGATGTACGACACGGGTGACATTCCATTGTGAACCAGGTTGGTCAGGTAGAGCGGTTCGCCTTCGATAATCAGGCGGCACTCGAAGGTATCGCCCACGGCGAGCTTCGAGTTCTGCGACTCAGTGACGATGAATTGCGACTGCCCTTCGTGGCGAAACGTACAGATGCGGTCGGGTAGCCAAGTGCATCGGACTGACAAACCGGGTTCCAGCAACCATGTGTCGAGGTGCTTCATTATCAGTTGGTCCGAGCTCTCGTTCTGTACCACGGACGTGAAGTGCTCGAAGTTGCGGTAGCCAAGGAACGAGGCGAGCACATTCAGTGTGCCCTGTTGAGGCGCCGTGTGCTCATAGCCTTCAATGCCCCACAAGCGCTTCAATGTGTTTACGCCCAATACTCCGCAGCCCTGCGAAGCAATCTCCTTGCTCATCCACATGAAATCCTTGTGTTCCTTCATTTCCCGCCTCACGTGGCGCTCCACTTCTTTGCATAGCAAATATCTTTTCTCCATACGTGTCAAAAGGGCTCAGGTCGTTAGATACTATATTGAATTCCGACTGCAAATTTACGACTTTCTATTGAATGCAGCAACATTTTTTCTTCCCTAAACAACAATGGATGAACTCTGGATGAATTTTTCCTTTGTTCGTGTATAATTTGTACTTAACTTTGCAGCTGATGAATATAATTTTAATATGGATTCTTGATCCATTAGGTTGAACAAATCTACAATAATAAACTATCAATACATTGTCAACTATTATGAAACATCTGAACCTACTACAAATCGGTTTGCTGCTGCTGTGTGCAACGGCTACGCCAGCGTTCTCGCAAGTGTCGAACGACAACGAGGACGAAGTGAACAAAATCGACCAGCGAATGACGAAGGACTTTGTGCCTGGTCAGGTACTGGTGAAGTTCAAGGATGCGAGTCATGTGTCTGTCCGTCGGACAAAGGGTAAGTTCCAGAGTGCCAGCCTTGCTGGTGTGGATGCTGTGCTGAAGGACTTCGGTGCAGACGACATGGAGCAACTGCTGCCCAACGAGAAGCCCCGTCGCACCTTGCGCAAAACCAAAGCCTTCAACGGCACCATTGTGCAGGAGCGCGACCTCAGCCAGCTGTATTTGGTGAAACTCAAGGAAGAGAACCTGAGCAGGACAACCGAACTTGTCAGCAAGTTGAACGAGCTCGATGAGGTGGAATATGCCGAACCTAACTATAAACTCTATACGCTGGATAATACTATTGATGGCTTCTCTGGAGGTAATCCCTTTGCCACCAACCAATGGTATCTTGAGGAATATGGTGTCACACAGTTGTGGGACAAGCCTATCGTCGATGGCACGCGTCCCGTGATTGCCATCATCGATACCGGTGTGGACCTCACACATCCCGACCTTGTGGACAACCTCTGGACCAACACGGCAGAGGCTGAAGGCGAGGAAGGCTATGACAACGACAACAACGGCTTCAAGAACGACGTGCATGGTTGGGACTTCATCAACAACACCCCCAACATCCGCGACAACAACATGCACGGCACGCATGTGGCTGGTATTGCTGCTGCTGCCAACAATGGCATCGGCATTGTGGGTGCCAACCCGTTGGCCTACATCATGCCTGTCAGTGTGATGCAGAGCGATGGTACGGGCGACGTGGCAACAATCATCAAGGGCGTCAACTACGCAGCAGCCAACGGAGCCACCGTGCTGAACCTTTCCATAGGCACCTATGCTAATTCGCAGGCATTGCGTCAGGCATTGGGCAATGCTTATCAAGATTGTGTGATTGTGGCAGCAGCAGGTAATGATCATCTCGCCATATATCCAGAATGTGGCCTTCCTGCAGGTTCAATGTTCCCTGCCGCCTATTCTTTTGTGTTAGGCGTACAAGCATACGGTATTGGTGGGTTTGCTTCTTTCAGCAACTATGATTGCGATGGCCCAAACTATTCTGTTAAGTCAACTCACAATGACCCTGATGGCTTCAACTATGAATTGAAGGCACCAGGTGTTAACATCTTGAGCACTATACCAGGCGGCAACTATAAGGCGCTGAGCGGCACCTCTATGGCATCGCCATTGGTGGCTGGTGCTATCTCTGCCCTGAGGATGGTAAAGGAATATGATAATCAGGAAACCCTATGGGGCGACCTCTTGCATACAGACAATGTCGCACAGGCATATTATCTCACAGAGCGTCCAGCAGAGTTGGACTTCACACTTCTGCAGTTCCGCGACCGCAAGGAACTCAATGAGACGACCGATGAGGATTACAGCAACGACGGACAGGTGGATGCCGGCGAGACGGTCAGCATCTATCCCGTTATCCGCACTACCTTCGGTGAGGCAAGCAACATTAAGTTAACGTTGGAGATGGGAGATGAGTTTGAGGATCCTACTGTGGTGGACATTGTCACACCGACTGCTGACTTCGGTATGCACTTGGATGCCTACGGCAAGGGTGTGAGTCTGAATCCCGTGCAGGTAAAGATTGCAGACAATGTGGCAGACAACCGCCACATCAAGATGAAGGTAGTGGCTACTTGCGATGAGTCAAGCCAAGCTTTTGAGATGCCTTTTACCTTGGTGGTAAACAATATGATAAAGATTCACGGCTTGACCACCGGCAATATGACGCTGACAGCAGACCATGTGTATTATGTTGATGATAATTTAGTTGTTATGGAAGGTGATACTCTGACCATTGAGCCTGGAACTCGCTTGGAATTTGCTGCGGATGTGAAACTATCCTCCTTTGGCAAACTGATTGCCAATGGCACACCCGAGGACCCGATTGTCTTTACTGGACATGTCGGAGAAGCCCCATGGAAAGGTATAGAAACGCATGAAAGTGGTCAGCTCTATCGTAATGAAATATATACTAATGCTGACAGCACACTATTTACGCTTCTGCCAACAGAACAGACACCTATAAAGATAAATAAATTTATTGAAAATGTATATTATAATTCTCAATCAGAAGAGAACCCTGGGAGATCTTTTTCTCTTGAAGATTATCTCGCCGGTGGTTTGTATGATTTCTATGACATTGTTGGAGGAGGGCACTATAACGGGGACTTCTCAAACAAACAACACCTTTTGACTGATCCCAGTTTCTTGACTCCAGCAGTCCTTGAGATGTTAAATGATTGGAAGGAGTGGATAAGCCATTATCAATATGAACCAGGACGTAATGACCAAACTCAGTGTAATTGTTATCTTATTGGGTGGTCTATATTTGACAATCCTCGTGATATAATTTCTTATTGCAGAATTGACGGCGTTATGGGTGATCGTGACGGGGGTAATATTTATAATTATTGGCCTTATATGAAAGATTGCGAAATCTCGCCCCGTTGGAACTGGAACACTTTGTTCTTTATGCGTTATATAAATGGGGAGAGAAATGTAGTAAAGAATGCAGAAAATAGTTGTTTTGATTCCGCAGATATAATAGATCTTAGATATTCAAATATAGTTAATAATTGCTGGATCAATGATAATAACTGGATCAATTTTGGTGCAAGATACAGTCAGTTGAAAGAAAACAATTATTTTAATAATTATTTTATATATGGTGCTTCAGGGAAGTATTATGGTAAGTTCTACTCTTTATTTTATAAGAAAACCACTCCAAGTATCGACCATGCCAACTTTCCATCTTATTTAGGAACCAGCCGTGAGGACATCGTTCGTCCATATATTTATGAAATGGGCAATGCACCAGATACATATGGTCAGATAGACCTGAGCAATATGAGGACAACACCTGTTCCCGAGGCTCATGGCATCGTCTGGAAAGTGGTTGTTAATGGCTACGATGCCCAGGACGAGTTTGAGCAGTTGCCACCGCTTGGTGTGGGCAAGCATAAGTTCGAGGTCTATTTCAACCGCCCGATGAATGTGGCAGTGGCTCCGAAGATATTCTTCGGCGTGCGCGACCCGTGGACACAGCATGCTGTAGCAGAAGACGGGGCGTGGAGTGCCGACTCGCTCATCTATACTGCATATATCACCATCGACGGCAAGACAAAGAGCGACGGCATCAACCGCATCTATGTCTATGGTGCAGAGGATAACGAATACTTCGAATGTCCCTACGAGAAAGACCGCTTCAACATCAACATCCAGGCGGCCGGTTCTATGGCTACAGGCTTCAGTGCAGAAGCCGGTCTCGGTCGCGTTGACCTGACTTGGAACAATGAGAACAACAACTTCGACGACGCTATGGGCTTCAATGTCTATCGCTACAAAGAATATGAAGCATTGGTTCCTGTTCTAGATGAGTGGGGGAATGAAATTCCTGAGTTAGATGAGAATGGTAACTATCAATATGATGAAAATGGTGACTGGATTCGCAAAAAAGAAATGAAGACCCTACGCGATACAGTTCGTATCAATACCAGCATCATTGATGTTACAGAGACCTCCTTCACCGATTATGATGTCACCCCAGGCGAGACATATTATTATTATTATAAGGTATTGAGCACCGACCTGCAGGAATACGACATCTCCAATGTGGTAGCAGTGACGCCGCTGACCGCCAGCCTTGGTGATGCCAATGGCGACACCGAAGTGGATGTGTCTGACGTGATGACTGTGGTGAACTACGCCTCAGGTCTGCAGCCCAAGCCCTTCATCTTCGAAGCAGCCGACATCAATACCGACCTCGCCATCGACATCCTCGATGTGATAGGCATCATCCAGAAGATACTGCATCCGGAAGGTGGTGCTAATTCTTTGGCTGTGAACGAGGCTGAGGCTATCTACACGATAGAAGACGGACAACTGTTCGTTGAGTCGCCCGTAGCATTAGCAGGCGTACAGGTTCAGCTCGCTGCAGATGAAGGTACGACCTTCACCACAACCGAGACGTTGAAGGGCTTTGAGCAGGCCTCGGCTTGGCTGAGCGACAACGACTATCTGTTCCTTGCCTTCAACATGAACGGTAAGGTGATACCTGCCGGCAAGCACGCCCTGCTGAACATCGGTGATGCAGAGATTGCAAGGATTCGTCTGAGCGACGGTCAGGGACACAACGTAAGGGCTATCCCCGGCGACAACACCACGACCGTGAACCGCCTCGCTTCCGATGTGATGAACATAAAGGGCATCTACACGACGAGCGGCATAAAGATAACCGGCGATGCCACCAAGACCCAGCAACTGCCTAAGGGTGTGTATATCATCAATGGAGAGAAAGTCGTGAAATAGTTCATAGTTCATAATTCATAATGATTCTGAGGTTATGAAGTATAGAATGCTAATGATATTGCTATTCCTTTGCACCCTGTTGGGGGCGAGGGCAGGCAATGTCGTCACAATAGGAACGGCAGAAGGTGCTCCAGGCGAAGAGGTGACGGTGAGCGTTGCACTCAGCAATACCGACATTGTCTCAGCTCTGCAGCTTTCCATTCCGCTGGACGACAACTTCTCGCTGGTGGAAGGCTCGGCAACACTGAACAGCAGCCGAACGGGGGGACACAGCGTGAGTGCCGGCGTGAAGGACGGAGCCATCAACGTGATGGTATATTCCGTCTCTATGTCGGCCCTTAACGGAAACAGTGGCGAGTTGCTTACCTTCAAACTGAAACTGGGCAACACACCCACAACGTCAGCCCTAAACGCAGATAAGATGTTGCTGACGGGCACCGACGGCACGACCCTCGATGGCAGCACGGTTGCAGGCAGTGTTACGGTACGATGCGCCAAGGCACAATACTCCACAATGGAGATAGACTATGGAGAAGTGCCCATCCGCAGTACATATAACCGGACGCTCACAATCCAGAACATAGGCAATGCTCCGCTTGTGGTGACAGCCCTTGAGTTCTCCGACATGATGACATTCTCGTCGACTGCCACTTTGCCACTGGAAATAGGAGCAGGCAGTTCTCGCAACATCACCGTGAAGTATGCACCGCAACTCCGAGGAACAGTTCGTCAGACGATGAAGGTGGTGTGCAACAGCATCTCGAAACTCAACACGATTGTCCTGAAGGCACAGCCCTTTGCCGTGAACGAACTGCATGTGGGGAACGTAGAAGGCACAAGCGACGAGGTGGTAACCATCCCCTTGACGATGAACAATATGGATGCCATCAGCGGCTTCCAGTTAGAGTTCAACATGCCAGAGCAGTTGGAATACGTGGACGGTAGCTTTACCCTCTCCGACCGAAAGGATGACCATCAGTTGGTAGCAACGCTGAACGGCAGGAAGCTGACAGCCATTGCCTTCTCGACTTCAGGGAAGACTTTTTCGGGAGAAGACGGCCTGCTGGCTACATTCCAGGTGGCACTGAAAGGAAGATACAACACCAGTCTGGTTCCCACTAAGACCGTGTTGAGCGCTACCTACGAAGGACAAATGATGAACGTCTGCTCCGAAGTATATTCTGGAACTGTTACCATCAGGAGTCCCCTGCTCTCAACCTTCAATTCCTTGTCCATGGGTGCCACACCTGTTACGACGGATGCCGAGGCACAACTGACGGTCAACAACTATGGCTCGGCTTCACTTGTCATCAATAGAGTGGTGTTCGACAAGGAGGGCTTCTCCGTCAAAGAGATGTTGCCTCTGAGCATTGATAGTTGGAACAGCACAAACCTGACGGTGGTCTATTCAGGCATAGAGCAGGCAGACTTCTCTGCCATCATGCAACTCTACTCGAACGACCCCGATCAGCGCGTCTATAACGTCAACATCACGGGCTCGCGCTTTGCACCAAACTATCTGTCCATTGCGGCCAAGGACATCTTTATCGATAACGACCTGAAAATGGTGGTATCGTTGGACAACTATGACCCCATCAATGGAATGCAGTTCGATGTGACCTATCCGTCGGCCTACTTCACGCCCAATGCGACATTGGAAACGGAAAGTCGCGCCGCCGGTCTCTCCATGACTCAACAGCCGATAAGCGAGGATGTGGTGCGCTGTTTCATCTATTCATTGACAAATTCACAGATAGCAGCAGGCAGCGGCGAGGTCTTCACCCTGTCGTTCAACCGTAAGGGAGATGTGCCGGAAGGCAGCTACTCGCTGAACCTTTCAAATATCATCCTGGGCTCAGCCGAACTGCAAGACAAGTATGCAGGAACCGATATCAATACGTCGTTTGTCGTAAAGCAACATGATCCCATCACGATTACAGCAAAGGACTATACGATAAACTATGGCGACGAGATACCTGCCTTCGGTTACACAACGGAAGGTGCCACGTTGTCCGGTGAGCCGGCGTTCTCCTGCGAAGCAACGACGACATCCCCCGTCGGCACTTATCCTATTGTCATCACAAAGGGTAGTGTTACGAATGAAGAAGATACATACGTAAATGGCACCCTGACGATAGTGAAGGCACCGCTGACAATAACAGCCAAAAGTTATACCCGTAAGCAAGGCGAGGAGAATCCGACCTTTGAGGTAGAGTATGCAGGCTTCAAGAACAATGAGACATCAGACGTGCTGACAACCCAGCCGACTGTAAGCTGTGCGGCAGATGCCACTTCCGACCCCGGAACGTACGAGATTGTTCCAAGTGGTGCAACAGCTGTCAACTATGAGATAAGCTATGTGAACGGAACGCTGACAGTCAACGAAGCAGACCCTGTGACGATAACTGCCAAGAGCTACACTATTTATTATGGCGACGCTCTGCCTGCCTTCGGGTATGATACAGAAGGAGTACCCCTGGAAGGAACCCCCGAGCTTAGTTGCACAGCATCCGCTACTTCCGGCGTCGGTACCTATGAGATAACAGTCTCTAAGGGAACGGTCTCCAACTACAATGTTAGCTATGTGAATGGCACCCTGACGATAGTGAAGGCTCCTCTGACCGTCTCTGTTGGGAACTACACAAAGAAGCAAGGCGAGGAGAATCCTGCATTCACGTTGACGTACGCTGGTTTCAAGAACGGTGAGACGTCAGACGTGCTGACAACCCAGCCGACAGCTTCAACGACAGCGACCTTAGAGAGTGAGCCAGGAGAGTATGTTATCACCGTATCGGGCGGCAATGCAGAAAACTATGAGTTCAGCTACATTGAAGGAAAACTGATAGTTACAGAAGCCGACCCTGTTGTTGTGACGGCAGTGAATGTGTCGCGTGAATACGGTGAGCCGAACCCAGAGTTTGAGTTCACCATAGAAGGTGCACCCTTAGATGGAACGCCAGAGATTATCTGTGAAGCAATGCCCACTTCGCCTGTCGGAACTTACCCGATTATCATCAGGAAAGGCAGTGTGAAGAACTACAATGACACTTATGTCAATGGCACCCTGACTATCACAAAGGCACCTCTGACGATAACCGCCAAGAGCTATACTCGTAAGCAAGGCGAGGAGAATCCGACCTTTGAGGTAGAGTATGCTGGCTTCAAGAACAATGAGACATCAGACGTGCTGACAACCCAGCCGACTGTAAGCTGTGCGGCAGATGCCACTTCCGACCCCGGAACGTACGTGATTGTTCCAAGCGGTGCAACGGCAGCCAACTATGAGATAAGCTATGTGAACGGAACGCTGACAGTTGTATATGATCCCGATAGTATATTAACCATCCTTTCAGATAGCGAAGAGGTTGATATCTATTCTATGAGTGGCAGAAAGATACAAGCAGAATCACTGAGGTCTTTGCCTCGCGGCATATACATCGTGAACGGCAGGAAGGTACTTGTCAAGTAATGACGTAAGCAGCCATCTTTTAGAATTTAATCTGGTATCATGGCAAAACTACACGTGCATAGTTGGCAAACGATACACTAATAAATCGCAATTTATACACTAGTAAATTGCAAACGATACACTAGTAAATTGCAAACTATGCATGTGAGCCTTTTCGGCAGCATGCTCCGAATCTGTCAGTAGCACAGGTGGCTGCCGCCGAGCTACCGCTCCAAATTCATATAGAAGAGCTTGTCGTTGTGGATTCGCTTCACGACCCACCAGTTTATCGGCTTGGCGAAGCGCGGGGCATCTGCTGCCTGTAACTCGAGGATATGAAGCTTATCTCCTTCTTTTTGCACGTTCAGGTCGTAGAATACTTTGCGCTTCTGCCAGTCGGCAACCTTGATGCCTTGAAGATAAGAATACTTCTTCTTTCTCCCAGGATAGTACGAATACAGGTGTGCCCCCTTGATGGGCCGTTCGGTAATAAGCTTCGTCATGCGTCGGTTAAGGTCTGCATTCGCCGAGTCGGCACGGCCTTCTCCCTTGATGGTGACGTCGTAGAGGGTGCCCGTAATCTTTGCTGCGGCCAAAGAATCTGTGCCCTGACCTTTCCACGGGCTGAAGAGCAGCTGGTCGTTTCCATCGTTGAGGTCGGTGAAGGGAACGTCTTCGTCCCACTCGTAGCAGACATCGTAGGTCTTCACGTCTTTCTGTTCGGAGAGGAACTTCTGCAAGACTGCTTGGATGGGTTGGGCGTCGTATGGAGCCGACAGATGCTGGGCATATCTCATGGTAGTATGAGTGAGGCTAACGACTTCCCCGTCCTTTTCGTTTTTGTAGTGCTTGAAGCTGAGCAGTTCCAGGGGCTTCAAGCGCATGGTGATGCTGTAGTCGAGCGAGTCACCTTCCCAGTAGCGGTAGCTCTTCTCCGCTTCCCTGCAAAGTTTGTCCAGCAGGTCGGGCGTCTTGTCAGCAAGGAAGAGGAGGCTGCTCTGCTGCACATTCTTGTTCTTCTCATCATAGAAGTAGTGGAACCAACGCTCGTCCTGGTAAGTGGAGTCCCCTCCGCAGATGATGTAGCGATACACCTGCTCATCTCTGTTTATCAGGCTGTCCATCAGTTCGCCCACGGTCTCAATCTGCCGCTCATGCAGGGGCTGTTTGCAGGATGCAAGGCTCAAGATGGCGAGCATGACGGTTGTAATCATATATAAACGTCTCATAGTGTCTTATTGCATTTCGTTTGTTGTGTATTCTCGGACATAGGCGGCCAGCCTTTCGCCCTTTTCCTTTATCTCTTGCTGGTGTGCGAGCTGGGCCTCAAGAGAAGACCCACCCCAACCCTCCCTTAAAGGGAGGGAGCTTAGAGACGGTGCTGCGGTTGCCTCCCTCCCTTTAAGGGAGGGTTGGGATGGGTCTTGTGGCGGCATGAGAAGGATGAAGGCGATGCCTGCGGCACAGGCTGCGACAGCCAGCGGCCAGAGGCGAAACGTTCGATGTTGCGACTTGCGCAAGCGTTCGAACTCTTCCGTGAGGTCGGCCTCGAAGATGTCGATTTCTTCGGCTGCCTGGTGTATCAGTTCCTTGTCAATCATCGTTGTTTATCTTTAGGAAAGTGAGTAATCGTTTCTTGGCTTGCCAGAGCATTGTGCTTGCTGTGCGCTTCGAGACGCCAGCCTGTTCTGCCATCTCCTCGATGCTCAGTTCTTCGCCCTTCATTCGAATGAACCTTTGCTCGGAAGGGGTCAGCTCGGCGATGGCTTTGTCTAATTGCTCTTTTTGTTCTTGCAAAAGGAGAGGGGCATCTGCAGCCTCCCCCGTCCCCTCCAAAGGAGGGGTGAACGGCGAGACGGATGATTCCCTCCCTCCTTGGAGGGGACGGGAGAGGCTTTTTCGCCAGACGCTAACGCACAGGTTCTTTGTGGCTTTGATGAGCAACGCCTCTGTGTTGTCACCGCTTCGCCAGCCGCGCTCCAGCATTCGCATACAGACTTCCTGCACCACATCCTCAGCATCTTCCTTATTGTGGAAGAAACTCATGGCGACACGCATCATCTTGTCGCGCGTCTGGAGGAGTGAATGTTCGAACTCTGTCTGTGTCATCTGCCTATATAACGCACAACATCGCGAAATGTCAAGTAAGAAATTGAAATTTTTATAAAATAAGCTCGAGCAGAGTGTTATTTAGTCGAAGCAGCCGGCTGCACGGAGTTTGGCTCCGATGGCAGCATGGATGGATGTGTCTGCCATGTATCGGGGTGCAAAGTTACGAAAATATTTCATGGTTCATAATTTTTCATTTCCTTCACTTTATTTATTATTATATAATTAGCGAAAGGATTGTGCTGAAAACGATTCTGCTGCTCAATGATGAGTGCAATTGTTCCCAAAGTTCGCACCTTTTTGTTTACTAACTTCTTCTCCCCTATCGAAAGCCTGCTCTTTGATGTCATTTCTCGCTTTTATAAAAGACAAGACACCTATAAGGAAGGATTTTTTCATCTGTCTTCGAACTTCTCAGATAATGAAACCTCTGCGTAGAAACAGGCGGCTCCGTGCATTAAAAGGCGCGTCTTTGCCCAAAAGAATCTAAGAAAGGGCGGAAAGTCCGGGGCGATGTACTGTGTGGACTTTCCTCCCTACAGTCAGGCGCAGACGGGGCATTCCGTCTTATGTGGAACTAATTAAAGTTGAATCGTTTATTTATCCTCATGTGGATTTGCAGAAGTCCTCGTGTCGATTTGCAGAAATCCTTGAGTGGGTTTTCAGAAATCCTCGTGTCGATTTGCAGAAGTCCTCATGTGGATTTGCTGAAATCCTCGTGTGGATTTGCAGAAACCCTCGTGTGGATTTGCAGAAGTCCTCGTGTGGATTATTTCAAAACCTCAAGAGAGCAAACCGGAAGCAAAGTTTGACTGACATCGACTCATTTTGAGAAAACGTTCCCAAAGTCCGCACCTTTGATGAGATTGCTATTTTTTGCAAAAAGAAGAAAATCTCTCTTATTCTTCCTTTTTCCCTTAACATTTCCTTCAAAATAGTTCGCACCTTTACTTTTTCCTTCTCGAATGATAACTATTTGAAGGCAAAGATGCGGACTTAGAATGGACTTTCACTACATAAAACCAAAGAAAACTAATACTTTAGGTCTATGGTGCGGAGTTTAGGAAGACTTGTTGTGTCGAGGTGCGAACTTCAGGAAGATTCTTTCTTGGTGCGGACTTTAGGTACATTTTGAGCAATGAAAACATTCTACCTTAATTATATTAACAGGAGCGCGACGAAATCCAATAGTCTAAATTATTCAAGTTTCAGGAGTTCAGCCCGAAAGGGCTATGCGGACGGAACCTCGACTTACAGTTGCACCTGAGCCGTAACTAAAGAGAAGAATTGTGTAACTTTATGATCACTCCTGCTGATGTGGATAACAGCAAGTCTTTGGACTACAAAAGATTCGTAGAGACAATATTCGACAAACTCGAGGCTAACAATATGTGTATCTATTAAACTCTCTTCTTGAAGTTATCAAGTATGGAATCTTCCCAAAGTTCGCACCTTGATTAGAGCTTTCAATAATTATGGTGCGGACTTATAGAACATTTTCTCTCACTAGAGCATCTTAAACACTTGGAATGAGTTATTCAAAACTGAAAAAAGTCACAAAAGCACCCTACCCAAGTGTTGACAGAATCTTAAATTTTGGAAAAATCGCGACATAAATGCCTATTTCTATAACATTGACTTGTTGCCCATAGACTCAATTGATAATCAGGGGATAAACAAAGCCTGCGAAAATGGTAAACACAGGCAGCGAAGTTGGCCAACTTAACACGTTATGTCGGCCATTTTAACGTGTTAAATTTACAATCATGACACGCTATGTAGAAGAATGGTCCCTTGAGGGTTTATATTACCTCCATAAATAATCGGTATATCGCTACCAAAATCTTTACAAGTTTTTATACTTTATTGAAAAAAGTTATCTGTTTTTCCTCAAATAATGGCATCATGGAGCATAATTCGCCACAAAAAGTATATTATAAAAAAAGTAAGGTAAGAACTCCCCTACCCTACTTCTTCTATCATACCCATTGATATACAGAATCCTCGAACTGTTCGATAATGCGCTGTGATTCTGCATCAAGCCCCTGACCCTCTCTATAGTGATATTTGAGGAACTGATGAAGGGCTGCACGAACAACATTCTGTTTCTCATACTTCTGACGGAAAGAGATGTAATCCAGAGCGTTACGATCTTCTTCTGTCGTAAAGAAACTGAACCCGCCCACCTTCTGAATCGTACAAACCTTACGCATTGGCTTGGGTGTCGGAGTCTCTTGAACAATCTGTGTACGCACAGCTTCGTTTGATGCCAAAGGTCTGGGGGCCACATAGTTACGCGTTGCTTCTTCAGCCACCTTACTGATGTTAAGCGATTTCTTCTTAATAGCCATAATTATATTCCTTTTGTTTTGTTGTATATCTTTGTTTGTTATATCAAATATAGAAATATGTGTGGATTTAGATAGCCGTGTATTTACATATTCAAATATTTACATACTTCTTTCTCTAATGAAACGATCGTAGGCTGCGTTTGCTATTTGTCCCCACTTGGCTGGTGTCCAAGTCTTAGGACGAGCTTTACGTCCAATCATATACTCTGCTACGCGCATATAGTCATCAGCTACAGGACTATTACTAGCATATTCAAAGAGAGACATCTCGTAAGCTACAGATTCCGTGCAACGTACGCTCTCACGAATGCTTACAGGGAAAAGCGGATATTTCACTTCTTCTATATTACTATAATAGTCTTTCACCTCGCGGCTAATGCTGCGGTTTCGATTCCAACGAACAAGAAGATAACCCATGATGGTAACAGGAGAATGAAGTTTCAAGTGTACTCTATCAATATAATCGAGCAAACGAGGCAGTCCTTGCAAACTATAGATACCAGCTTCAGTAGGAACAATCACGAAATCGCTGGCAGCCAGAGCGTTAGTATTCATAAGAGTCTCGCCTCCAGGAGCACAATCTATGAAAATATAATCGTACATATCACGAATTTTGAGACCACTGTCAGGGTCAATTATATCCAAAAACTCTGCCAAACGATACTCACGATTATACATCAACTGCAGCTCAGCATTGATATTACTCATACTGTGACTGCCTGGAACATAATCAAGACCGTCATACCTGGTATAAATAGGTAAAGGCAGCGAATCTCCAGGCTGAACATCATGCATCCATTCATAGATAGTGCTATCTGCTTCAAGATGAACAGTTTTATCCACAGTATCCGTCAGATTACACTGGGGATCAGTATCTATAAGAAGAACCTTCTTGCCTAATAACCAGAGCGCAAACCCTAAATTAACACATGTGGTTGTCTTAGCACAACCGCCTTTATCATGCAAAAGAGAGATAACTTGTGACATACTTTTCAGTCGTTATAATTTTGTATTTCGATGCAAAGTTAAGAAAATTCCATATATAACACAAGAAAATACCCAAATATTTTCGAATATTTATATACTTTGATATTTAAAAATTGGCAATTCATCAAATATATAATTGAGTTATAATGATATAAGAAGAGGTATTCAAATAATAGAGATGAAATATTTGAGGAAACAAATATTTGGATATTTAAAGCTATTAAAAGACTCAGAAATACAAAGACAAGGATATATGTGTATTAAAATACTTGAGTATAAGAATAATGAAATAGAAATATAGAAAGACTTGAATATTTGGATATTTAAATATATAGGTACATAAAAATCTAAATAGTTATAGCTGAGGGTTGATTTATAGATGAATTGTTCCTAAAGTTCGCACCAGGAAAAATAAGGAGATACAAGCGGTAAAGTCTTCTGAAAGTCCGCACCAATGTCTACGAAGAGGGCACAATATGTTCCAAACATTCGCACCAAATGCTCTTGATTTTCGCACCAAAGTAATTTTAGGTAAGTGAATATTAAAGAGTTATGGTAATCTATAAAAAATATAATTAGACATAGTTTAAAAAAATCGACTTTGAAAATCATTAATTAAATTATTTTACATATACAAGTCTTCATCCCTCTGAAAGTCAATACCATAAAAGATGTTTGGTGCGAACTTCAAGAAGATTTAGTGCGATGTTTGTGAACTATTGTTGAACAGAATATGAAGAGTTGGTGCGGACTTCGCGAACACTTAGTTGTACGGGTACGATAATAATGTTTTTGAATCATTTATATCTTATCTTTGATAAGATGAATAGGGTAGGGGAAGTAGGTTATATATAATAATGTCAGTAGTTCTTCGCTTTGCTCAGGCACAGGCACAAGCGGTTCTTCACTTTGTTTTGGGCATGCGGTACTTCGCTTTGCTCAGGCGCAGGTGTACTTTGCTTTGTTCTGGCACACGCGGTTCTTCACTTTGTTTGGGGCAGGCGGTTCTTCGCTTTGCTCAGGTACAAGCTGTTCTTCACTTTGTTTGGGGCAGGCGGAGAAGCCAATACCTTTTCCTGCATGTAACAAGCATACAAAGCTACTTCAACAATGTGGCAGAGGTTCTGCGATGAAACAATATAGTGCATTTGGATTCTGCGCCTGAGGCTTACAGAAGAACCACTTAACTACCTAACTATTGATGACCTAACTATTGATGACTTAACTATTGATGACTTAACTAATGACTACCTAAGTACTGACTACCTTACTGCTAACTACTTCAGAAACTTCACTAAATTAGTTTTCAAATGGACTTTATATTTAACTTTCGTGAGTTCTGTATAGATCGTCAGCTGCGCTTGAGCCGGATCCCAGGAATAAAGCTCATGAGCACTTAGTTCTGGTGGTTAATATCCTTCAGATTGCACATCCTTATAAACATCCGTGCAGATGCTTTGATAGAGTATGGTACCGATGCATATATATAATAATGTGCAGGAATAGTGGTATAGCAAGGTATATATCGGTTCAAGACTTCTGTTAATGAAATGAGTAAGAGGGTAGTAGAAGGAATCTGGAGAGAAAAGAAGTAATGATAAGTAGAGTGTTGTGAAAAAGAATGACTGAGAATGGTGCAAGTTGGATAGCATAGTTAGGTGAAATAAACCGCGAAGAAGTAGAAAAGATTATTGGGTAGAACCTGGTGTTGGTAAGATTATGGATTTATGTTCGAGGGAAGAAGAAGAGTAAGGTGCAGAAATGAAGTTAAAGCCTTGTGCTGATTGTTGATATAAACACAAACTTAGTATTAGGTAGATATTGGTGAGCAATTGTATGTATAAATAAGTGTTAGGGTCATTATAAGTGAGGTGCAATAAATCTCTACGATTATGGTGCTAATGGATTCTAAAAGTCAGGTGATAACGAGAAAGAAGAAGCTGGTGCGAGACTTTGGAACATATTATTATAAGAAAAGGAACATTTTCTTCAGGAAAAATTTGCATGTTTCGATGAAATGGTTTAATTTTGCAGCGCAATACATAATAGAAGAGCGAAT
>JAEEGG010008689.1_pt1 | contig 22963 bp, 23 predicted proteins | sample 9134161 | NCBI WGS metagenome assembly JAEEGG01 (sample SAMN16246543, study PRJNA631951) | gut metagenome | biome: gut microbiome; feature: rumen; material: CR-attached | host: Bos | place: Iran: Karaj | collected 2018-10
TGTCGTATCCTGACAAAGCTATCTCAGCCCACTTAGTAACGGTGGACAAAAGGATCTTCTTCGCACGGAGTTCTGCCACGATACCATCCATGTTGAGGAACTTTTGTTCTTCGGTACCACGGTCGATGCCCAGGAGCATTTTGAGCTCCGGATCGAATCCCTTGCGGTAGGTATTGAAATCCTGTTCGAAGGTCTTGTCGTTGCTGCAGATGGTGGAGAGTGTCTTGCCCTCCTTGACTATGAATTCGTTGTAGCCACATTTTTCGTCACGGAAGGCTTCGATGAATTCGTCCAGGTTTGTTTCCCTGGATAGGCCTTCTTCTTCGAGTTTGGCGATGACATTACGCATACGGCTCTCCAGCATCACGAGCGCGAAGAACGGCATCATGAAGTCCGGGAACTTGCTTTGTTTTATACCTGCGGCTATCAGCAGATCGGCAGCGGCCCAAATCTGGGGCTCATACTGCATAATATCGCGCAGTGGTGTCGGATTGGTTTCCGCCATAGTGAAAAGAGTGTTTTTTTGCTAAAAAATCAAAGTTAACGTTTTTCACTATAACTCTTATCAAAAATATGCGGGTTTTTGATTGTAAATGTGGAGAAGATACTCTCCATGATTTCACCGCCTCTTATGCGAATTAATCTAATAACGAGAAGATGCAAATCTTATTCAGTAATTTCCCCTCGTTTATATTTTCCTACAAGATAATTGAATAGGCAAGTATGAACATTACCCAAGAAATCGCTTACTGCCGTCAAAGTATTTAAGAGCTTCATTGAGTCCATCATTACTTGGCTTTCAATTATTTCCTCTTGCCTTGATGCAAACAGCTTCTCTGCATCCAGGTGAGTTTCTAAATTGCGCACCTCTTTCCACCAAGATGATGAACGTGCGTGCTTTTCGAGAAGAAACGTCAGCTCTTGGTATTGATGATTAATCACCTCAGGAAAATGTCCCATCAGTGGAAGTAGCCGCTGCCATTCAGATTTCTTATATGATTTTTCATCGAACCCGTAAAGCCTCTTAAAGCCTTCATTGAGGATTACTCTGAGTTTTCCGCGCATAAAACGTCGGTCATAATCCTTATCTGCTAGAATAAAATACTTGCTGGCCACCATGCTATCTATCGTTGTTATTAAGACAAAAAGCATAATAGAAGCAACTGTGCGATCTAGTAAATGAAAACCATCAGTAGAATCATTAAAGGCTTCAATATCATCTTGCATAATTGTTAATCCTATGGAATACTGCGCTATGGTCTCGTCAATTATGGAGACGAACTGCTTCCTCTCTGAATCTGAAAGCGTCTTGGAATTATATTTAACATCTTGAAACCACTGCGCGTATCTGTAGTTCCATATCGGAGAGTATTGGATATTAGCAAGATCTTCGTACATATGATGTGATTAAGTACACAAAGATAAGTTTTAATGTCGATTATTTTCAGCTATTTCTACGGTGAATCATTGAGACTGATCCGCTTTATATAATTATGAATATGAAGACAAGACAATACCGTTGGTAACCGATTATGTATATCTCGCCTTCGCCTTGAGATAGCCGAATAAAAAGAACAAGGCGATAAGCGCCACGACGATAACCAGCGACCAGTAAAAGTTCTTGTCGGAGATCCAAGCGCCCTGCCCTCGCGTAATCCTCTTCAGTTCGTCCCGGTGATCGCTGAGTATGGATTTCTCAGACTCACGCAACTGATTCAGGGTCTCTTTGTGTTTATTAAGATGCTGTTCGTAATCTTCCTTGAGCGTTTTTTGCTCCGCCTTGATCGTCTCGATGTCTTTACTATCGAGTACGGCCTTGAATCTGAACTCCTTTAATCCTTCCAGTTGGGTGGATATGGTCACATAATAGTCACATTAGTTCTGACCCAGAACGAAACCTTCCTGGCAGACTTCAAGGACATCATTCTTTGAGTTATTCGCGCGGCGTCACCATCAACAGTTTGAGGGTTTTGCGAAAAATGCCCCTGAAAAACTTGAAGGAAAGGCTATGACTGTCCATAAAAGGTGGCGACCAACCACCTTTATAAGTCGATTATCTTCCCTCTATCAAACGACTGGTGCTCCCGGGCAAATACATACCCAAGTTGATTAGACACGCACTGTGTCTTCCCGATCAGTTTGTCGATGTTCCGGTGAGAATGGCCGTAAATCCAATAGTCAGCCCCACAGGTCTCGATGAAATCGTCCTCATTTGAAACAAAGGCTCCGTTGATTCGACTTCCTTTGAAATCAGGGGAGGACAGCTGGAATGAGGGAACATGATGAGTCACGATCACCCTCTTAGATGAGGAGGAAGACTTGCACGCTCGGCGCAAGAAATCCATGCATCGTTCATGTTCCTTGTTGAACTGCTCAAAAGTTAAAGTTTCTCCCTCGAACATGATTCTATGGAAATCCGTCACCCCGGACTCGGTTGCAAAGGCATCCTGCAGGGGGATATGAGCCCATAGTGTTGAGAGAATCATGTCCACCTCACCCAAGTTCACAACGGCATTGTAATAAACCTTCACGTTGGAACGAATCTGTACGAGTTCCCCTTCCTGGAGCGTCGCGATATCATAGTATTTGTAGAACTCGTGATTGCCAGGAATAACCAGCACCTGTTCATATTGGTCCGCCACTTGGTTCCAAAACGGATGCAAGGAATAATTCTCGTCGCCGATGTATCCGATGTCTCCGGCTAATACAAGGATGTCACCCGCTTTTTCAAGCGGATGATCCCTCAAGTATCGCCAGTTCTCGGCGAATTCCAGATGGAGGTCTGACGCGTATTGAATCTTCATTATTCCTCTACCCTAAAAAGGTTATCAAGCGTCTCAACTAAGTCGGCCACCTCTTCATCCCCAATACCAAGGGCATCCCGCAAGGCCTGGCTGGGCATCATTGAACGAATCTGCTCCACATATTCTTTATTTGTGAGGAAGATTCTCTCTGTGCAAAGGTATGGCCCAGGAGTTATGACGGCGGCTAATTTGAGGACATCATTCCTGTGCTTGGTAATGTCCTTCGTATTTACCTTCAGGCCGCGCTCACGGTCAGTAATCATATTTAAGAAAGCCCTCTCCTTGAGACCAATAAGCGCAAGTGGTGATGCTACTCGCAAACCATCTACGATCTCACTGTTCCGTACTGTCAGATGATAATAATCGTCATCAAGCATAATGGCCGACAGGCTATATTGCTCTTCTTCAGTCGGGAGGGGTTCTATATGGAAGCCCGATGGACTCCCGAGAGCATCGCTGTGTCTCGCAAGTAGTTCAATCTGGATGGGATAGCCCTCTTTTGGATCCGTAAACCGGTATAGCTCATACACAGGCTCTTTGTCCTCGCCACGTTTGCGTTTACCATTCTTATACCCACCTTCAAAGATGAATTTCCAGAAGGTTTCCACAAATTCGGGTGTCAGTTTCTCAATAACGACAATCATGTCGATATCGTCCGTTGCCCTTGCCCTCATACGGCTTCCTGCGAGAACGGCATCACAGGCAGTTCCACCAATAACGACATAACAGTCTTGAAATGCGGCGAATGCTTCTTTGAATATCTCTACTCCGTAGACCATATTGCATTTATCATTAATTCGATTTCTTTTTGGACACGCTCGTCCTTATTCTCTTGGAGGGACAGGGCGAGGGACAGCTTATCCACACACGGACCACTCCCAATGGGGGGATATTTCCAAACCTCGATTCTGAATCTCCCTTCTTCCAGACCGTTATCTTTAGGGGCGACACTTCGGTCCAAGACCAATGTCTGCATCTCCTCTGGATTTAAGTGTGAGTAATGCGCCAGCGCATTGATACCACCGATAATACCAGGACCATCGAAGGAATCATAATAACGTACATTTAATATAGGTGACACCAAATAAGGCCGTGCCTTTTCCCAAAGTTCCTTTCCGATATACCTAAAGTGAAACAACTTGATTTTACCGAATCTATCGGAAATACCCAATCCCACCTCTTCCAAAGTCGTGATTGCCCGAGATACGGTGAGATAGGACAGTGGGACCGCAGAACTTATTTCAGAGAGCGTTTTCCCCTCCAGACTCTCAACCTGAAGATGGGAAAGAAGCAAATATTGCGCTGCGGGAGTCAGCCTCTTAGCTCTGGCCCTATCCGATATCTTTTTCCCGGCGTATAAAAATGGGAGTCTCGCATACTCCTTGTCCGGCATAAAGTAGAAAAGCCCTCTTTCGGCATAACGAACCCTCTGGTAACGGGGAGCATCGGGAAGAAGAAAAACTATCGGCTTGGAGAAGAATGATCCCAATCGATAAGCATAATGCTCCAGTTGTAAAGGAGTGACCTCTTTCCCTTGCTTCAAAGAAGGGACGATAAACTCTCTTCCGTCAAATAAGCATTCATAAAAATCGAACATCCATTTCGCTTCAGCCCATAGCCCTTTTAGCCTAGCCTTTTCAACCGGGGTCAGATCTAAGATATTACCATCAATGCCAATTCTCATTTTCATCAAATTTGCTACATTTTCACACCGCATGAAAACGTAGCAAAAGTAATGATAATTTATTAAAATAAAAAGGATTTCACTTTTTTAAAGCAACCCATCAAACTTCGTCATCGAACTCGCCTTGATGGAATCCACGATGTCTATGTAGGGCTTCATGGCCTTGTAGTCAGAGTGGCCGGTCCATTTCATCACGATGTTCGGAGTGATGCCAAGGGACAGGGCGTTGACGATGAAAGTGCGGCGACCGGTGTGGGTGCCGACGAGTTCCCACTTGGGCTGGATCTTGTCGGTGCGGACGTTGCCCTTGTAGGTGGTGACGCGGATCTCCTCGTTGATACCAGCGAGTTTGCACAGCTCCTTGATATCTCGGTTCATCGCCTGGTTGGTGTAGTTCGGCAGGGCCTTGTTGTCTTTGAAGGGAGCGTCCTTGTATTTATCCAGGATGGCCTTTGTTATCTTGTTCAGTTCGATGGAGATGCTGTCCGCCGTCTTGACGGTGGTAACCTCGATGTGGTCGCCCTTGATGTCGCTGCGGCGGAGGTTGTTGACGTCGGAGTGCCGGAGACCGGAGAAGCAGCAGAATAGGAAGATGTCCCGGATGGGATCCAGATAGGCCTGGGATTCGGAGAGTTCCAGGTCACGGACTCGGGCGATTTCCTCCTTGGTGAGATAAATGACCTTCCGCTGCGTCATCTTCAGTGTCGGGTGGAATTTCTTATAGTCCAGGTTGGTGTTGTAGCCCCGGTCGGTAGCCCAGTTCAGGAACCAGCGGAGGTAGCCCAGCTTCTTCTCGATGGTGGAGTTCTTCAGGCCCACCAGGTCTTCTTGGTCATAATCCTCTCTTTCTCCCTTCTTTTTCCGGGGAGTGCGAAGCTTCTTGCTGTCGCGCATATATGCGACGAACTCCGTCAGGGTGGCCTCCGTCAGATCGGAAAACTTGATATTCTTCTTGAAGGTAGTCAGGTCGACACGCATCGCCTCCATCTTCTCGAAGGTAGCTTCTGTCCAGGCGTTCTTTTCGCCGCATTCTTTCAGGAACATATCATAGACCTTGAAGAAGTCGTGCTCCTTGGGCTTGCGCTCCTTCTTGGGCTCCGGGGCGGGCTTCTGGGGAACGGATCCGTTCAGCCGGTCCTCATACTTCTTCTGAAGTTGGGACGGCGTCGGGATTTGGTCAATGGCCTCGAAGAACTTGAAGGTAGAGTCCATTTGATCTTTGATGTTCCGGAGCTCGTTGTTGATGGACAGGGCTGTCTCGCCCTTTGGGCCTTTGTAGCCCGTCTTGACAAGTTCTGCTTCTTCGTCCCAGGCAGATTTCTTATTGATTTGGCAACCTGTCTTGAGGTCCAGCCGCTGGGAGTTGAACGTGGTGCGAAGCCTAATCTGGAAAAGGTCGTTGTTCTTTCCGTAAGCCCTCAGCTTGAAACTGACATTTCTCTTGATCTTCATGGCGTCTCCTTGTTAAAAATCGTGGCCCAAAAATGGCCCAAAAATGCTCAAAGGTGAGCGAACCCGTTTGCAAAGATACGCAATAGAAAGCACTCCTGCAAGGGTTTACGAAGGGTGTTGTACTTGGTTTACGATTCTCGTCCTCTCCGCTGAAATGCCTTGCAGAATACTCTGCAGGGCATTTTTAGTAAAATGTATCCCAAAAAATATCCCAAAAACGCAAAAAGTGTATCAAAAAAAGTTGCTCGCAGGGTAGCACCTTTCGGTGAAGGATGGAGTGACCGGGGTTAGAGGGATTTCACCTCTTTCAAGAGAGATTGTTCTCGTTCTTTTCGCTCCTTCCTCTCCCGGAGATATTCATCCCGCGCTTTTTTTCTTTCCTCCTGGACAACTCGGTAGATCTCCCCGTTCCGGATGATTTCAGAAGCGACTCGAGCGACGGTCTCCTCAAGATTCGCCTTCTTCAACTGACACTCCCAGACAATGATGACGCTCCATCCTTTGGCCTCCAGCTTCCGCCATACCTCCTGGTCCCGCGCCTGGTTCCGGGCGACCTTGGCCACCCAGAAGTCCGTATTGCTCTTGGGAACAGTATAATACTTACAGTCCTTGTGTCCGTGCCAGAAGCAGCCGTGAACGAAGACAACGGTTCGATACTTGGGAAGGACGATATCCGGCCTCCCAGGGAGATGCTTGTCGTTGATGCGGTAGCGGAATCCCAAACGCCAGAGAGCAAAACGCAGTTTCAACTCCGGTTTCGTGGAAGTGGAGTGGATTGCCGCCATGTTAAGGTGGCGTTGAACTAGGGTATGATTATCCGGCATTATTTCTATAAATATAGGGAACTTTCATCACTAAACAAACCAGAAAGAACAATTACGCATCATCGGTCACTTTACGATTCAGAAATCCTATTTTACCACAGATTTTTATAACTTTGTATCTTTAAGAAGAATAATCAGTTATCACTGATATGGCAAGCCTACGCTATTATTATTCCAAGTCCATTTCAGACTTCCTCGATCAGGAGCCTGAGGAAATCGTAGGCCTGCTCACGTTAGCCAGCCCACATAAGGTTGACAATGAAACAAAAGGGTCATGGCTAGACGAAATAAGTGTGATGAAATCTATTTTGCCCCAGTATTCTGGCAGGGGAAGCCTTTTCCTTGAGTACAGTATCCCTCGAATGGGGCGTCGCGTGGATGTTATTCTTTTGATCGATGGTTTTGTTTTCGTATTGGAGTTTAAAACGGGGACGGAACAAATAAACCATAGAGAGGCTGTCATTCAGGCCTGGGATTATGCGCTTGATCTCAAGAATTTCCAAGAGGGTTCAATCGATAGATTTCTTTTCCCTATAGCGGTTTTTAAAAGATTATCCGCCGCGAATAGAAGAGAGGATCTGATTCCATATGAGGACGGAGTGTTTTACCCCCAATTAACGGACTATGTCAGGCTTTCGGACCGCATCTCTAGTGTTCTGACGGCTTTTTACCGACCGACACAATCGTTCCTTTTCAATTCAGATGAATCTTGGGCAAATAGTGGTTATTCCCCAACACCTACTATCATTGAGGCTGCGACAGCATTATACAGTCAGCATACCGTAAGGGATATTACACGTCATGATGGAGACATAGAAAAAACCATCCAACGCATTTCCGAGATTATTAATGACTGTGAACAGACGAAGAAAAAGGCTATCTGTTTCATCACTGGCGTACCTGGAGCCGGAAAGACTCTTGTTGGTCTGCAAGCTGCGATAAACGAGTTCAATAATGGGAAAAAGGCCGTCTATCTTTCTGGAAACTTCCCATTGGTTGAAGTGTTGAAAGAGGCCTTGGCCAGGGATTATATCAAGCGCAATAAAGAAGCCAGGAAGCACGATAACACCATCGCTAAGGTGACAAAAGATGAAGCCAGGAGTAAAGTCAAGGCGTTCATCCAAATGATTCATCATTTCGAAGACAACTATTTGGTCGGAACAAAGATAGTCGATGGCGAAATCGTCAAGGAGCCAGAATTCTTTGTCAGTCATTCGAACAAATCATATGTCCCGGCTGAAAATGTGGCTATTTTTGATGAGGCTCAGCGCTCATGGACGCATGCCGAAATTGCCCGTTTCATGGCCGACAAAAAGCGGATTAAAGGGTTTCCTTATTCTGAGCCCAAATTCCTCATCTCAATCATGGATAGACAGCCGGATTGGGGCGTAGTTATCTGCCTTGTTGGTGGTGGCCAAGAAATCAACAAGGGTGAGGCTGGTTTAAAAGAGTGGATTGATGCATTAAGTACAACATTTACAGGTTGGCATGTTTATGTTTCCAGCCGATTAACAGGCAAAGAATACCTGAACGGCCAAGTGCTTGATATGCTCACTCACAAGGAGAGGATTCATGATGAACCAGATCTTCACTTGTCCGTATCCATGCGCTCTTATCGGGCAGAAAAAGTGTCTCTTTTTGTACACCAACTCCTGGATCTCAAACCTCAAGAGGCTTCTGATACATTGAAAGAGCTTGACAAGTATCCGATTGTTTTGACTCGCTCTCTTGAAAAAGCCAAACAATGGCTAAGAGACCATAATAGAGGCTCTGAGCGCTGTGGACTGCTTGCCAGTGCTAAAGCCGAGCGCTTGAAAGCGATCTCGATCAATGTCCGTTATCAGCCAAACTTTATCAACTGGTTTCTCGAAGATGATACTGATATCCGCTCTTCCAATAGACTGGAAGATACCCTTACTGAGTTTAAGGTTCAAGGTCTTGAGATTGATTGGGCTGGGGTTATTTGGGATATAGATATGCCTCTGGAAGAAGATGGTCAGTGGCATCACTATTATCTGCATGGCGGAGCCAAATGGCATAAAATCAATAAGGCAATCAATCAAGAGTATCAGTTAAATGCTTATCGAGTCTTGCTCACAAGAGCTCGTCAGGGAATGGTAATCGTGGTTCCGGAAGGAGACTCTTCTGATTCCACCAGGAAACCCGAATTATACGATTCAACGTATCGTTATCTGCGCTCCGTAGGTATAAAGTCGATTGACTAAAAGAAGAATTCTTCGGGCTGGCTTTCCCAAAAATTGACTCGTTAATAGTTTTCAATGTATTTAACATTAAACGACTAGCAACTTGTTTATGAATCAACAGGGTTTTGAGGACTATACATATTTTGCATACGGTCATAAGACTGGCACGGCCAACAGTTACATTAGAGCCATCCATATTCTTGACAAGTTGTTTGCGAAAAAGGATGTCTTCCATCTTCGAGGCAAGTCTCTTACAGAGGTTGATGACGAGTTCTTGCTGCATCAGATTACTGATTTCGTCGTCTCTGAAGAGAAAAAGTTCAAATCCGGAGACGACAGTATATTCAGGTTCGGCCTGGATACTCAACAGAGTTATCCTCGCAAAGGATTCTGCTCCGCGGCAATGAAGCATCTCCAACGATACCAGACATTTGAACCCAAAGAAATTGAAGCCAATGCCATAGCCGATAGATTGAACAATGGTAAGGACGTCTCCGCTAAACTTATAGAGCATTTTGACATTACCAGAGAAGGCAGAGATCAAATTAGCAAAACGAAAGTGCGCATCGGACAGACTTACTATCGCAAGATGATCATTTCATTTTATGGTGGAAAGTGTTGTTTGACAGGACTTGATGTGCCGAAATTATTAAGAGCCAGTCATATCATCCGTTGGGCGGATGATAGGGAGAATCGGATGAATCCGGAGAATGGATTGTGTCTTAGCGGCACTTATGACCTTGCATTTGACCAGCATTTGATTTCATTTGACGAAGACTACAGAATGATCGTCGGGAATGAGATCAGCGAGCGTTTCACGAACACTGTCACGCGTGATTATTTCAAGAAGTTCATTGGGAAAAAGATCACTCTGCCTTCAAAGTTCCTTCCAAGCCAGGTATTCCTACAAGTTCATAGGGAGTTATTAAGATAATTATCTGTTTATGTCCCAGAGGCTGGAGTAGCGATGACTTCGTTCTGGGAAGATTGGGAGGACTTCGTTTTCTCGAATGAAAGGGCTCCATCGTCCGAGAAGATAAACAAAACGAGATGTCGCGCGTGCCACAGAAACACTATGTGAACTTCGCCTTCGTTCAATAATAAACGATGACGCCTACCAGCAGCAGGATGACCTCTAATGCTATGATTGCCCAAATCCAGGCCTTAGAAGAAAGCCAGACTTTCTGCCCCGCCGAAATATTCTTTCGGTCATTCTTGTATTGGGGAAAGAGTTCCTTCTGCTCCAATTTGTATTCTTCAAGGGGTAGTTTCTGATCAGAGGCGATGGATTTCAATGATAAGACGGCACTGATCGACGGGATCCATCATACCCTCGCCGAAAACCAGGCGCTCATCGAGGTTGAGAACGGACGGCGATTAGCGGTTTTCCGTACATCTATAGCATTGTCAAGACGTACAACGGAGAAGAAGAGGGCGTTGGATACACCCTCGTTCTAGATTTCCTTCTTCGCCCAAACAGTTCCGTGGTGCGTGTTCAGGGATTCTTTCAAGAGTATGGTGTCACCGGAGTCAGAGATGCCTCCGTTCTCGCACACCTCAGTCAGGAAGATAAGGGCTTCACAGAAGATAAGTGGTTCTTTGATCCCTATGATCCGGATTCCGAGGCACCCTACAAGATGAACTTGTCGGAGTTAGCCGAATATGATGATCTGTTTCCGGACTATCCTCTTTCCCAATGCCGAATGCTTATTCGGTACTACCAAGAGAATTTCTAGGATTACGAGAATTTGCTCTTCGCATAGAAAAAACCTATGCCAAAGGCAACACCCAGAAGCCAATAACAAGCACAATTCCCCACATCCTCGCCTTGATGGAGAACCAAACGCTCTCATCTTTTATCCGTTCTATCTCTCTTCGATGCTTGACTAGCATCGCCCTGTCGTCCTGCTTCAATCCCTTAAGAGATGCCTCATGTTCGAAATGAACGTCTTGCGTTTGTGTAGATTGTGGGCTCTCTATGGAGACTGTCCCTGTCAAATCTCTGCAAACCTTGCAAAGATTTGGATATCTGAAAGTATTGTTGCATCTTTGCCGCCGCTAATAATTGGTAACTATAAAACTATCATGCAGCCGATACGACTTACATATAAATCCCTGCTCCCCGAACGTCTGTTCGGGAGAACGGATGTCTTGTATATCGGCCTCATGGTTTTATAGGTCGGCAGGATCCGTTCTATCTGACAAGGAGCCGATCTCCCCTTTATATTATTTTTTCAGCGCAGCCTTGCGCGTCAACCGTCCGCATTGTCGGGCACAAAGCCGATATACCAATGAATACGCATAAGTCAAGGGCTCAGACAGCCCAGATAGTCTGCACAAACGGCCACATCTCCTTTCCAGATTATAGGGTTAAGGTCTACCTCAATCCTGTAGAGAGGACCTTGTATTATCTTTTCCTGAATCACCCGGAAGGAATCACTTCGGACGACCTGGTTGTTCACTGGAAAGAGCTTTGCCGGATATACTCCAGGGAATCGACGTTTGCCGATTCCGAGTTCAGGGAGAACAAGATTGAATCCCTGTGCTCCGAATCGAAGACCGTGTTCTATGCAACAGTTTCCCGGATTAAAAGGAAGTTCCGTGAGGCTGTAGGTAACCTGAACGCAGAGCCCTACATCATCAAGAAAGAGAAGGGAGGAAAGTATAAAGTTGATAGGATTAACGTTATAACTAATTAAGATTATGGGAGTTGATATTGCTTTTTACATTGAAGTACGGAACCAGAAGAACTGGGTCCGGCTACATTTCAAACCGCCGTTTGAGACGAAGGAGGAGCCCTATCAATCCTATTGGGATACAGACTGTTTCTTCTGTCGGTACTACCACTTTACTGATTTCCTTAATGAGGCAAGAAGTAACATCAGGGGTGGCCCAAAGGAGCGAATCTGCAAGGAAATCGCGGAACACCTGGAAGAAGACGACTCTTACGGAACCTTCATGTTTGTTGATCTGGTCGAGTACTGTGAAGAGGTTGAAAAGAAAATGTTTGCCAGCCTCGCCAACGCTGGGCTCTACCCGATGAAACAACAACTGGACAGAATTGAGTCCATCCTTAAAGCCATTCATCCCGTAACTGAGAGAGATGGTGATTCAGAGGAGGAGGACGATAATGAAGATATGTACTACTCAGCGGCAGAAATCTATGAGGAATACACCAGCGAGCACTACTGCGTGCGTCATCTTCGTGATATCGTCAGTGGCATTGTCGCTGCTTGCCATCCATATGTGGAGGAATCAGATGTCAGGATTTTTTACCTAATTTGTTAGCAGGTTCAGTCTTCAATTTTAAGCGAAACAGATTCAATAAGATGAAGAAACAGATACAGACATATTGCTACCCTGCGGCAAATAGCGTAGTGGTTTGCGGAGACATCCACGGTGCCTTCGAGGAGATGGTGTTCAAACTGTGCGTTCAGTACGGAATGACGGACACTTTGCTCATCGTTGCCGGAGACTGCGGTTTCGGTTTTGAGAAGCCCGGATACTATGAACAGATCTTCACCAAGGTCTCGCGTCGGCTGACCAAGGCTAATAATTGGATTGCGATGATTCGCGGCAACCACGATGATCCGGCGTATTTCCAAGAGCAACGCATCAACCATGAACGCTTCCGTTGTATCCCGGACTACAGCATCGTGACGGCTTGCGGTCATACGATCCTCTGCATTGGTGGTGCCATCAGTATTGACCGGACATATCGCCTCGCGGCTGATTCGCGGCCTCATTCCGCCCAGACGGCTTGCTACTGGGCGGATGAGATGCCACACTTTGACAGGGAGGTATTGGCTGAAATCAACGCCAGCTACAAGGTTGACACTGTTGTGACACATACCTCTCCATCCTTCTGTGAGTTGATTACAAAGGATGGGCTCATGAACTGGGCCACAAGGGACGCCGCCTTATTGGAGGATTGTGAACGGGAGCGGGCTATCCTGGATCAGATCTTTGAGTCCCTGCTTGAGGCCGGGCAGCCTATCACGCATTGGTATTACGGTCACTTCCATCAAAGTTGGAGTGCTTCCATCAACGGGATTCTTTTCTCCATGCTAGACATTGTGGAGTTCAAGGAGTTGGTCTTCCTGAGCAAGTAAAATGCGAGTAATTTTTGTAATAGAAAACGGCGTTCTACGGTTGTAGAATGCCGTTTTTGGAGTAAACAAGTAAGTAAAAAGCGAGTAAACGCGAGTAAAAATGGAATAGTGCGACATTGTCGCATCAATCAGCGGCCTAAAAACCATTTCCAGGCTGGCACAATATTTACGGTGCCAAGCGAGTCCTGAATAATCTCTTCCTCTTCGCGAGTCACAATTGTCATCTTCTTACAGCCGGTGAAAGATGCCGCTTCACGAATACCGTTTATCTCACGATCGCGAGTCTCTTTTTCTTTCATGTCCCAACAGACTTGAATTAACTCCTCCACTGTCGTATCGCTTTGGACGACAAAGTCACATTCTTTATCCCCAAGATAGTAGCATATTTTGTGACCATCAGGAAGATTGCGTAACAGATGAAGGAACACAGCGTTCTCAAAAAGAATTCCGTCATCGTCCTTGCCAGGGAGAAGAACTGACTGGCGAAGACCATTATCAACACAGTAGTATTTGGGAAGGGCGCTTGTTTCTTTCTTGAAAGATTGATCAAACTTGGTTACTTTGTACAAGAGGAAGATGGAGCATGTCTTATCGGCAATGTCATACAAATCGTCTTTGGATACTTTTCTGCCTTGGGAACGCATGTCATTATAGATTGCATTGATTGACGCAGGCTTGGTCATTCCTGCCATCAAACGTTTAATAACATACTTGACACGTTCCGGGTTAGACAACTTATAGCGGTCTATCAAATCTCTGAAGATCATTGCATTGAAATAACCTTGCAGTAGTTTATCCTTCATTACTCGGCTGGACTCCAGCACAACTTCCGGATATCCCCCCTCGCGGACAAAAGAATCGAAGGAGGAGCGAATCAAAGCTAAGTCCTTTTCCAGATAACTATCAGTAGGAACACCTGTAAACAGACAATACTCTTTGAAAGACAAAGGATATTCCTTGTATTCCAAAGGCCAACCGCGAAGGGCTGTATTCAACTCTTCTGAGAGCATGTCGGCGTTGCTTCCCGAGATGAAGATATGTTTGCTGTAATTCTTGGAAAGGCGCAGCACAAAGAGTTCCCATCCCTTAATCCGCTGAATCTCATCAAAGAAGAAGTAAACATCTTTTATGGGAATGTCCGGAAACATCTCCATATACGCCTCAAGAATGGAATTGAAGTCTGAGGCTTGCATGGCTTCAAAGCGCTCATCGTCAAAGCCGATCCAGGCAATCTGTCTGGGACTGATACCTGTTTTTAACAGACGCTCGATACATAGTTCCATCAGTGTGGATTTCCCACATCGGCGAACACCCACGACAGTAATTATCTTCTTTGAATCGATGGGTAATTCAACGTCACGAGGGTTGTATGCGACAGGCATTTCCTGCTGCTTGATGGCGATTAGCGATTTGATAGCCTCTTTTATTGTCATGACTCTGTTTTTTACAAAGATAAAACTTTCCTTAATTTTAGGAAAGAAATTGAAAAAGTTTCCCAAAATTTAGGAAAGTAGCGGTGAAACTTCAGATCAACCCATCAAACTTCGTCATTGAACTCGCCTTGATGGAATCCACGATGTCGATATAGGGCTTCATAGCCTTGTAGTCGGAATGGCCGGTCCATTTCATCACGATGTTCGGGGTGATGCCGAGGGAGAGGGCGTTGACGATAAAGGTGCGGCGGCCGGTGTGGGTACCGACCAGTTCCCACTTAGGCTGGATCTTGTCAGTGCGGACGTTTCCTTTGTAGGTAGTGACGCGAATCTCCTCATTAATGCCGGCGAGTTTGCACAGCTCCTTGATGTCGCGGTTCATTGCCTGGTTGGTATAGTTCGGAAGGGCCTTGTTGTCCTTGAAGGGGGTGTCCTTGTATTTCTCCAGAATATCCCTGGTAACCTTGTTCAGCTCGATGGAGATGCTGTCCGCCGTCTTGACGGTCGTTACCTCGATGTGGTCGCCCTTGATGTCGCTGCGGCGGAGGTTGTTGACGTCGGAGTGCCGGAGGCCGGAAAAGCAGCAGAACAGGAAGATATCCCGGATGGGATCCAGGTAGGCCTGGGATTCGGAGAGTTCCAGGTCGCGGACGCGGGCGATTTCCTCTTTAGTGAGGTAAATGACCTTCCGCTGCGTCATCTTCAGGGTCGGGTGGAACTTCTTATCGTGAATTCTTCTTAGCAGTGCACTACACTTCAAAAGTCAAGCTGGACCGTATACTTTGTCCATTCCGAAAACCTCGATGACCATCGTCTCAAAAGACGCCTCCAGACCAGCAGGCCGCCTACCGATACTTCTCGAACCCGTACCGCTCCCGCAATCCTGCCTGCACCTCGGGCTCCTGGTGTGTGAAATACTCCTTCCACCCCGGACAGAAATTGATGTGCCACCGCCAGACTCTTCCGGTGAGCGACTTGGGATTGCGATCATAATGCGCCCGTAATTTACAGGTCTCGCAGGGGTAGTTTTTTGTGTTGGACATGGTTTTTATTGTTTAAATTTTATGGCTTCTCCAAATATCCAACCCTCGCCCTCAGTCGAGCGTGATACTTTCAATTCTCAGGCGAAGGGTGCCGGAGGGGACCTGGGCCTCGGCGATTTCGCCGACCTTCTTGCCCATCAGGGCGGCGCCGATCGGGGATTTCAGGGATATCTTGCCGGCCTCGAGGTCCATCTCGTGGGGGCTGACGATTTCGAATTCCATGCGGGTATTTGTCGCGAGGTTCGTGAATACGACCCGGCTCAGGAGGCAAACCCTGTCTTTTGGGAGTACGTCGGGATCGATCACGCGTGAATGCTCCAGGACCTTCTGCAGAAAACGGATACGGCTGATGGTCTTCCCTTGGATACGCCTTGCTTCACGGTATCCAGCATTGTCGCTTCGATCCCCTTGGGCGCTAGCTTCCGCCAGGTCCTCAGTTACCTTGGGGTAAACCTCGTCGATAAGATGCTTCAACTCGGCAGCAATCTCGTCGTATCGTTGCTTTGACAGGTATTCCATGGCCCAAATTTACTCATTTTTCTGCTCGTTTTCAGATCTTGACAGACCATTATACTTATGAAGTGGTCGAAAAACATTACCTTTGAGAGTTATGAAACTACCAGAGGTTACACTCCTTCCCCTGCAGCCCGAGGACCGGGAGCAGTTCATCCTGGACAACCAGTGGGCGTTCAAGTATGGCGCCCAGCAGGAGTTCGGGATGCGGGACGAACGTTGCGAGGAAGGCGAGGAGGTCATATCCCGAAAGACTATCGAAGATTCCATCGACGGAGAGAATGCGGAGGCTTACCGGATTGTCCTGGACGGTCAGAAGGTGGGCGGCGTTGTCCTTCGAATAGATAAAATAGCGGCCATGGGGGAACTGGAGCTGTTGTTCGTTCTGCCGGAGGTCCATAGCAAGGGCATTGGCCAGGCCGCCTGGAAGGCGGTTGAAGCGGGGCATCCGGAGATCAAGGTCTGGGAAACCATTACCCCTTACTTTGAAAAGCGCAACATCCACTTCTACGTGAACCGATGCGGGTTCCATATCGTCGAATTCTGGAACAAGTTCCAGCACGGACCTGCCGTTCCTGATTCAGAGGAAGGCAACTGGAGTATGGACGACGAAATGTTCGTGTTCAGGAAGGTCATCACCCCAGGCGAAAAATCGCAATAAATGGGGATTTCTCGCGTGCGCGAGGTGACGTAACTTTGCAGTCGTGGAACTTAAGATTGTCAAAGTTATGGAAAAGAATAGCCATGGATTTCTCAGTAAGATATTCAGCAATACCCGTAAGCCGGAAGGCTTCTGGGGGCGTTTGATGGTGGCTGGGATGAACGGCGGTTCCCATGCGGCGATGGCCTCCTGGGGCCTGGACCACGCCAATGTCCCCGCGGATGGGGAAATCCTTGACATCGGTTGTGGCGGCGGAGCCAATCTCGCCCGCCTGATGGACCGGAGCCTCCGCGCCAAGGTGACCGGCGTCGACTATTCAACCGTCTCAGTTGAGAAATCTCGGAAGGTCAATGCCGACGCGATTATCAAAGGCCGTTGCAAGGTACTGGAAGCCAGCGTCTCGAGCCTTCCGTTCTCTGACGCCACATTCACCATGGCCACTGCTTTCGAGACCGTATATTTCTGGCCGGACATCGTCAATAGCTTCTCCGAAGTGCGGCGCGTTCTTGTTCCAGGTGGGAAGTTCCTCATAGTCAATGAGGACGACGGCCTCTCCGGCAATAACGAAAAATGGGAGAAGATGATCGAGGGTATGCACACCTACACCCCCGATGAACTGGAGACACATCTCACGGCTGCCGGATTCAGGGACATCGCAGTCCACCGCGACGAATCCAAGCACTGGCTATGCGTAACAGCCGTAAAATGAACAAAGACAGGGTCGGCCATTCTCTTCGGGAAGAAATAATCGCTTGCCGGAATCTCGTAAATAATGCTTATCTTCACACGTAGAAATCGAAAGGTAAGTGAAAGCATTATTCAGACTCATCCCGCTGGTCTTCGTGCTCGCTTCCTGCAGCAGGCAGGCGGCTCCGCAGAAGCTGATAACCCCTGTTGGCTTCTCCGAGGTCAACATAGAAGACGGCTTCTGGTCACCACGGCTGCAGAGCCACAAGGACGTTACCCTGGGCGTCTGCATTGACCAGATCGAGAACCAGACCGGCCGCATCCGCAATTTCGAGAATGCGGCGAAAAGGGAAGGGAACCATTCCGGAATATTCTTCGACGATTCCGACGTCTACAAGGCGCTGGAAGGCATGGCATATTCGCTCCAGAACAATCCCGACCCCGTCCTGGAGGCCAAGTGCGACGAGTGGATAGACAAGTTCGCCGCCGCCCAGATGGAGGATGGATATATCAACACATATTATATCCTGACGGGGTTGGACAGGCGCTGGACCAATATGGACTATCACGAAATGTACTGCGCCGGCCATATGATAGAGGCCGCCGTGGCATATTACAACGTGACCGGGAAGAGGAAGCTCCTGGACGTATGCATCCGTATGGCGGACCATATGATGAGCGTCTTCGGTCCAGGGAAGCGCCATTGGGTGCCTGGTCACGAAGAAATAGAGCTCGCGCTGGTCAAGCTCTATGTCACGACCGGCGAGAAGAAGTATTTGGATTTCGCGCAGTGGCTGCTTGACGAGCGCGGCCACGGATACGGCGACAACGGAATAGCCGACCGAGTCTGGAACGCCGACCATTGTCAGGATGCCGTTCCCGTCCGCGAACTGACCGATATCGGAGGACACGCCGTGCGTGCGATGTACCTGTTCTGCGGAATGGCGGACGTGGCAGCATTCACAGGCGATCAGGGATACATCGACGCCTTGCACCGGCTGTGGGACGATGTGGTGCTCCGGAATATGTACATCACCGGAGGCATCGGCTCTTCCCGTCACAACGAGGGCTTCACCGAGGACTACGACCTCCCGAACCTGGAAGCCTATTGCGAGACCTGCGCTTCCGTTGGTATGGTGTTGTGGAACTGGAGGATGAACCAGTTCACCGGCGATGGCAAGTATGTGGACATACTCGAGCGCTCGCTCTACAACGGCGCTCTGGCCGGTATTTCACTGGATGGAGACCGCTTCTTCTACGTCAATCCGCTCGAGTCGGAGGGCAACCATCACCGCCAGGCCTGGTACGGCTGCGCCTGCTGCCCGAGCCAGATATGCCGCTTCCTCCCGTCCATTGGCAACTATATCTATGGCGTGTCCGACAACGCGGTATGGGTCAACCTCTATATGGGCAATACCGCCGAGCTCAAGCTCGGCAGAAAGTCCGTCACACTTACTCAGGAGACTGAATATCCGTGGAGCGGAGGCGTAAAACTGACCGTCGGCACCAAGTCCTCGCTGGACAGGGAAATCCGCCTGAGGATTCCCGGATGGTGCACGTCATATACCCTTGCAGTCAATGGTGAGGAATTGGAAGCTCCGGTGGACAAGGGCTATGCCGTCATCGCACGCAAATGGAAGGACGGCGACACGGTATCGCTCGATTTCGAGATGCCTGTGTACTTGGTGGATGCCGGCCCTATGGTCAAGGAGGACCTCGGCAAGCGCGCCGTGCAGCGGGGCCCTATCGTCTATTGCATCGAGGAGGTTGATAATGCGGAAGGTTTTGATTCTCTGATGCTTACGGAGGAAGCGCAGTTCGAAACGGCGTTTGAACCTGAACTCCTGCGCGGTGTGGTCTCCATCTCCACGGAGAACTCGAGCGGCAAACTCAAATTCATCCCGTATTACGCCTGGGACAACCGCAATGCGGGCAAGATGAAAGTCTGGGTACCTGTCTTTACTCCTGTAAATCAGAATATTAAATAATGAGAAAGCTTATCGTATATCTAATGCTGCTGATCCTGGCATCGTCGGCCGTTTCGTGCACACTCTTCATGAACCAGCGTTCACCGAAGGGGTATGTACGCTACGCCGTGTATCTTCTGGACCGTGACGGCCTGTATGCAGACAGACCGGAGTGGCAGGAAGTGAAGGCAGCCATCCTGGCTGAGGCAAAGACGTTTACCACAATGGATCAGGCCCATGAAGCAGTATCAAGGGCGGCGAAGGTGGCAGGAGGAAAGCATTCTGCTCTGGTTCCTCCTGTTGCGGACACGGCATCATATCCGGAAGTGGCTCCGGAAGTAAAGTCTCTCGATGGAAACATATTGCACGTCGTCCTTCCGTTCCATACGGGTGTAAAGGTGCCGGACTCTCTTTATATCCACACAGTTCTGGATTTCCTTCATGATCATCTGGATGCCAAAGGTGTCATCGTGGACCTTCGGGGGAATACCGGTGGCAATATGGGACCGATGATTTCCGCTGTGTCTCCTTTACTGCCGGATGGAATCATACTCCGCTTCAAAGGCCGCACACGTACGACGCCCATTTCCCTGGAGTCGGTTTTGAGAGGGGCTGGCCTGCCTGCAGATGGCGTAGAAAAACTACCTTCATCGACACCGGTCGCTATACTTACCGACGAAGGAACCGGCAGTTCCGGCGAGGCCACGCTGCTATGCTTCCGCGGTTTGGACAATGTGCGGACATTCGGCAGCCCATCGGCGGGATATGCCAGCGCCAATATCACCAAGTTCCTGGCAGATGGCTACATGCTCTTGATCACAATCGCCGGTGATATGGCCCGCACCGGTGAAGTCTTCTGTGAAGACCCTGTCAATCCTGATGTCAATACCGAGACTCCACTGGAAGATGCCATTGCCTGGATAGAATCGCTTGTTCCATGTATATAGGTCTGATCTCCGATACGCACGGGGTATTCAGCTCCGAGTTCCGCGAGTTCCTGCAACCCGTGGATGAGCTCTGGCACGCCGGTGATTTGGGTGGCGATGAAGCTTTCCTCCAGAGTATCAAGGACTTCAAGCCGGTGGTAGGGGTACATGGCAACTGCGACGGATATCCCGCCCGCTACGACTTCCCGGAGTTCCAGTGCTTCGAGCGCGAGGGGCTGAAAGTGCTGATGACCCACATCGGGGGATATCCCGGCCACTACAATTCAGTGGCCAGGCGGGCGATTATGGAGATGAAGCCAGGCCTGTTCGTCTGCGGGCACTCGCATATCCTGAAGGTACAGTGGGACGAGCAGTTCAATATGCTTACTATGAACCCCGGAGCCGCCGGCCTGCAAGGATGGCAACTGGTACGCACCGCCCTCCGTTTCAAGATAGAATCCGGCTCCGTCAAAGGCCTGGAAGTGTTCGAACTGCCCCGTCATGGGAAGTGAGGGAGGGAATATAAGGAGAACGGAATAGTCCCTATGCGCAAGATTCTAGTATTGATTCTGTTGATGGCTGATGCACTGGCCGCCTTTGCCCAGAATGGGTTGAGGGGGCGGGTGGTCGAGGCCGATGGAACTCCGGTGATCTATGCGGCGGTGATGCTGGAATCTGGTAAGAAGATGGTGGCCGGGGTAATGACGGGAGAGGATGGAGCCTTCCTTTTGAATGGCAAGTTTTCCGGCGAGTATCTGCTGAAGGTAAGTTCTATCGGATATAAGGACCTGAAGAGGGAAATCAAGTGTCCGGGCAAGGGCATGATGGATCTGGGAGAGATCATCATGGTCTATGACAAGACAGTATTGATGGAATCAGTGGTCGTAGCCGGAGAGACGCCGAAGAGCGTGAGCGTGGAAAAGACGCGCATCAATACGGCGTCCAGCGCTGCTGCTGCCACAGGGTCCGTGCTGGAAGTGATCCGTGGGGCATCGGCCGTGAGCGTGGACGGCAACGGCGGGATTTCCATCCGGGGCAACAGCAACGTGCTTATCCTGTTGGACGGGATTCCTACCACTCTTGGCGGCTTGGAGAGTATTCCGGCGGTCAATGTGCAGAGCATCGAGATCGTGACCAGTCCGGACGTGAAGTATGATTCGGAGGGTACAGGCGGCATTGTCAATATCATATCCAGGAAGCAGACGGCAAATATGTTCGCCGCGATGGCAGCGTTCAACTACGGCTTCAACGGATTCCTGAACGGCAACTTGGCCTTGAACTATAACAAGGGCCGCTGGGGCGTGCGCTTCACCTACAACGGCAAGTACGAGAAAGATCTGATCGAGAGCGAACTGCATCGGCAGATCGTTTCCACTGGCGCCCGGGTGGACCAACTGATAAACGCCACCAAGCGGACCAGCGGCCAGAATGCTGGCCTCAATATCCAGTACAAGGCCACTTCGAAGGACATCCTCTCGGCCGATTTCAAGGTGGCTCTGCCTCGGATGAACAACTTCCAGGACTTCAATGGTACGCGTCAGACTGACATCACTTTCAACCGGGAGAACTTTGAAGGCGGCTTCGGATACAAGCATCTGTTTGACCCGGGCAACAAGGAGTTGAGCGTGAATGCTTCCGTGTCCAGCATCACCGGACACAGGCCTTCCTACTACTATGAAGGTGGTAAGATGGTGCAGAAATCCAAGTCCGGAGGGCATCCTTTCATCGCCGCCCTGCAATCCGATTACATGACGATGCTGGGCAGTGGGAAGTTAGAGGCGGGTGCGAAGATGACCTATAGGCAGAACAACATCGACCACAAGATGTTTGAATGGGATGATGCTGCACAGGACTGGGTGCGGTCTGATCCTCTGAGCAATGATTTGACGCACCGGGAATATATTCCTGCGGCATATTCGATGTATTCAGGCAAGTTTTCGGATGCATTCTCCTACAAGGCCGGTGTCCGCTTCGAGTACAGTTACGTCACGCTGCACAGCGAGAAAGAAAAACTGGACGACCACAGCGACTGCTGGTTCCTGTCACCGAGCCTGTCGGTCAAATGGCGGGTCGCTCCCCGCTGGTCTTTGAGCGCAGCTCTCACCAGGCGCATCTCCCGGCCGACCTATCCGCAGCTGAATCCGTACATCAATCTGATTGACAAGCAGACCTACGAAACGGGCAATATGCGGTTGCAGCCGGAGAAGGCAAACAAACTGGACGCAGGATATTCCTATACCGGCAAATATCTGACGGCGAACGGGAACGCCTACGTGACCTATACCACGGACTACATCAACCAAGTGGCATATCTGGACAGTGATATCCTGGTAACAACCTACATCAATGCGGACTCCGACTTGAAGACCGGTTTCGACCAGAACATACGTTACTCACCGGTCCGTTGGCTGACGGTGGATCTGGCCAGCAATACTTTCTACACGGCTTCCCGTGGTTCATTCAAGGGTGCTGACATCCGGAACAAAGGCTGGACCAACAACAGTAATGCGGGCCTTACCATCCGGCCGTCCAGCAGCACGGAAATCCAGGCTCAGTACTTTGTGACTACGCCGCAGTATTTTCCTCAGTTCACAACCCGGACCATTCATTTCGGCAACATCGGCGTGAAGCAGTACTTCCTGAAGAACAGCCT
>JAEEGG010008692.1_pt1 | contig 22959 bp, 18 predicted proteins | sample 9134161 | NCBI WGS metagenome assembly JAEEGG01 (sample SAMN16246543, study PRJNA631951) | gut metagenome | biome: gut microbiome; feature: rumen; material: CR-attached | host: Bos | place: Iran: Karaj | collected 2018-10
CGTCAGTAGCAGCAACAACGAGGATAGCACCGTCCATCTGGGCAGCACCAGTTACCATGTTCTTCACATAGTCAGCGTGTCCCGGGCAGTCAACGTGAGCATAGTGACGAGTCTTTGTCTCATACTCAACGTGAGCGGTGTTAATAGTGATACCACGCTCCTTCTCCTCAGGAGCATTGTCAATCTGATCGAATGACTTAATCTCAGAGAGACCCTGCTTTGCCAATACCATGGTGATAGCAGCAGTCAGAGTTGTCTTACCGTGGTCAACGTGACCGATAGTACCGATGTTTACGTGCGGTTTTGTACGCACAAATTGCTCTTTTGCCATTTTTTAATTGTTTATTAAATTGTTTATAATTCTGAATTTACAGTTTCCTCCTTAATATCAAGAGAGCTGTAACTGAGAGTTGAACTCAGGACCTCTTCCTTACCAAGGAAGTGCTCTACCACTGAGCTATTACAGCATTTTAGAGCGGAAAACGGGGCTCAAACCCGCGACCCCCAGCTTGGAAGGCTAGTGCTCTATCGACTGAGCTATTTCCGCAAACTCTCCTGTGTGGGTGCTGATGGATTCGAACCACCGAAGTCGAAAGACAGCAGATTTACAGTCTGCCCCATTTGGCCACTCTGGAAAACACCCAAGCCTTATTTTTGTTTGTCTGAAACCAGACTATCATCCTCCGAAGAGCCTCTTGTCGGATTCGAACCAACGACCCCGAGATTACAAATCACGTGCTCTGGCCAACTGAGCTAAAGAGGCGTTTCTAAGCAGCCGCTCTCTTGTTCAGATTTACGACCTGTCGGAAAACGGCTGCAAAGTTACTACTAATTTTTGAAATACCAAAACTTTTCTGGGATTTTTTTATCTATCCCTTAATTTTTCCTTGAATTTCTGCAGTTGGTTACGCATGGTGTCCACACAAAGATCGGTACTTTCCTCAAAAGTGTCACTGGTCTTCTCCACAAACAACGTATTTCCGGGTACTGCCACCGACAGACTCACCGTCTTATTGTCGGCAGTCGCAGGTTTCTCTACTTTCAACTGCACCTCTACTTTCTGTATATCCTCAAAAGACTTTTCCAACTTGGCAACCTTCTTTTCGATGAATGCCTGTAACTTCTCGGTAGTGTCGAAGTGAATCGACTTAATCTTAATCTCCATAGTTACCTCCTGTTTTAAGATAGTTATTAATTAGGATCAGGCTCTTGGATGAGCCTCTTTATACACTCGCTTCAACTGCTCGAACGTGGTGTGGGTGTAGATCTCCGTCGTACTGACGCTCTCGTGACCCAACAGGTTCTTGATTTCCTCAAGTCCGGCACCGTTGTTCATCATGGCCGTGGCAAAGGTATGACGAAGCACGTGTGGCGACCGCTTCTTCAGCGATGTGACAGCCGACAGATACTTCCGCACGACACCATACACCTGATAGTCGGCAATCCGCTCGCCCTTGTCATTCAGGAAGAGGGCCCCGTCAGTACCACCAAACTGGGCGTCGCGCACCGTCATATAGTGGTGCAGCTCTGCTGCCAGTTCCTCCCCGAAGGGAATGATACGCTGTTTGTTACGTTTACCCGTCACCTTCAACTGACCTGCTGCGAAATCTATATCTGCATCATTCAGCCCAATCAGTTCCGAGCGTCGCAAGCCGGCCTCATAGAATAATAATATTATGGTACGCGCGCGCACGTGGTCAAAACTATCATCCCATTCCAGGTCATCGAGCAGCCTGTCCATCTCTCCTTCACGGAGGAACTGAGGCAGGGGTTTCGACTTCTTGGGGCCGGTCACACAATGGGCCGGATCGTGCTCCACCAGCTTCCGCTTAAGGGAAAAGCGATAAAAGGAACGCAAGGCGCTCAACTTTTTGTTAATCGTTGACGCGGAGTTTCCTTTATCCATCAGACTCTCCATCCAATCGCGGATGAGATCGGTGTCTGCCGCTGCCAGCGAGAGTCCGCTATCCTTAAGTATGATATACGATTCAAACTCGTTTAAAGCCTCCTCGTATGTCTGCACAGTCTGCGCGGAGTGATTCCGCTCATAACGCAGGTAGTTCAGAAACTGGTCTATCATTCTTTTGCCTTCAAAGGACTATACCATCCTTTTCGGCTACGAATTTACGAAAAATATTCGAAACTACCAAATTTTTTAAGGAACTTTATTATTCCTCGTTCGTGCGCAGCTGCTGTACGTAGATGGCGTGCTCCATCTTAAGACGCTTAAGCACAGAAGGTTTGTCGAACTGCTGGCGGCGACGGAGTTCCTTCACCACACCTGTCTTTTCAAACTTTCTCTTAAACTTCTTGAGGGCCTTTTCAATGTTCTCGCCTTCTTTTACTGGTACAATAATCATTTGTCTTTTTGTTTTAAAATTTTATGTTAAACTTAACGCTTTGGACACAGGTGTCACGAAAAGCGGGTGCAAAATTACTACTTTTTTGCGAAACCACCAAGTTTTTAGTCTATTTTTATTAAAGAGAGGGCAAAAAAGTCAGAACACGAAGCCAAGATTGATGTAAAAATAGGGTTCTTTGGTCTTGTTGGAGTAACCAACTGATGCACCCAGCGGACCAAACATCGTATTATAATAGTACGATAATGAGGAGCCAAGCAGGGTACTACGATCGAGCAGGTTTTCCAGATCATCTGCCTGTTGGGCAGCGGCCATCCTCAACAACACATAGTTATTCTTGCCCAAGCGCTGTTGAGCCTGCATCTGCATCGCAACGAGGTAAGGATCCACATGCTCCAGATAGTTGACGCCAGCGAAGGGCATCTGCCAGGCCAACTTGTGACCGAACCACTCACCGCCGATCATATTACCCAGGATTCCGGGACGTTCGCTACCGAAGAGCATACGTCCATAGAGCATCGGCTGGAGCGTGAAGCGCTCACCCATGGTAAACGATTTCCGCCACATACCGCTCACGTCGTGCATACCCGCCTTACCCTTCAAACCAGCAAAGTCGTCGGTATAATAGACATACTGTGCATGAAGTTTTGAACCTCTGGCGGGGAAATACCAATCGTTCTCGGAATTATAGTCCAGTCGTCCATAGTAGCTGAAGAAATGGTCGTCATCAAACGCCTTCTTTGAAGTCTCGTTATCCTTACCTTTCAGCACATGCGGGAAATGATAGTAGTCCCAGCGGATACCACCGCTGATCGTGAAGTTTCGCACGTTGAAATTGAGCACCGCCAACTCCGCCGCATGTTGGTTATAGGAGAAGTTATAGTCCTTCTCACCTTTCTCATAGATATTGATCTCGTCTCGGTGGAAGATATACGACAGTGTCGGACGCATCAGATGACCGGGATAGAAGGCCACATCCAGACGGGCCATAATTCGCATACCCAGACGCAGGGTCAGGTCGACATCGGTCATCAGGGCCCGGCGCATGGGGATATCGGCATTCACCTGCATAGCCACCATCTCCTCCGTATCAAAGCGCACACCGAGATTCAACTGCGAGGCCTTCTTCTGACCTCCCGTAAACACGGCCTTCATACCGTCGTCGGTCTTCGACAGATGGAACGAAGGCTCCTGATAGAACAGGTCTACCCGCATGGCCGTCGTCACGAGCTCTGCCTGACGCGAGGTCAGACGGTCGTTTGCCCGCAAATGGAACTTGGCACGGATATATTTCTCATCGATGGGCGAGACATCAACAAACTCCACGCTCGTGATCTTCACGGAGTCAGGCGACAGGAGCACGACGGGCGCCTGAGGTTTGGGTTTGTAATTGCCGATGCGCTCACGGAGCGCCACCAGTTCGTCCCAGTGTCCCCTGGCTGCCTCCTCACCACGGTTGATGAGCGTGTCGATGGCAGCCGAGTTGAAGCTGGCGGCACTATAATTATGCGTGTTCACCGGTATATACACATCAGTGATACTGACGTTCTCATCATACTTATTCTTCGTATTGTAATCCACTATCCGCTTCAAGATACTCGTCGTCGAGCCCAGGTCCTCGGCGGTCTTGTCCTCATCGGGCACGGCCACGCCGATGATGATGTCGGCACCCATCTCCCGGGCCACATCGGCGGGATAGTTGTTACGCATACCACCGTCGACCAACACCATTCCACCGATTCTCACCGGTGTGAAGACAGCCGGAATAGCCATCGAGGCACGCATGGCCTGAGGCAACACCCCACTATGGAAGTCATATTCAGTAAAGGTGACCATATCCGTTGCCACACAAGCAAAGGGGATAGGCAACGTATTGAAGTCAATGGAGTCATTATAGCCCGAAGTGAGACGTTCAAACAGACTGTGCAGATTCTTACCTTTGATAATGCCGCCGGTAGCCGATAATCCCTTGTTCTTTTTCAACGTGATACCGGTAGATATCATATAAGTATTTTGTTTCTCACGTTCGGCGATACGCTGCAGACTCAGGTCCTCACGGTCGAGCAGCAGCGTGTTCCAGTCCTGCGCCCTGACAATCGAGTCGAGCACGTCGGCCCTGTAACCGATGGAATAGAGGCCTCCCACGATACTTCCCATCGACGTACCGGTAATGATGTCGATGGGAATGCCAGCCTCCTCGATCACTTTCAGTGCACCGATATGTGCCACACCCTTGGCACCGCCGCCACTCAACACCACGGCCACCTTCTTACGTTTGGGTTGCGGGCTGTATTGTGCGCAGACATGTGTCACAGCCATCAGGCATGCCAACAAGACGATCCAGACTGTCTTTCTCATTGATTTTCTTAATGCAGCTCTTTTTGACGCTGCAAAAGTAAACAAAAAATCCCGTACCAACAAATGATACGGGAAAAAATTACTTCAGTCCGGCGCAGGCAGTGCGGAGCCAGGCGGACTCGGAGGGGGAGAGATGGGGTGAAAGGGTGTCGAAGACGCGCTGGTGATAGGCATTGAGCCAAGAGAGCTCTTCCGGCAGAAGCATGTCGACGATGATGGGTGACTTGTCGATGGGACAGAGTGTGAGCGATTCGAACTGGAGAAACTGGCCAAACTCGGTCTCTTTGTAGGGTATGACAAGCAGGGTATTCTCAATCCGCACACCGAACTTTCCAGCGAGATAGATGCCCGGCTCATCGGTAACGGTCATGCCTGCCACCAAGGGCGCAGGTTTCCACTCCATACGGATCTGATGAGGACCCTCGTGGACGCTAAGGAAAGAGCCTACGCCATGGCCTGTGCCGTGCAGATAGTTCAAGCCCTCGCGCCACAGAGTCTCACGGGCGAGGATATCCAATTGTGTGCCACTAGCACCGGAGGGGAACTTACAGAGTTCTATCTGGATATGTCCCTTGAGCACCAGGGTATAGACGCGTTTCTGTTCCTCTGTCAGCGGACCGAGGGCGATGGTACGCGTGATGTCGGTGGTACCGTCGAGGTATTGAGCCCCGCTGTCGAGCAAGAGGAAGCCCTCGTGTTTGAGGGGGATGTCGGTCTCCGGGGTAGCCTCATAATGCACAATGGCACCATGGGCCTGATAACCGGCAATGGTGTCGAAAGAGAGACCACGATAGAGCGGCTGCTCCGCACGAAGCGCTTCGAGCTTATCGGAAACAGATATTTCGGAATACTCAGAGCACTCCGAGTATTCAGAGAGCCACTTCAGAAATCTTACCATCGCGATGCCGTCTTTCAGCATCACCGACCTAAAACCCGCGATTTCCCTTTCATTCTTTACGGTCTTCATCCGTTTGACGGGAGATTCTTCTTCCACAACCTCACGAACAACGGATTTGTAAAGGGCATAGTTCACCTCGTGGGGATCGAGCAGGATGTTATACTCAAAGTAGTCTTTCAACCCCTTGCTGATATCCTCGTAAGGTGCGACCCCTACTCCTTCTGCTTTCAGATAAGCCACGACTTCCGAGGATAGTTTCACCTTATTTATATATAGGGTAACATCCTTCGAGGAAAGAAGAAGATAACTGACAAAGACAGGATTGCAATGCACATCAGAGCCACGCAGATTCAACGTCCAGGCAATATCGTCGAGGGCCGTCATCAACATACCATCGGCATGCGTTTCACGCAACGCCTGACGGATACGGGCTATCTTGTCGTGTGCGCTCTCGCCCGCATATTCCAACGGGTAGATCTCCACCGGATTCTTCGGGATGTCCGGACGGTCCTGCCAGATCAGCTTCAGGGGGTCGAAATTCGTACGGAGCGTGATACCACCCTGCTTGCGGAGGTCGGCAATCAGACCATCCACATCGCTGGCAGAGCTGCACCAGCCGTCGATGCCCACCTCTGCACCTGCCCCACACTCACGCCCGATCCACTCAGCGATGGTGGGCGTACCTTCTATCTTCAGTTTCATCAACTGATACTCGGTGCCTTTCAACTGCTCCTCGGCCGCCAGGAAATAACGCGAGTCGGTCCAGAGGGCGGCGGAGGTCATCGTGACGACGGCCGTACCCGCAGAGCCGTTGAAACCTGAAATAAACTCACGTCCCTTCCAATGATCGGCCACATATTCACTCTGATGAGGATCGGTGCTGGGAAAAATAAAGGCTGCGAGATGCTCCCGCTGCATGACCTCCCGCAAAGCCTGTAATCGCTGATTGACTGTTCCTGACTTTACCATAACGCAGTAATGATTGATTTTGCAAAAGTAAGCAAAAAAAATCGTTTCACCAAGCGATAGGGGATTTTTTTGCAACATATATATTGCAAAGCGATGACAGAAAATATTAATCTCTGTTAATCTGTTGACGCTATGGTTTTTTTTGCGTAACTTTGCACCACTTTTGATAAACAAATAATAAACGTATTATGGCAACATTAACAAATGAGAAATTGACCATCGTCGGTGCAGCCGGTATGATTGGTTCAAACATGGCTCAGACCGCCTTGATGATGGGTCTGACAAGTGAAATCTGTCTGTACGACGTCTTCTCTCCCGAGGGCGTAGCAGAAGAGATGCGCCAGAGTGGTTTCGACGATGTGAACATCGTGGCAACCACCGATGCCGAGGAAGCTTTCAAGAACGCTAAGTACATCATTTCTTCAGGTGGCGCTCCCCGTAAGGCTGGTATGACCCGTGAGGATCTGCTCGCCGGCAACTGTAAGATTGCTGAGGAGCTCGGTCAGAACATCAAGAAGTTCTGCCCCGACGTGAAGCACGTGGTGATTATCTTCAACCCCGCCGACCTGACTGGTCTGGTAACCCTGCTCTACTCTGGTCTGAAACCCGGTCAGGTGACGACCCTCGCAGGTCTCGACACAACCCGTCTGCAGAGTGCACTGGCCAAGAAGTTCGGTGTGATGCAGAACCAGATCACCGGTTGTGCTACCTACGGTGGCCACGGCGAGCAGATGGCTGTCTTCGGAAGCCACGTAGAGATTGCCGGTCGCAAGCTGACTGACATCATCGGTACTGCTGAGTTCCCCGCTGAAGAGTGGGAGCAGATGAAGATCGACGTGACCAAGGGCGGTGCCAAGATCATTGAGCTCCGCGGACGCAGCTCTTTCCAGAGCCCCGCTTATCTCTCTGTTGAGATGATCCGTGCCGCTATGGGTGGTGAGCCTTTCCGCTTCCCCGTTGGTACCTATGTAAAGACCGACAAGTACGACCACATCATGATGGCCATGAAGACCACCATGACAGCTGAGGGTGCTAAGTTCGAGGTGCCTCAGGGTACCGCCGAGGAGAACGCCAAGTTGGATCAGAGCTACGAGCACCTGTGCAAGATGCGCGACGAGTTGGTGACTCTGAACATCGTTCCTCCCATCGCTGAGTGGAGCAAGATTAATCCAAACCTGTAATTATGGCTTTGATTAAAAGTTATCGCGGTCTCGCTCCCAAGTGGGGGCGAGATTGCTATTTTAGCGAGAATGCCACGATTGTGGGTGATGTGACCATTGGCGACGAATGTTCGGTATGGTTTAATGCTGTTGTCCGCGGCGACGTGGCTCCCATTACTATCGGCAACTGTACGAACATCCAGGACGGCAGTTGTGTGCATGTCACCTTCGATACAGGTCCCACACATATCGGAAATTACGTGACTATCGGACATAATGTGACCGTACATGCCTGCACCATCCACGACCACGCGCTGATCGGTATGGGATCGACCCTGCTCGACGGTTGCGAGGTTGGCGAAGGCTCGATTGTGGCTGCGGGTGCCCTTGTGTTGCAGAACACGAAGATTCCTGCAGGCGAGATCTGGGGCGGCGTACCTGCCAAGTATCTCAAACCCGTGCGCCCAGGCCAGACAGACAACGCCGAACACTACGTGGCATATTCGAAATATTATTTGGAAGAAGAGAAGGAGTAAGGAGTGAAGGAGAGAAGGAGTAAGGGAATTATCAGATTTATCAAGGACTGGACATTACCGGTGGCGATGGGCATCGGGGCTGTAGCATACCTTGTCTTCGGCCTCACACCGTCGCTGGAAGGAGCGGCCGAATTCTTCGGTCCTATCTTCGAAACCATCCTGCCGCTGTTCATGTTCCTGGTGCTCTTCGTTACCTTCTGCAAGGTGGATTTCAAGAAACTGCGCCCAGTAGGCTGGCACTTATGGACAGGCGTGTTCCAACTGCTGTTCATCGGGGCGCTGATGGGACTGATACTCGGTTTCCACATGCAGGGCGACAGCCTCATCCTGATGGAAGCCATCCTGATGTGTGTCATCTGTCCCTGTGCAACAGCCGCTGCTGTCGTCACCCAGAAACTCGGCGGATCACTGGAACAGATGACCACCTATACCTTTCTCTCCAACTTCATCACGGTGCTGCTGGTGCCAGTCTGCTTCCCGATGATTGAGAAGTCTGCCGACATTACCTTCTGGGCGGCATTTATCAAGATTCTGCATGAAGTGTTTATAGTGCTGATACTGCCCATGTTCCTGGCTTATATCGTGAAGCACTATATGCACCGTCTACACAAAAAAATCATCAGCGTAAAAGACCTGAGCTATTACCTCTGGGCCTGTTCGCTGATGATTGTAACGGGAACCACGGTTAAGAATATCGTCAATGCCGAGACCAGCCTCGCGCTGCTGATGGCCATCGCCTTCCTGGGACTGCTGATGTGTGTGGTACAGTTTGCTGTCGGACGATTCATCGGCCACTATTTCGATCACACCCAGGAAGCGGGTCAGGCGCTCGGACAAAAGAACACGGCCTTTGCCATCTGGCTTTCCACGGCCTACCTGAACCCTCTGTCGTCAGTGGGTCCCGGCTGCTATATCCTGTGGCAGAATATCGTCAACAGCGTCGAAATCTTTATTTATTCTTCTCGTAATAGTCAAGGCCCTGCTTCACATTCTCAATCAGGGCTTCCGAAGTGAAGGTTGCACCGGTAACGGCATCCACTTTCTTACTCTTAGCAGCCTTGATGGTCAAACCGTCCCAGGCATTCAGCATGGCCTTCTTCACCTGTGCCAGATACTTCGGCGTCTCCTGGTTCTTGAGCACCTCGATCTTCTCAATCTTGTTCTTCTTGATATAGATCTTCAGGGGCACAGGACCATTATAGCCCTCCACATCCTTGGCGATGGTGGTGGTATTAACGATCACAGAGCCGTTCTCCTTGGTGATGGCACTATCCTGCTTACCGGCACTCATCAAGGCCACGGCAGCTATTACGATGATAAAATACTTCTTCATTTTATGATTTCTTATAAACGTTTACACTTTTTAGACCGCAAAGTTACAAAAAAGTTTAGTCATGGGCATACATAGTTCAACTTTTTTTTGTAATTTTGCAGCCTGATTAATAACTTTTAGCGCAAAAAAGGAATCATGAAGAAGTTTACCATGACGTGGCTGGCGCTGATGTTGGCCATTATTACTTATGCAGAGAAACGTGAAATTCACATCCTTGCAGCCAATGATATGCATGCCCAGATTGAGGTGTTTCCGCAACTGGCAGCCCTGGCTGACAGTCTGCGTACAATAGACCCGTCGCTGCTGATTTTCTCGGCAGGCGACAACCGTACCGGCAACCCTATCAACGACAAATACATTCTGCCAGCCTACCCGATGGTAGCGCTGATGAACCAGGTGGGATTCAACGGTTCTGCCTTAGGCAACCATGAGTTTGATGTGCACTCGCTGAAACGACTGATAGGTCTGTCAAACTTCAGATATATCTGTGCCAATGCCTTCCCATCCGACTCCTCAGGCATCAAATTGGTACCTCATCAGGTGTTCGACGTAGAAGGTCTGAAGGTGGGCGTCATCGGTTGTATCCAGATCAGTCCGAAAGGTATTCCAAGCACCCATCCCGACAACCTAGAGGGTATCACTTTCAAGCCTGCCGAGGAGGTGATTCCCCAATACGAACACCTCAGCAAGGAATGGGATGCCACCATCCTATTGTCGCATCTTGGTTATCCCGACGATATCAAGATGGCGGAGCAGTTCCCATGGTTAGACCTGATTATCGGCGGTCATACCCATACGCAACTGAAGGGCGATGAGGTGAAGAACGGCGTGCTGATCACCCAGAACAGGAACAAGCTGCACCGCGTCACCTATATTACCCTGACCGTAGAAGATGGTAAGGTAGTGGACAAGAAGGCTGAATACATCGACGTGAGAAAATACCACAAAACAGTAAAGGTGGTAGAGGAGATGATCCGTTTCTATAATGACAACCCCACTCTACGCCGCGTACTGGCCGAGGCTGACACACCTTTCGAGACCCGTGAGGAATTAGGATGTATGATGTGTGATGCCTTCATGGCAGAGACGGGAGCAGAGATTGGTATCGAGAACCCGGGTGGTGTACGTATCGACGCCCTGCCACAAGGGGACATCACCGTGCGTAACGTTTTGGAGATGGACCCCTTCGACAACCACGCCGTCATCTTGCAGTTGACGGGTGATGAGATTGCCCGTATGATGCTCTCATATAGTCACAACACACTCTACAGTTTCCCGTATGTAGGCGGCATGACCTGCGAGATCACCCTCGAGAAAGATTTTCCTGAGAAAATCAAGTCCATCAAGTTGATGACACTCGACGGCAAGAAACTGAACATGAAGAAAAAGTATAAGGTAGTGACCAACAATTATATCCCTGCTACCAGCGATATCCCTGAAGGTTCCGCTCACACGCTGAACCTGGAGACCAGCGATATCATCATGCAGTATCTGGAAAAGAAGGGGTCTGTCAGCTACCAGGGCGTCAAGCGACTGAAGATCATAGAGTAATAGAAGAGAGCACCTCCTGGGTGGCACCGGCCTGTCCCTTCACAAAGTGACCGGCCAATTGTCCTTGCGCTTTCAGATAGTCCTCATCGGCAAGGAAGCGATCCATCTGCCGTTCGAAATCTTCGTAACAGGTAATCTCAAAGCCACCGCTCTTCTTTAACTCCTGGGCTTCCTGGAAGCGCTCATTGTTGGGACCGAAGAATACGGGTACATCCCACACAGCCGCCTCAAGAAGGTTGTGGATGCCCACGCCAAAACCGCCGCCCACATAGGCGATATCGCCATAGTGATAGATGCTCGACAGCAGCCCGAAGCAATTCACAATCAGCACCTCGGCATTTTGTAATTGATCAGAGTTCTCGGAGTTATCAGAGTACTCAGAATATCTGATCACCCTGCGACCCTCGAGCAATTTCTCTATCTGTTTCAGATGGTCCTCGCCAATCACATGCGGGGCAATGATGAGTTTCCAATCCTTATGCTGATTGAAATACTTGATGAAGATCTCCTCATCAGGCGGCCACGAAGAACCAGCAATGAAACAGGGGGACGGTTCTTTTGTTACACCGTGCGATGTAACAAAAGAACCGTCCCCCTGTTTCATTAAGAACGCCTCAACGAGGGGAAGTTGCTTCGCAGCCTCCTTGATCTGCAACACACGGTCGAAACGGGTGTCACCCACAATAGAGACACAGTCGATACCGATCTTACCCAGCAGTTCCTTGCTGATTTCATTCTGCACAAAGAAATGGGTGAAGCAGTTCAGCACACGGCCGTACTGCCGGCCATACCACTTAAAGAACACCTGATCGGGTCGGAAGATACTCGACACACTATAAACGGGCACATTCCTGTGCTTCAGGATATGCAGATAGTTATACCAGAATTCATACTTGATAAAGAACGCCATCACCGGACGGATCAGTCTTAAGAATCTGCGGGCATTGGTGATGGTATCCAACGGCAGATAGGTGATGATGTCGGCTCCCTCATAATTCTTACGCACCTCATAGCCCGAGGGCGAGAAGAAGGTCAGCAGGATCTTGTATTCCGGATGATCCTTCCGCAACTGCTCCATCAACGGGCGACCCTGCTCGAACTCTCCCAGCGAGGCGGCATGGAACCACACATACTTGGCTTCCGGGTCGACTTTCTCCTTCAGGATACGGAAAGCATCACGCTCACCTCGCCACATTTTACGCACCTTCTCATTGAAGCAACTGTAAATTGCCACACCAAGAAGATAGAGATATATGATGAGGTTATAGATCATCAGCCCAGCACTTCGATTGCACGTTTCATTCTGGCCAATGTCTCTTCCTTGCCTAAGAAGGCAGAAATGTCGAACATGCCCGGGCCCTTGCCTTCGCCAACGAGCGTGAGACGCCAGGCGTTCATCACATTGCCAAGCTTATATTCTTTCTGCTCTACCCAGGCATGCACGATCTGCTCCTGATTCTCGAGTGAGAAATCATCGATACCCTCGAGCACACCCATCAGCTCGGTCATCACAGCAGCCGAATCTTCCTTCCAGCGCTTCTTGGCTGTCTTCTCGTCATATTCCGTCGGGGCCTCAAAGAAGAACGAACACAGCGGCCACAGCTCCTTGACGAAGTTCACACGATCCTTCATCATCGCCGTTACGGCCGTCACACGCTCTATGGTTTCGTCAGGACAATGTTCCTTCACAATGGGGAAGAACAGGGCGGCGATCTCTTCTGCTGATTTCTTCAGGATATACTCATGGTTAAACCAGATGCCTTTGTCGTAAGCGAACTTCGCACCGGCCTTCGAACACTTGGTGATATCGAAGAGCGGCACAAGCTCATCAAGGGTGAACATCTCCTGCTCCGTACCCGGGTTCCATCCCAACAGGGCGAGGAAGTTAATCACAGCCTCGGGGAAATAGCCATCCTCACGGTAACCACGTGAGGTCTCGCCAGTCTTCGGGTCCTTCCATTCCAAGGGGAACACAGGGAAACCGAGACGGTCGCCGTCACGCTTCGAGAGCTTACCCTTGCCATCGGGCTTCAGCAACAATGGCAGATGAGCAAACTGCGGCATGGTCTCCTCCCAGCCGAAAGCCTGATAGAGCAACACATGAAGCGGCGCGCTGGGCAACCACTCCTCACCACGGATAACGTGGGAAATCTCCATCAGATGGTCGTCGACGATATTCGCCAGATGATAGGTAGGCAACTGGTCGGCACTCTTAAAGAGCACCTTATCGTCGAGAATATCACTCTTCACGCGCACCTCGCCACGGATGAGGTCATTGACCAGCACCTCCTGTCCGGCTTCGATCTTGAAACGGACCACATACTGCACACCGTCGGCAATCAGCTGTTTCACCTCTGCCTCAGGCATGGTCAGCGAGTTACGCATCTGACTGCGCGTATGACAGTCGTACTGGAAATTCTGAATCTCCGCACGCTTGGCCTCCAGTTCCTGAGGGGTATCAAAGGCGATGTAGGCCTTACCGGCATCCAGCAACTGCTGTACATACTCCTTATAGATCTCACGACGCTCACTCTGACGGTAGGGACCCTTGTCGCCACCGAAGCTGACGCCTTCGTCGAACTGGATACCCAGCCACTTGAATGATTCGATAATATACTCTTCTGCTCCCGGCACAAAACGTGTGGAGTCGGTATCCTCAATACGGAAAACGAGGTCGCCCCCGTGCTGTTTTGCAAACAGATAATTATATAAGGCGGTACGCACACCACCGATGTGCAAAGCGCCTGTCGGACTCGGTGCAAAACGCACCCTCACTCTTCTTTCTGACATACTAAATCGTTAATTTGAGTGCAAAGGTACAAAAAAATAGTGAATAGTGAATAGTGAATAGTGAATATTTTTGTATCTTTGCAGCAAAAATATACTGTCATGAGCATTTTTAACCTGAAAACAGACATTACCTGGCGCGACTTTCTCATTCGCGTGGGCCTGATTATTGTCACCGTGGGTCTCATCGTCTGGTCCCTTCCCAGCGACACCAATAACACTTTCAAGGTGGAAAAAGGAAAACCCTGGAACTATGCCGACCTTCGCGCACCCTTCGACTTCCCGATCCTGAAGACCGAAGAGGCCGTGAAGGAAGAACGCGACAGTCTGTTGAAACAATACGAACCCTATTTCAACCTGAACAAAACCGTAGAGGCCACACAGATCCGACAGTTCGTCAAGGATTACAACCAAGGCATCCCCGGCATCTCAAACGACTACATCAGCATCATCGCCAACCGTCTGCACGACATCTACCACAAGGGCGTCATGAGCACCACCGATTATGCCTTAGTGAATAAAGATACCACCCGTATGATCAGGATCGTCAGCGGCAAGACCGCCGTCAGCGAAAGAATCAGCAAGGTGTATTCAACGGTCTCGGCCTATGAGCAACTGTTCCTTGATCCAGAGTTGGACAGTCATCGGGAGATCCTGCAGAAGTGTAACCTCAACGATTACATCGCGCCCAACCTGGGCTACGACAAAGAGCGCAGCGAAGCCAGTCTGAGCGACCTGAACAACAGCATCCCACTGGCCAGCGGTCTCTGCCAGCGTGGGCAAAAGATCATCGACAGGGGCGATATCGTCGACAACAACACCTACAACATCCTTACCTCCTACCAGAAGGAATTGGAGCGTCGTGACAAGAACGACCAGCAGATCAGCGTCACCATCATGGGACAGATCCTGTATGTCACTATCCTCGTGATATGCCTGATGATCTACCTGACACTGTTCCGCAACGACTATTTTGAGAAGATCCGATCGATAGCCATGCTGTTCACGCTGGTCATCCTCTTCTCGGTCATCTCCTCCGTCATGGTCAGCAACAATGTGCTGCATGTCTATATCATCCCGTTTGCGATGGTCCCCATCTTCATCCGCGTGTTTATGGACTCGCGTACCGCTTTTATGACACATGTCATCATCATCCTGATCTGTGCGAGTGCCCTGGTGCGGCCTCTGGAATTTGTGGCCGTTGAGACCGTCGCTGGTCTTGTGGCCATCTTCGCCCTGCGAGAACTTTCCAGCCGTTCCCAGCTGTTCTGGACGGCCGTATTAGTGACCTTGAGCGCCTCGCTGACAAACCTCGCACTCGACTGGATACAGAACGATAACATCTCGAAGATCAACTACAGCGAATACAACTACCTGTTGGTCAATGGCCTCTTCCTGTTCTGCTCCTACCCGTTGCTCTATATCATCGAGAAGGCCTCTGGCTTCACCTCGAACATCACGCTGATCGAACTCTCCGACATGAACAAGGAGTTGCTCCGCAAGATGAGTGAGGTGGCTCCCGGCACCTTCCAGCACTCCATCCAAGTGGGCAACCTGGCAGCGGAGATTGCCAACAAGATCGGCGGCAAGAGCCAGCTGGTACGTACCGGTGCCTATTATCACGACATCGGAAAGATCCTGAACCCCATCTATTTCACAGAAAACCAGTCGGGCGTGAATCCTCATGAGAGCATGACCTTCGTCGACAGCGCCCAGATGATCATCAGCCACGTGACGGAAGGACTTAAACTGGCTGAGAAATACAATCTGCCCGATTCCATCCGGGGCTTTATCGCTACTCATCACGGTATCGGCAAGGCCAAGTATTTCTATGTCAAACAGAAGAATGCCTTCCCCGACGAGGCGGTTGACGATCTTCTGTTCACCTATCCCGGACCGAACCCCTTCACCAAGGAACAAGCCATTCTGATGATGGCGGATTCGGTAGAGGCTGCCTCGCGGTCACTTCCCGACTATACGGAGAAGAGCATCCGCGAACTGGTGAACCGACTGATCGACACGCAGGTGGAAGAGGGCTATTTCAAGGAGTGCCCCATCACTTTCCGTGACATTGCTTACGCCAAGACCGTCCTCATCGAGAAGCTGAAAACCATCTACCATACCCGCATCAGCTACCCAGAGCTGAAGAAGTAGACAGAATATCATTTTGTCTTTAAAAAGTTACTCTGTCTTTGCACAAAATTGCACATTTGTGCATATTTGTGTGCATTTTTCGTTAATATTCGTTAACTTTGTGTGCGCAAACACAACGTTTCAAAACAATCTACCTACCTTTGCAGCCGATTTTTTAAAGATTGTTTTAGGATTATGAACAAAATTAAAGGAATGATGGCCGGCGTGATGCTGGCATCAGCAATGTCAACCGCCACAGCAGGTGGCATCTTAACCAACACCAACCAGAGTATTGATTTTCTGCGCAACCCCGCCCGCGATGCCGCCATCGGTCTCGACGGTGTGTATAGCAACCCCGCAGGCGTGGCCTTCCTCCCAGAGGGATTCCACCTCGGTTTCAACTGGCAGTATGCCCACCAGACACGTACTATTACCAGCACCAATCCCGTCTTTGCCTTAGGTCGTAAGAACCAGGGACAGACCACCAAGATATTCGAAGGCGTGGCCGATGCCCCCTTCATTCCCTCTTTGCAGGCAGCCTATAATAAAGGTGACTGGAGCCTGCAGTTCAACTTCTCTGTACCCGGTGGCGGCGGCAGTTGTGAGTTTGCCGACGGTCTGGGATCGTTCGAAAGTGTCGTAGGTGGCATCGCCCATCAGTTAGGAGGTCTCGACCAGCTCGCCACAGCCCTCGGCCAACAGGCGCCTAGTGTGTCCGGTTACGATATGGACGGCTATATGCAGGGCCGCAACTACTATTTCGGTTTCCAGGTCGGTGCTGCCTACAAGATCCTGCCCAACCTCTCTGTCTATGGTGGTCTGCGACTGCTTTACGGCACCGCTACCTACAAGGCCAAGATCAGCAACATCCAGGTAAAGACCGCTGGCGGCTATGTCGACTTCGGCAGTTTCATGCAGTCAGCCACCGCTCTGGTCGATGGAGGTATCAGCACGGTCAACAACAATCTGGCACAGGTCAACGCCGGCATGGCGCAATATGAGGCCGCTGGTGCCACCGCCCTGCCCGAGTATCAGCAGCTGGCAGCCACGAAGACTTATCTCGAAAACACGGCTGCTACCCTGCAAGGCACCAGCCAGAGCCTGAATGCCCTGCAGAAATATTCTCAAGGTGTGAACCTGCTCTGCAACCAGTCGAGCGTGGGTATCGCCCCCATCATCGGCATCGACTATAAGTTCGGTCGTTTCAACATCGCCGCCAAGTACGAGGCCAAGACACAGATCCGCATGCTCAACGAGTCAACCGTCAACGAGGCCAGTGAGATTGCTGCCGTCAACAAGTTCCGCGATAGTGAGAAGATCGATGAGGACTCTCCCGCCCAGCTCGCCCTCGGTGCCATGTGGAGTCCTGTCGACGACGTTCGCATCAACGTGGGCTACCATCATTTCTACGACACCAAGGCCCGTTGGTATAACAACACCCAGAATCTGCTCGACGGTGGAACAAACGAATACCTCGGTGGTGTGGAATGGGACGTCACCGACCGTCTGACCATTTCCGGCGGCGGACAGTTCACCCGCTACCAGCTCACTGATGCCTATATGAACGACATGTCGTTTGTAGTCAACTCCAGCAGCGTCGGTTTCGGCTTCAACTACAAGGCCACCGACCAGATTACCCTGAAGGCTGCCTATTTCCAGACCAACTACGGTGACTACGACCGCACGGACTACCCCACTGCTGGCGTCAGCGACTCCTTTACCCGCACCAACCGCGTGCTCGGTATCGGCTGCGAGCTGAGCTTCTAACAACAAACAATCCCCGCTCGGTTGAGCGGGGATTGTTCTTTACTACTTTGAAAAACATTTTTGAAAAGAACATAGCTAAACTACCATATTCTCAGAAATAATTCGTATCTTTGCAATGTTTTCTTATTTTTCTGCGTATATATAGATAAAGACCGAATTATAATGACCGAAACCGAAGTCAGTCTGATAGCGGGTTTGCAGAGACAGGATCGCAGCGCCCAGCAACAGATGCTCGACAGCTACGGACGTGATGTCTTCGCACAGATCGCAAGACTCATACCAGCCGTTGAGGATGCCGAGGAGGTGTATCAGGATGTCTTCGTGAAGGTCTTCAGGAATATCGGAAAGTATGATGCGAAAAAGTCATCGTTGCGGACATGGGTGTCGCGAATAGCCTATAACGAGGCGATCAGTTTCCTGAGAAAGAGCCCGGCAGCAGTGATCTCCTACGACGATAACGGCATTGATGCCTACGCCCTGACGGATGCGGAAGTGGAAGAGACCTTCGGACAGCCCAATGCCGAAACGGTACAGTTGATCAGGGCAGCCCTGAGACATCTGCCGCCAGACGAGAGAGCCATCATCACCATGTTCTATTACGAGGAGATGAGTCTGAAAGAGATTGCCTACGTCACGGAGTCGATACCCACGACCATCGCCTCGAAACTGAGCAGAACGAGAAGAAAACTTTGTAAGATCATCAAAATGATACAGTCATGAAAGAGGAGAATATGAACCATCCACGACAGCAGGACCAGAATCTGCGGGATGCCCTTCGCCAGGAAGAGGCAGCACTGCCCCAGATGCCTGCCGACCTGAACGCCCGACTCATGCAGCGGATGGAGAGCGAGCAGCCGAAGCACTCTCGCACAATGTGGCGATGGATAGCGGCAGCAGCCTGTCTATTATTATTAATAGGTATAGGCTATACGTTGCTGCCAAAGGAACAGCAAGACGAACCTTTGACTGCCCAGAAGACCGTAGAACCTCAGACGGAAGCGCCAAAGGCAGAACCGGAACCGCAGGCAGAAGAGCCGCAGCAACAATTGGCAAAAGCCGAAGTGCAGCCCTCTCAGAAGTCCGCGAAGAAACAGCGTAAGGTGGTCACGAAACTCGTTGAACTGATTCCCGCCTCAGAAGCGGAGTCCGCCAATATGAAGACCCTGTCCTCGTCCATCATTGACAAGGTGAAAGCCTACGACCAGCAGAGCGACCTGTCGAGGACAACGGGTATAGATGACACTGACCCCCTCGTGGCAATGGCTGTTCAAGTAGAGGACATTCGTTCGCGTGGCCAGCGCCTGCAACAGGAAATCACAGCACTCATGAACAACTAAATACATACCATCATGAACAGACGCTATACATTTTTATTTCTAGTAGCACTCGCAACGACTGCATTCGGGCAAAGGCCACGCCTCTGCCAGATGGATGAGTATCTCCGGAAGCAGAAAACTCAGGTAACGGCCGACTCCATACGTCATTTCTTCGCCAGTATGAGCAGGGAGGCATCGGAGAGTTATCGCTTCGAGTATCACAAGGATGACGTGGATACCATCAAATACGAATTGGCTTTTCGTGCTGATGACAACAGCGGCCGTCGAGGCCCCATCCAGGAGATGGCCCGCTTCTATAACAAAGGCACTCAGGCCGAGTACCATCATGGGTATCGGGATGCCGAAGCCCCATCAAACAGTGACATGAAGACCCTTGATATCGCTGAGCTGATGGTGGTGAGGTCAACGGCATCGACGACAACAGGACAGTCCAACCAGCGCCTCAGACAGTTGGAAAACTATCTGCAGGAGCAGGGTCTGATAAAGATGATTGATCACAAGCCGAACGCCAGTAAGACGAAAAAAAGGCACAACAAGGGTGGTCAACTCACAACACCTCCCAGTCAGGCCATCCTCGACTCCATCAGCACCGTCTTCACCAATCTAAGCAAAGAGGCGATGGAGAGTCATCTGTACGAAAACCATGCCGACGGCACCGATACCATCGAGTATGCCTTGGTGTTCAGTGACACAGAAGCCGTCAACTTCACCTATAAGAAGAACAGCGCTAACCAGGTGAGAGGTCTCTATACACATACGTATGAGAGAGAAGAAATGAAACCCTCCGATGCCATCGCCGCCAAACAATGGCGCATTGACATCCGTTCGATGAACACCATGCGTTACGGATCGAGAATCGTGACGCCCGACTTCTATCTGGAACTGCGAGGCGATACTTTGCACAGCTATCTGCCCTATCTGGGGCAGGCTCAGGTGTCTCCGATGCTCTCGCCGTCGATTGGTCTGAACTTCGAGGAGCCCGTTCTTAAATATAAGGAGAGCCTGCCCAAGTCGAAGAAATACACGCAGATTGATATCGATGTCAGGACGCGGGAAGACTCTTACCACTATATGATTCAAATCTATGACTCTGGTGAGTCGACCATCCGCGTGCGTTCGCTAAACCGCGACCCCATCAGTTTCGACGGCACAATGACAACATCCCAATAAAACCAACAAACCTATGAAGAAAAGTTTTACCATCACCATGCTAGCTCTCATCGCCAGCCTGGCTACAGCACAGACGAGCCAGCAGCAGACTGCCAAGCGCTTCTCAATGGAAGAGATAGAAGGGTTGTCCTTCGTCACAAAGGACGAGCCGCTTCAAGGCCCACGCACTGGACTGGACATTGTGGGCACCATCTTTGAAGTTGACAAAGACCTGCCCGCCCCAAAGAAGACCGTCACAAAGTTCGACGATAAGTTTATTGCCGCGCAGATTATCAACGTCTTAGCGGTGCCTTCGGAAGACTATCATGTGCTGAAGACCAGTTTTGAGGGGCAGCAACTGGCCCACATGGGCAAGGACAACTTCTACAAGTGCATCCTGCAGGCCTATGCCGACCACCGTCCGCTGGTGCTGTCGCCCGACATGGTGTGGCTCATCATCAGCCAGGGGTTCTCCCGCTATGTGAATGCACATACAGAGGAGATGCGCGACCTGCTGGTGTCTCATGAGGGGAAAATGGAACTTGTGACTGTCTCCGATGATAATATCCTCTTGCCCGGTGCCAACTGGGAAGGCGTTTTGAACGACTTCTCCGCCTGCATTGCCAGGGAGACTAAGGGTGAGTTGGCCGACCTGATGACAGCCGACTTCACCACCACAGGCATCACCGAACGCATTGCCTCGCAGATCTCGCTGATGGATGTGGTCAAGGAATATTTCATCTATACCAGAATCTCAGCCATCTGTGGCATCCCCTCCATCACGCTCAAGGGCACACCCGACGACTGGCAGAAGGTGCTCGACAAGGCCCGCAGCCTGAGGAAATACAATCTGGAAAAGTGGTCTGACGATCTGGAGGATATCCTAGAGGAGTTTGTCGAAGCCTCCAAGGGCAAAGCCAACAAGAAGTTCTGGCAAAATATCGTCAGGAAAAGGCGTGTCGACCAGATAAATATTGGCAGAGGTTGCCTTCCCGATCCCAAAAGGACAACCTATGTGGATGGCTGGATCCTGAAGTTCTTCCCCAATGCGGATGGTGTAACCTCCGACAGTGTGATGTGGAGCCATAACATGCCTCAGGAGATGGTGCGCGTGAATTTCCAGCAGGTACTCACCGACCCCGCTACTGAATTACCTATAGATACCATTCCCGTGCAGTTGTGGTCAGGCTTCGTGGGCATCGAGGAAAATGCCACAACGCTTGCCCTCACGCCCAAGATAGGTTGGCTGGCCCGCATTGCCGATGAGGAGTCCGATGAGTTCGCACGTATGAGGGAACAAAACAAGTATAATGGCAATATCAGTATCGATGTGGGTAAAGGTCAGGAAGTGCCCTTTGCGCTCTCTAAATTGGAGCACATCCGCAGGCTGCATCTCAATTTCGGGAGCAATCCCGTCGTCATCCCTGAATGGTTAGACAAGATTCCCATCGACGAACTCTACATCTGGGGCAAATTCACCGACGAAGAAGAAGCCCAGTTGAACCAACGGTTCCCGGAAGGCAAGATCACAAGAGTTGAGGAAATTGTCATTCCACTGTCCTCCGAAAAGCCCTCAAAAGCAAAAAAAACGAAAGCCGTGAAGGCTGGCAACAAGATCAGCGGCACGGTGAGCGAAGATTTGGGTCCGCTGATGGGTGCCACCGTCTGTGAGGTTGACGCCCAAGGACGTATCGTAGAATCGGCCATCACCGATATTATTGGTCGTTTTGTCATGAAGGTTCAGAATCCTGAGAATCGCCTCCGTTTCAGTTATCCGGGCATGATAACCGAGACGCGTGCTATCGACAAAAAGAAATACAAGATCATGATGCAATCGATCATGACTTCGGAGCCTGTTACGATTAGAATCCAAAGAAGAGTCCATTAAACCAACCAACCTATGAAGAAAAGTTTTATCATCATCATATTGGCACTCGTCGCCAGCTTTGCGAGTGCTCAGAACGGCGTCACCTTCGTGGTCGACGAGAATCTCGCGCCCATCGACGAGGATGCTCTTGATATGGAAGATTCCCAGTTGAGGGGCTCCTCGGCTCTATATGGCATTTTCAGAGACGAAGGGGTTTTGGAACCTATTTGGATTGCCAAGAGTTTTTCTGACGATGAACGGTTTTATACCTTTAAGGGGAAAGACGTGTTCTTCCAGACGATCGTGCGGGCCTATGCCGAGCACCGTCCGCTGGTGCTCTCGCCCGACATGGTTTGGCTGCTCATTAGTCAGGGGTTTGCACGTTATGTGAATGCACATTCGGATGAACTGCGCGACCAGATAGTGAGCCACACCGAGAAAATGGATCTGGTGGTGGAGACCACGAAGAATCTGCTCTATGAGGATGCTGACTGGAAGAAACTCATCGCCGGTTTCGCTGCACAAATCAACGAATACACCAAGGGCGACGTTGGCAAGACCATCACCGCCGACTTCACCACGACTGGTGTTACTGAACGCATCGTCTCGCAGGTCACGCTGATGGAGACGGTGAAGACCTATTTCGACTACGTTGTCCATTATATGGGCTGCGGCATTCCCTCTATCACCCTCATGGGCACGCCTCAGGACTGGCAGAAGGTGCTGGAGAAAACAGAGCAGTTGGAAAAGTACG
>JAEEGG010008693.1_pt1 | contig 22956 bp, 27 predicted proteins | sample 9134161 | NCBI WGS metagenome assembly JAEEGG01 (sample SAMN16246543, study PRJNA631951) | gut metagenome | biome: gut microbiome; feature: rumen; material: CR-attached | host: Bos | place: Iran: Karaj | collected 2018-10
CTTTGAGCTCCGACCTAACCAGCATAGCACATTTGAAGGGTCGGCTGCACCTCGGAAAAGCTCAAAATGATTTGGTTTTTCGCTCGGTTTGCACTACCTTTGGCCTGCGGCTGAAGGTACTCACGCTCGACAATCAAAAGAAAAACAGGTTTTCCTTTTGAATTGTTCTCGCTTATTCGTACCTTTGCAGGAAATAATACTAAAGCAATCGAAAGTTATGAAGAAACTACTCTTATTAGTGGCTGTGGCAGCACTGACGGTGGCCTGTCGGCAGCAGGGAGCCGGGGAGGCTGATTTTGTGCGTGTGGAGAACGGACACTTTGTGCGTGACGGGAAACCGTATTACTATGTCGGAACCAATTTCTGGTATGGCGCCATCTTAGGCTCGGAAGGGCAGGGGGGCGACCGACAGCGTCTGCTGAAAGAGTTGGACGAGATGAAGCGCATGGGCATCGATAACCTTCGCGTTCTGGTGGGCTCGGATGGTGAGCGTGGCGTAAAGACGAAGGTAGAGCCGACGTTACAGGTGAAGCCCGGTGTCTATAACGATACGATACTGGCTGGTCTTGACTATCTTTTGATGGAGATGGGCAAGCGGAAGATGGTGGCCGTGCTCTACCTGAACAACTCCTGGGAGTGGAGCGGGGGTTATGGCTACTATCTGGAGCAGGCGGGAGCAGGCAAGCAGCCGCGTCCGGACGATGTCGGCTATCCCGCTTTTATGGAGGCGATGAGCAAATATGCTACCAACGAAAAAGCCCATCAGCTGTTCTACGACTATGTGCGCTTTATCATCGGACGTACCAACCGCTATACAGGCCAGAAATATACAGAAGACCCGGCCATCATGTCGTGGCAGATTGGCAATGAGCCGCGAGCTTTCTCAAAAGAAGCTTTGCCTGCCTTTGAGAAGTGGCTGGCAGAGGCTTCTGCCCTTATACGTTCGTTGGATAAGAACCACTTGATTTCAGTTGGCAGTGAAGGTTCGTGGGGGTGCGAGAACGACTATGACTCCTACGAGCGCATCTGTGCTGACAAGAATATCGACTACTGTAACGTCCATCTGTGGCCTTACAACTGGGGATGGGCCAAGCCAGACTCACTGATAGAGCATTTGCCCAAGGCTTGCGAGAATACGAAGGAGTATATTGACCGCCATCTGGCTATCTGCGACAAGTTGAACAAGCCGTTAGTGATGGAGGAATTCGGCTATCCGCGTGACGGATTCAAGTTTGACCTGCACACGCCGACAGAGGGTCGTGACGGCTACTATCGCTATGTGTTTTCACTGGTTGCTGACAATGCGGAGCGTGGAGGTAAGTTTGCCGGCTGTAACTTCTGGGGCTGGGGAGGTTTCGCACAGCCTGCACACGAGCAATGGCAAGTCGGTGACGACTATACCAACGACCCTGCCCAGGAGGCACAGGGATTGAACTCCGTGTTCGCCAGCGATACGACAACTCTGGCTGTCGTCAAGGAACAAGTGGATAGAATGAAACGGGTGCAATAACCCTCTTTTACTTTTGCAGGCGGGCTGCCAGTTGGTTGATAATATCACCGGCGACAGCCTGCTTGTTTTTCTTTTCGTAATCCTGACGGCCGTCTTTCGAGAGGATGCTGACCTGGTTCTCGTCCGACTGGAAGCAGGTGCCTTCATTGCGGAGGGAATTGAGGACGATGAAGTCGAGATTCTTGCGCTCCAGCTTCTTCTGGGCATTAGCGGTCTCGTCGTTGGTTTCAAGGGCGAAGCCGACGAGTATCTGCCCTTGCTTCATCTGTCCTAAGGTGGCAGCAATGTCATGGGTGGGAGCGAGCCGGATGACAAGGTCTTCTTTCTCGCGCTTGATTTTCTGTCCGGCAACCGTTGCAGGTTTGAAATCGGCTACAGCGGCGCAGAGAATAGCAGCATCGCACTGTGGGAAAGCTTCTACGGTTGCCTGATACATGTCTTCACAACTCTCCACGTTGATGCGCTGGATGTTAGGATGCTTGGCAGTCACCGATACCGGTCCGGCAATCAGCTGTACCTCAGCACCGCGACGGGCACACTCTTCAGCCAGTGCAAAGCCCATCTTGCCGCTGGAGTAGTTGCCGATGAAGCGTACAGGGTCTATCTTCTCATAGGTTGGCCCGGCGGTAATCATAACCTTTTTCCCCAGCAGGTCTTTCTTCTCAAAGAAGCAGTCAAGGTATTCTACGATGCGCGCCGGTTCCTCCATGCGTCCCTTGCCTTCCAGTCCAGAAGCCAAGAAGCCACTCTGTGGTTCGATGATGTGGTTGCCGAAGCTCAGCAGCCGTTGCATGTTCTGCTGTGTCGTGGGATGCTGGTACATGTCAAGATCCATAGCAGGCGCAATGAATACGGGAGCTTTCATCGACAAGTAAGTGGTAATAAGCATGTTATCGGCTATGCCGTTTGCCATTTTTCCCAGCGTTGAGGCGGTACATGGAGCAATGAGCATAGCGTCAGCCCAAAGTCCGAGTGCCACATGCGAGTGCCACGTGCCGTCGCGCTGTGAGAAGAAATCGCTGATGACGGGCTTCTGTGTCAGTGCCGACAGGGTGATAGGCGTAATGAACTCCTTGCCCGCAGGCGTAATGACCACTTGTACCTCGGCACCAGCTTTCACCAGTTCGCGGATGATAAGACATGACTTATAGGCGGCAATACTGCCTGTAATGCCCAGTACGATTTTCTTTCCCTTTAACATAGTTTGCGGTAGCGAATTATTCACTTTTCACTTTTACCTAATACCTTATTTCTGTGCTTCACGCAAACGGATGCGCGTAAGCACTTGTTTGGTGTTGTAGGTGAAATCGCCACCCAGTATCCAACTGTAATAACCTGGGTCAAAGCGAAGTACCTCAGCAACGGGCTTGCCCTTGTGCTTGCCGAAGTTGAATACTTCGGTGCGTTGGCCTTTAACCTCGGCCCATACGATGCGCCCGGCAAAGTCTACGTTGTCGTTCATCTTCGAGAAGTCGGCCAGGTACTGCATGTCATTCTGCAACACACGTTCCGGTTCCTCCTGTACCCCAGGAGCATACATGTCGAGTTCGCCCATCAGTACACGGTAGGTGGCTTCCGTGTCCTGGTCGGCACGGTGTGCCTCGAAGTCATCCTCCATTTTTCGTCCGCAATAGAACTTATAGGCTGCCGCAAGGTTGCGCCGTTCCATCTTGTGGAAAATGGTCTGTACGTCGATAAGGCGGCACTTTGAAAAGTCAAAGTCTATACCGGCGCGCAGGAATTCCTCTGCCAAAAGGGGTACGTCGAAATGGTTGGAGTTGAAGCCGGCAATGTCAGAACCTGAAAAGACTTCGTTCATCTTTGCTGCCAGTTGTTTGAAGGTCGGCTTATCCTTGACATCATCGTCGGAGATGCCCGTCAGCTGGGTAATCAGCGGTTCTATAGGCTTCTCGGGATTGATGAGTTCGTTACCACGAACTTCGTGTCCGTCAGGATAAACTTTAATATAGGACAATTGGATGACGCGGTCCTTAACCAAGTCAAGGCCCGTCGTCTCCAAGTCAAAAATCACCAATGGCTTTTGTAAGTTCAGTTTCATACTTAAAACTTAAAACCTATAACTCAAAACCTCAATCGTTGATGAGCATCGGCATCATCAGCATCAGCACATCTTGGTTCTCAGGCTGTTCTGACGGCAATACGAGTCCGGCACGACTGGGGTCTGCCAACTGGATGATGACCTCCTGACAGTCGAAGTTGCTTAAGATCTCGATGAATGACGAACCCTTGAAACCAATGCTCATCGGTTGGCCGTTGTAGTCGCATGACATGCGTTCGGTTGCCGTCTTCGAGAAGTCAAAATCTTCGGCGTCAAGCTGTAGGGTGCCGCCTTCCACATGGAAGCGAATCAGGTTGCTTGAATCGTTGGCAAATGGCTGGACGCGGCGCAGTGCTGCCAGCAGAGCCAGACGATCAACAGTCAGTTGGTTGGGGTTGCTTTGAGGAATCACTGAGTTGTAGTTGGGGTAGCGTCCCTCGATGAGACGGCAGGTCAGTTCGCCGTCGCCATAGCTGATTTGAGCGTTGCGCTCGTCGAAACGGATAATGACATCGCCACCGTCCTTGCCCAACAGGTTTTTCAGTAATGAGGCAGGTTTCTTGGGCAAAATGAAGGCAGAAGGCTGTTCGCTATGGATGCTCAGCACCTTGTTGCGGACCAGCTTGTGACCGTCGGAGGCAACGATGGCCAAGCACTCCGGGGTCAGGTCAAAGTAGATGCCGTTCATGACGGGGCGCAACTCGTCTTGTGCTGTGGCAAACAGGGAACGGTTGATGTTTTCTGCCAGCAGGGCATTGGGGATGACAATTTCCGTAGCAGCGTCACTGATGCTTTGTGTCAACGGGAACTCATCGGCGCTCTCGATAGGCAGTGAGAACAGACCGTTCTGATAAGAAATCTTAGCAATATTAGCCTGTGTGTCTACATCAAAGGTAATAGGTTGTTCCGAGAACCCCTTGACGGCTTCCAACAGGTCGTGATTGCCAATGGCAAAGCGGCCGTCGGAGTCGCTGTCTGTCAGTTCAAGTTGGGTTTTCATGACGTTCTCGCTGTCTGAAGCTGTCAGGTGGAGAATGCCTGCCTGAATGTCGAATACAAAGTCGGCCAGAATGGGCAGTGAATTCTTACTGTTGATGACTCTCGAAAGAGCATTAAGTTTGCTGCTGAGTGCAGTACTGGATGCGGTAAATCTCATGAGTATTTCTGTTTTTAGTTTTATTTCTTGTAAATTGAGTACAAAAATACAAAAAGTCTTGCGCAATAGCAAAAATATTGAATGAAAAATTCGCTTTTTAGAATTATTTTCCGTAATTTCGCAATCTGAAACAATAAAGACCAAGTAAAAACAAATAAAGTATTATGGATTTAACAGGAAGAATCATTGCCGTTTTGCCGGCAAGTAGTGGTGTGTCTCAGCGCACAGGTAATTCATGGATGTCACAGGACTATGTCATTGAGGTTCCCGGGCAGTATCCCAGAAAGTGTGTGTTCCGTGTCTTCGGAGAGGACCGCATCAAGCAATTTAACATTCAAATGGGTGAGGACCTGACAGTCTCTTTTGACATTGATGCCCATGAGTTTAACGGACGTTGGTTTAATGATGTGCGTGCATATAGCGTTGTCCGTGGTGCTGCTGCACCCGTGGCTGGTGCCGCTCCGGTAGCAGGTGTTCCCGGTGCCGACGCCACGCCTTTCCCCCCGCAGTCTGCTGCTCCTAACGCTGCCGCTGCGCCATTTCCTCCCGCACAAGAACCGGTAGGTGACGGTTCCACCGATGACCTGCCCTTCTAAGATTTAACCATAAACAAGAATTGGATGAAGTGACTGTTTCAAGTCGTCTTCATCCAATTCTTATTTTATAATGGTATCATTACTTCAGTTGTTCGGCAACAAAGCTCTCTAACTGTTCTCCACGCAAACCACGACGGAGGATTTTTCCTTTCTGGTCGATGACAATGGTATGAGGGATGGAGCTGATGCTGAACTGTTGGGCAGCGGCATTTTCCCATCCTTTGAGGTCGCTCATTTGCGGCCACTTCATACCGAACTGGTCAATAGCCTGAATCCATGCATCACGGTCGGTGTCGAGCGAGATGCCAACAATGCCGAGACCGCTTGTGCTGTATTTGTCGTAGAGTTGAATCATGTTAGGCATCTCCTGACGGCAGGGACCACACCATGATGCCCAGAAGTCGATAATCGTAATACGGTTCTTTTTGATTTCATCCATGATGCTCACTTCAGTTCCATCAACAGACGGTTGCTTGAAGTCGCTGATAGTTGCACCTTCGGCAGTCTTTTCCGTTTTGGCAATGTCTTTCTCCCATTGAATGATGGCAGGACGCTTGCGCATGTCAGCAGGCAACTGCTTGATAAGGCGTCCACGCGTTGTGTTGTCTATCAATTCTTCTGGGTAGTATGTCAGAAGGAAGTAGCCAAACTCATTGTCATTATTCTTCTCGGCTGTCTTAATGACGAGGTTGGCAAAACGCTGGTTCAGCTTTTCAATCTGTTCCATGCCTTTCTGCTGTTCCTCCTGAGGGAGATTGTTGCCGTAGACATGCTCGGCAATGCGGTTAATCTCCTTACCGATAGAGATGACAGAATCGTTGAGCTGTTGCCACTGGTCATTGCACAGGGTGCCTCCGACTCGGCTACCGCCAGGCGTCTCAGTCAGGCGGATGCTGATGTTACCTGGCTCCATAAAGAATGGCGCATTAATCTCGTTACGACTGGCACTATAGATCATGCAGAGGGCGGTGCTGTCAGTCTCTCCGCTCAAAGTAAACTTGCCGTCTTTGACCACAATGGTGTCACAGGGAGCTCCCGTTTCTAAATCGTTGGTAAGGAACAGGGTGTCGCCGTCCGAAACGCCTTCTGCGACACCTGCAATCTTATATTGATTAGACTGACAGGCACAGAGTGCTGCGACAAGACTAAATAATATACTGGCTTGAAATGCTTTCATTGTTGATAACTCTACGAATTGTTTCTGCAAAAAGGTCGGCTACGCTAAGCTGCTTGACTTTGGCACAGCGCTGTGAGTAGGGGATGGAGTCGGTGAAGACGATTTCCTCGAGGGCGGAATCCTGAACGCGCTCACTGGCAGGACCGCTCATCACGCAGTGTGAGGCACAGGCGCGAACGGTCTTGGCTCCGGCTTGCTTCATGATGTCAGCAGCCTTGGTGATAGTACCTGCTGTGTCAACCATATCATCGATGATGACGACATTTTTGCCTTCCACATCACCAATAATCTGCATGGAAGCGACAACGTTGGCACGGGCTCGCGTCTTATTGCACAGTACCAGCGGACAGCCCAGATACTTAGCGTAGGTATTGGCACGCTTGGAACCGCCGACGTCTGGAGAGGCAATGACAAGGTCCTCCAGATGTAAGCTCTGCAGGTAAGGCAGAATGACATTTGACGCATACAAATGGTCTACGGGGACATTAAAGAAGCCCTGTATTTGGTCGGCATGCAAGTCCATGGTGATGACTCGGTTGACACCGGCAGCACTAAGCAGGTCTGCTACCAACTTGGCACCGATGCTGACACGCGGTTTGTCCTTCCGGTCTTGACGAGCCCATCCAAAGTAGGGGATGACAGCATTGATGGTGCGTGCTGAAGCCCGTTTCGCTGCATCAATCATCAGCAGCAATTCCATCAGGTTGTCGCTGTTGGGGAATGTACTCTGAACAAGAAAGATGTCGCGTCCACGGATACTCTCCTCGTATGATACTGCAAACTCTCCGTCAGAGAATTTCGTAATAGCGAGTTCGCCAAGCGGACAACCTAAGCTTTGGCAGATCTTCTCTGCAAGGTACTTTGTTGCGGTACCCGAAAACACCATGTAGTTTTTGTTTGTGTTCATGATCTTTATATTCTCAATTATCAAACTTTCAACTTTCAGTTCGGAACTCACCCTACGGCTTTACGTAGCTTGACGAAGTGGTCGATAAGTTCCTTGTAGTCCAACTCTTGATGGATATTGAAACGGTTCCATAGGTCGCCGCTAACGACGATGCCGCCGAATCCCAAGTCCTTAGCCATACGGATATTGTCGAGGTTCATGCCCCCCAGGGCATAGACATGGCGGTCGATAAGTCCTCTGCGCGAGGCTTCTCGAAGTTCTTCCTCAGTGAAGGAAGGCTCCTGCCCGGATTCCGTCTGGCTACCGAAGATGTATTTCAGAAAGACGTAGTCGGCGTTCTTTTTGGTTTCCTTCAGTCGGTCAAGTTGGGTACAGGTACGGCTGATGTGTCCCTTGTAGCCTTTGGGAGCTGGTGTCGCCTCATCGCCGATGTGAATACCCCTCAACTTGTATTCTTCCTTCAGGTAGTAATTGTCGTGAACGGTAATCTTACCATAGTATTCGTTGGGGAGCAGCGTCAGCAGTCTTTCAGAATACATAGGCGAGGATTCCGGCTTATAGAGATGCAGGCTGTCCATGCCTTCGTCGAAGAGAGACGTGATAATCTTGTCTTCTTCTACGAAGAACGTGGGTTGTGTCATTACTACGAGCTTCACTGTCTTGCCTGTTTTCTTATTACTTCTTTACCTTTTCGCTTCTCGCTTTAGTTCGCTGCTTCAAATTCCTTGAGGAAGCGAACGTCGTTCTCCGAGAACATGCGGAGGTCGCTGACGCGATACTTGAGGTTGGTGATACGCTCTACGCCCATGCCAAAGGCATAACCGCTGTATATCTTGCTGTCGATACCGCATTCTTCCAATACGTTGGGGTCGACCATGCCGCATCCCAAAATCTCCACCCAGCCGGTGTGCTTGCAGAAACCGCAACCTTCGCCGCCGCAGATGAAGCATGAGATGTCCATCTCGGCACTCGGCTCCGTGAATGGGAAGTAGGAGGGACGCAGGCGAATCTGCGTGTCAGGTCCGAACATCTCGCGGGCAAAGCTGAGCAGCACCTGTTTCAGGTCGGTAAAGCTGACATTCTTGTCAATATACAGGCCTTCAACCTGATGGAAGAAACAGTGAGCACGAGCGGTAATGGCCTCGTTACGGTATACACGTCCCGGGCAAATGACACGGATGGGGGCTGTCAGTTTGCCGTCCTCGGTGTGCATCTGCTCCATCACGCGTGCTTGGACGCTCGACGTGTGCGAGCGCAACAGGATATTTTTGGTGACGTCATTGGGATGTTGTGACACAAAGAATGTGTCCTGCATATCACGTGCGGGGTGATCAGCTGCGAAGTTCATCTTCGTAAACACGTGCAGGTCATCTTCCACCTCTGGACCATCAGCCAACACGAATCCCATGCGGGAAAAGATGTCTATGATTTCGTTGGTGACGATGGTCAGCGGATGACGCGTGCCTAACTGAATGGGGTAGGGAGTGCGTGTCAGGTCGATGCCTTCGCTGTCGCTCTCCTGCATGGCACAGTTCTCACGCAGTTGGTTGATGCGCTCGGTTGCCAATTGCTTCAGCTCGTTGATTTTCATACCAACGGTCTTCTTTTGGTCTGCAGCAACGTTGCGGAAGTCGTTCATCAGTGCCGTAATCTCACCTTTTTTGCTTAGGTATTTTAGTCGCAGTTGCTCCACTTCCTCAGCATTCTGCGCACTCAGTTCCTGTACTTCTTTCAGGAGTTCGTCTATCTTGTCAAGTATCATTTCAATTTACAGTTTGACAATTTACTATTTACATTATTTGATTTTGCCTGCAAAGGTACGAAAATAAAGTGAAAAGCGAAAGTGAATAGTTAAAAATTAACTACCTCTAAGCATTATTTTGCATGATTTTCGCCATTTGCGCTTGAAGCTCTTTGGCCTTTTCAGCAGCCACTTCAGCAAAGTTTTCTCCCTGGGAGGCAAAAATAATGCCACGTGAAGAATTTACCAACAGTCCGATATCATCGGGAAGCATGCCGTATTTGCAGACTTCTTCCAAACTGCCACCCTGGGCACCTACACCAGGCACCAGAAGGAAATGGCGGGGGGCTACTTTGCGAATGTCTTCAAACATCTGGCCCTGTGTGGCACCTACGACATACATCATATTCTCGTCATTGCCCCATTGCTGGCTGGTTTTCAGCACCTTCTCAAAGAGTCGCTCGCCCTGTGTGTCTTCTGTCAGCTGGAAGTCGTGTGAACCCTTGTTGGAGGTCAGCGCCAGCAGAATAACCCATTTGCCCTCATAGCCCAGGAACGGCGAAACAGAATCCTCACCCATATAAGGGGCAACGGTTAGTGCGTCGACCTGAGTGTCGCCTTCGAAAAAGCTGCGGGCATACATGGCACTGGTATTACCGATATCGCCACGTTTGGCATCAGCAATGATAAAATGGTTGGGGTAGTTCTCGCGGAGATAAGCTACCGTTTCCTCGTAGGCCACCAGTCCGCGTGCTCCCAGTGACTCATAGAAGGCGAGGTTGGGCTTGTAGGCCACGCAGTAGGGAGCTGTGGCGTCGATGATGTACTGGTTGAAGAGGATGATGGCCAGCGACTCGTCATACTCCTCGTCAGTATCGAGGTCTTCTTTGCACTCGTCAATGACGCACTGGGGAATCTTCTTGATGTCGGGGTCAAGACCCACGCAGAGAAAACTCTGTTTCTCGTGGATTTGTTTTATCAGTTCTTTGCGTGTCATATTTCTTAATTTTTCAGATAACAATAAGTCAAATAAATCAGGACAACAAGTGCCCACCAAAGGAGGAAGGACCCCCAACTTATCCAAAGGTTATCCAGTTCTCTGCCTATCCATCCGCATGGGATAATTCCCAACGCTCCCATGATGTTCACGATGAAGTGTTCTTTATTGAACTCCTCTCTCATGGGAGCCCAGAACTTTTTCAGTTTTTCGCTCATATTACAGTTCTGTTTCTTTCATGCGCTCGGCATTCTCGGCTACCGTCAGGGCATCAATCATGGCCTGGATATCGCCGCCGAGGAAACCTTGCAGGTCGTGGGTAGTATAGCCAATGCGGTGGTCGGTGACTCGTCCCTGCGGGAAGTTGTAGGTACGAATCTTGGCACTGCGGTCGCCCGTTGATACCAGACTTTTACGACGTGAGGCTATGTCGTCCATATACTTCTGGTGCTCCTTGTCATATATAAAGGTATATAGGCGCGAGAGCGCGCGTTCCTTATTTTTCGGCTGATCGCGCGTTTCAGTACACTCAATGAGTATTTCTTCCGTTTCGCCTGTGTTGGGGTTCTTCCACATATAGCGCAGACGAACACCTGATTCCACCTTATTCACGTTCTGGCCACCGGCACCTGAAGAGCGGAAGGTATCCCACTTGATTTCGCCCTCGTTGACATGCACCTCAAACTTGTCAGCCTCAGGAAGCACAGCCACGGTGGCAGCGCTGGTGTGCATGCGGCCTTGGGTTTCAGTGGCAGGTACGCGCTGGACGCGGTGGACACCAGACTCGTATTTCAGCGTGCCATAGACGTCGGCACCGCTGACAGCGAAGTCAATCTCCTTATAGCCGCCTACGGCACCCTCGCTGACACTGGTAATGCTGACCTGCCAGCCTTTGGAGTCGCAATAGCTTTTGTACATCTTGAAAAGGTCACCTGCAAACAGGCAAGCCTCGTCCCCACCTGTGCCGGCACGGATTTCCATCTGTACGTTTTTCGCGTCCTCAGGGTCTTTGGGAATCAAGGCAATCTTGATCTCTTCCTCCAACTTAGGCTGCAGGGCTTCGTTCTCGGCAAGTTCCTCTCGTGCCATCTCCTTCATCTCAGGGTCATCCTCATTGGCCAGGATGTCCTTGGCCTCGCGGATGCTGTTAAGACAGGCAATATAGCGCTTGCGGGCATCCATGATATCGCCCAAGTCCTTATATTCCTTCGTCAGTTTCACGAAGCGATTCTGGTCAGCAATCACATTGGGGTCAGTAATCAGCGTTGATACCTCTTCGAACCGAGCCTCCAGACCGTCGAGTTTTTGTAGTATACTGTTATTATCCATATTTTCTTTAAGGGCTGAGATAAAACTTCAGCTTACGGAACATTTAATAATTGAAGGTGCCGAATTCGGACTGGATGGTCAGACTCTTCGGGCCTTCCTCAATATGACCAACGACCTGCGCATCAATGTTGAACGACTTCGAGATGCTAATGACCTGTTCTGCCACTTCTGGCCGTACATAGATTTCCATGCGATGTCCCATGTTAAACACCTGATACATCTCCTTCCAGTCGGTGCCTGAGCACTCATGGATGGCACGGAACAATGGAGGAACGGGGAACATGTTGTCCTTGACGACGCGGCAGTTGTCGCTGACGAAGTGCAGGACCTTGGTTTGGGCACCGCCTGTACAATGCACCATGCCGTGAATCTCAGGACGCAGCTCGTCAAGCAGGCGCTTGATGACAGGAGCATAGGTGCGGGTAGGAGAGAGCACCAGTTGCCCCATGTTTGGTAGTTCTGTAGGTTGCGACTCAGTCGCAACATACGGGACCTTGTCCGTCAGTTGGTACTTGCCGCTATAGACGAGGTCGTCGGGCACGGCGTGGTCGTAGCTCTCGGGGTATTTCTCTGCAAGATATTTCGAGAAGACATCGTGGCGGGCTGAGGTCAGTCCGTTTGAACCCATGCCGCCATTGTAACGCTTCTCGTAGGTAGCCTGTCCAGTAGATGAAAGTCCCACGATGACATCGCCCGGACGAATGTTGGCATTGTCGATGACATCGGCACGCTTCATGCGGCAGGTGACGGTGGAGTCTACGATGATAGTGCGCACGAGGTCGCCCACATCAGCTGTCTCACCGCCAGTGGGATAGATACCGATACCCATCTCGCGCAGTTCAGCCAGCAACTCGTCGGTGCCGTTGATGATGGCCGAGATGACCTCGCCCGGAACGAGCATCTTGTTGCGCCCGATGGTGCTGGAGACAAGAATGTTGTCGACGGCACCCACACATAGCAGGTCGTCGGTATTCATGACGATGGCGTCCTGCGCAATGCCCTTCCATACGGAGAGGTCGCCCGTCTCCTTCCAGTACATATAGGCCAGACTCGACTTGGTGCCGGCGCCATCGGCATGCATGATATTGCAATACTCCGGGTCGCCGCCCAGGATGTCGGGGATGATTTTACAGAAAGCCTGTGGATAGAGGCCTTTGTCGATGTTTTTAATGGCAGCGTGTACGTCCTCCTTGGCGGCGCTGACGCCACGCTGCATATAGCGGTTGTCCATAATCGGTTGTTTAGTTGCTGCTATGCATTCTACTTTCTATGCCCCAAATGGTGTAGCTGCTCATGTCGGGATTGTCTACACGTTTCAGGGTAGCTTGCTGGGTCTCGTTGATGGATATGATGAACTCGCCGGTCAGTTCCTGACTGTTGACCTTGACACCGTAGCCGTTGTACTCAGTCCTGTCGCTGGTCCTGATAGTCAAAGTCTCAGAGTACAATCCCCAGTATTCTATCTTGTCGGCCAGATAGCTGCCGAAGGGTGCATCGGCGTAGTGCTCGATGACGTAGCCGTCCGTGTAGTGATTGCTTTCGTTGAATACTGGGTCAGAGTCGAAGACGATGGTGACTTTCGTCGGCGTGTAGACCTTTTTCCCCTCGTAGTCGCGCTTGATGCCGATGGTGCCCTCATAGGTCACAGGATGCCACGTGTCCATATTGTCGAAGTAGCCCCATATCCTGACGTTGCTGATGTCGGGTGTCGAGGTGATATGGTTCAGCTTGATGTGGACATCCTTGCCGTTCTTGTCAGGATATGTGCCTTCGAACCACGCGTCGGTCATCGACCAGTCATCGTAGAATACGTATTCCTCGCCAATCTCGTTGAGCTTGAATTCAAAGCCGACGTTGCCGTTCTTGCGTGTCCATGTGTCCCACGTGAGATGATGATAGACGGCTTCCAACCCCGGTAGTCCGTAGTATTCTATCATGTAACCGTCGCCTACGATGGATCTGTCGTTGTCCTGATTGAAGTGGAGTACGGTGCGGGTTGGCTTGATAGTTTTTCCGCGGAGTGTGCGGGTAATGCCCATATCGCCTTCCCAGGTGCCTTTGAGAGCGCGTCCCATGGCCTCTTGGTCCTGGCACGAGGTGAAGACGAGCATGCTGAACAGGACGGACAGCAGCGCAAACAGTTTGATTTTCATTCCTTTTTTTAGTCGTTAGAATTTTATCTGCGGAGCTTTCTCTGCGCCAGCATCAGCCTGGAACTTCTCCATCGTGTTGAAGCCGAAGATACCTGCGATGAGATTCTTGGGGAACTTGCGGATGTAGGTGTTATAGTTCTGCACGACGCCATTGAAGGTGTTGCGAGCCTCGTTGATGCGATTCTCCGTACCCTCTAACTGTACCTGCAGGTCGCGGAAGTTCTCGTTGGCTTTCAGTTCGGGATAGTTCTCCTGGATAGCAATCAGCTTACCGAGTGCAGAACCCAGTTCACCCTGTGCCTGCTGGAACTCCTTCAGTTTCTCTGGTGTGATGTTTGAAGGATCAAGTGTGATACTGGTAGCCTTCGAACGGGCAGCGACAACGCTCTCAAAGGTCTCCTTCTCGTGTGAAGCATAACCCTTGACGACTTCTACAAGGTTAGGAATGAGGTCAGCACGACGCTGATAGGCCGACTGTACGTTGGCCAGTGCGGTAGTAGCCTTTTCCTGCTCTCCCACCATTGAATTGTAAGCACTTGCAGCCCACGCGCCAATGATGACAACTGCTGCGATGATACCGATTGTTGATTTACTCAGTTTCATAGTTGTGTAATATTAATTGTTAAACCTTTTTATTTCTTTTCACTTCTTCTACCATCTGGACGTAGCACCGCCGCCGCCGAAGGAACCACCGCCGAAGTGGCCGCCGCTGAAGCCTCCGCCTCCGCCACCGCCTCGGAAACCTCCAAAGCCACCACCATTGCTGTGATAGGTCTCAGCCACATAAAACGGGTTTGCCAGAAGGGGTATGGCACTTGTCAGGCCCATCCACTGATACTTCTTGTTCAGCTTCAGGAAATACACGCACCAGCCGAGCAGGAACAGGAAGGTCAGTCCCAAGGACCCTAACAAGGCACTGTCATCATCGCTCCCACTGAGCAGACTCGACATCTGCGGCAACTCTTTTTTCTTGAGGGTTGAGTAGATGGCTTCTGTGAGGTAAATCATACCGCTGTCAGGCATTTCCGAACGCATGGCGGGAACGACGTATTGCTGTTCCAAACGGTGGCATTCGGCATCCGTCAGGTCTGCTTCCAGGGCCTTACCTGGTGACATGTTGATGCTGTGGTCCAAGTAGCCGACGACGACCACCAGTCCTTTATTCTGATAGCCGACGCCATACTTATTGCCCACATCCTGTGCAAAACGGAAGGGGTCGTCATTCTCGATGTTGTTGACCACGATGACCACAGACTGTACACCCAGTTCAAGATTCAGCTTCTGCAGGGTGACATTCATGCGGTCTACGGCATTCTGAGTCAGCACGCTGTCGGGATTCGACACGTACTGCGTCGAGTCTCGAAGGTAAGGGATGGGAATGTTGTCGGCATTCCAGGCCTGGGTATGTTCTTGCGACACGAACGACGAAGTCGCTGGGCTACTCTCGTCTTCTGGCAAAGAAGCACAGCAGCCCACGAAAGCAGCCAGGATGCCGATGATGAACAGCCAGCCCAGCATCTTGCGGCGCTTGGCCCATTCCGGATGGTTCTGCTTCCAGACCTGCAGTTGTTCGTTGCACTTGCCTCTATATTCTTGAACCAGTGCCTCGTATCGTTTAGAGTACTGCCGTTTTAGTTTTGTTGACGACCCTAACGTCACGAACTGTTCGGACTCCATATTATAGGAATCTATCAGCGCCTGTATAGCGTCATTATACTGTGCGGTCAGTGTATTGATGTTGTCTGTCAGTGTCATGATTCTATTATTTCTCGTGCCAGAATTCCCATGAGGCAAAAGCCTGTAGCAACAGCATCTCCAGACCGTTCTTGGTCTGTGCGCCATGCGCGGCTCCACGCTTCATAAACAACGTTTCGTCAGGGTTATAGATGAGATCGTAGAGAATGGTGTGCGAGTCCATAGCGTCGTAAGGCAGGTCAGGACACTCTTCTGTTTTCGGGTACATGCCCACGGGCGTACAGTTGACAATGACATTGTATTCTTTGACGACCTCAGGTGTAATGCTCTTGTACTGAATGGTTTCCGGACGCTCGTATCGGCTGACGAAGACTGTTTCCAGTCCAAGATTGCGTAAACCATAGTCAATGGCCTTCGATGCCCCTCCTGTACCAAGTATCAGGGCTTTCTTGTGCCACTTCTTGTCTATCATGGGCTCTATGCTCTGCGTGAAGCCGATGACATCCGAGTTATAGCCCTTCAGACGGATATTCTTGCCGTCGTGTTTGACGCGAATCACATTGACAGCACCAATGGCACGGGCTTCGGGAGCAATACTGTCGAGGAATGGTAGCACTTTCTCTTTGTAGGGTATCGTAACGTTGAGCCCCTTGAGTTCGGGGTTGCTACTCAATACTTCAGGAAGTGCGTCAATGGTGGGAATCTCGAAGTTCTCGTACACCGCGTCAATGTCCTCATCGTGGAACTTCTGGTTGAAGTAGCTGATGGAGAACGAGTGTCCCAGGGGGTAACCGATAAGTCCGTACTTGTCCATAAATACAATGTTGTTATTTCGTTATAATATTCGTTTTTTTGACCGTGAACTATTTCGTTGCGAAGTACATCGTGCAGATGCCGAAGGTCAGCCGCTGGAAACGCGCCTCGGCAAAACCTGCCTTCTTGAGTATGCCGGTCATGCGCTCGCCCTGCGGGAAGGCTTCGATAGTCCGCGTCAGGTATGAGTATGCCGACGTGTCCTTGGAGATTATCCGTCCGTAGAGGGGCAGTACTGTATGGCTGTAGATACGGAACAACTGTTTCATAGGGAAGGCGACGGGTGTCGTCAGTTCTATGATACATAGATGTCCGCCCTTGCGCAGTACGCGGCACATTTCCGAAAGTCCTTTGTCAAGGTCAGCGAAGTTGCGGATGCCGAAAGCTGCCGTCACCGCGTCGTAGGATGCATCGGGAATGGTCAGCTGTGTGCAGTCCTGCTTGTCAAAGCTGATACTGCCTGCCAATCCTGCTTTCTGCACCTTCTCCTGACCGATTTTCATCATCTGTTCGCTGATGTCGACGGCCGTGACCTTTACGTCAGGCATCATCTTAACGGCCTGTATGGCAAGGTCTCCCGTGCCAGTAGCGATGTCGAGCAGTTTCCGTGGGTGGCAGGGTTGCAGCTGGCGCAGGGCCTTCCTTCGCCAGTAGCGGTCGATGTTCCATGACAGGCGGTGGTTCAGACGGTCATAGGTAGGAGCGATGTTGTCGAACATCTGCTCCACCTGCTCGGCCTTCTCGCCGCTGTTATAGGGCTTTATCGTTTCCTGCTCGTACATTCAGAATCCTATTGGTTCTTCAGCCAGTTGCTGACATTATTTTCAATACGCTGTGCCAGGTCATCGCTGTCCGAAGCCTTCTCGAAGCGTTCGCCGGTAATGTGCTCAAAGAGCTCGATATAACGTTCGCTGACGCTCTCGGCATATTCGTCGGTAATCTCGGGCATCACCTGTCCAGGCTCGTTCATGAAGTCGTGCTCAATGAGCCACTGGCGTACAAACTCCTTCGAGAGCTGGCGCTGGGGCTTGCCCTCCTTCAGGTTCTCCTCATAGCCGTCGGCATAGAAGTAGCGCGAACTGTCGGGGGTGTGGATCTCGTCGATGAGGTACACCTTGCCGTCACGCTTGCCGAATTCATACTTTGTATCCACGAGGATGAGGCCCTGCTTCTGGGCAATCATCTGTCCACGGGCGAACAGGCGGCGTGTATAGTCCTCCATGATCTGATAGTCCTCTTCAGAGACGATGCCCTGGGCAATGATTTCTTCGCGTGAGATGTTCATGTCGTGGCCTTCGTCGGCTTTGGTCGTCGGCGTGATGATAGGCTCAGGGAAACGCTCGTTCTCCCTCATGCCGTCAGGCAGACGGACACCACACAGTTCGCGGCAGCCGTTCTTGTATTCGCGCCATGCAGATCCTGTGAGGATGCTGCGGATAATCATTTCCACACGGAAACCTTCACACTTCAGTCCCACGGTCACCATGGGGTCTGGCGTGGCCAGCTTCCAGTTGGGGCAGATGTCGCTGGTGGCATCCAGGAACTTGGCGGCAATCTGGTTCAGCACCTGTCCCTTGTAGGGGATGCCTTTGGGCAGGATGACGTCGAAGGCCGAGATACGGTCTGTCGCCACCATCACCATCAGGTCGTCGTTGATGTCATACACGTCGCGCACCTTTCCGTGGTACACGCTTTTTTGTCCTTCAAAGTTGAAGTCAGTTCTTGTTAATGCTTTCATATCTTTCGTATGCGTTTACTATCCTTGTTACTAATTTATGGCGCACAATGTCGCTGCGGTCCAATTCGACAATGCCTATACCTTCCACCTCTTTTAATATATTCAGGGCCTCTACCAGTCCACTGCGCTGTGTCTTTGGCAGGTCTATCTGCGTCATGTCACCCGTGATGATCATCTTCGTATTCCATCCCATACGGGTCAGGAACATGCGAATCTGCTGTGGGGTCGTGTTCTGAGCCTCGTCCAGTATGACTACGGCGTCACTCAGCGTGCGGCCACGCATGAATGCCAGCGGCGCAATCTGGATGACGTGACGCTCCATCATTTCCTGCAGCTTGACCTGTGGCAGCATGTCCTCCAAGGCGTCATATAGCGGTTGCAGGTAGGGGTCAATTTTGTCCTTCATGTCGCCAGGCAGGAATCCCAGTTTCTCGCCAGCCTCCACGGCAGGTCGCGAGAGGATGATTTTCTTTGCTGCCTTCTCTTTTAGCGCCTTCACCGCCAAGGCTATCGACAGGTAGGTCTTTCCGGTACCTGCCGGTCCTACTGCAAACACCATGTCGTTTTTCTGATAGGCATCGATAAGCCTCTGCTGGTTCTCCGAGCGTGCCTTGATGGCTCGTCCGGACATGCTGTAGCACACGACACCCTCGGGTACCTCGTCCTTCGTCCGGCGACCTTTCACAATATCCAGGATGTCTTCCTCCTTCAGGGCATTGAAGCGCACCACATGCTGGCGCATGCGTTCGGCACTCTCCTCGAAGGCGGCCATCTGCTCCTCGTCGCCCAGTATGCGAATGACGTTGTCGCGAGCCACAATGCGCAGTTTGGGATACAGCGCCCGCATCATCTGCAAGTGACTGTTTCCCGTGCCGTAAAATACTACAGGGTCGATATCCTCTAATACGATATGCTTCTCTATCACAATGTTTTATTCTTACCAGTCTTCATCTTCATTGCCCACAAGACCATTCCTCAAGGCCTCTTCAACCTTGTCCATGATAGCATTTGAGTAGGCGTGGGTCATCACAAGCGCTTTAGAGCAGGTGCGTTTCTGGGCATCTTTCTCTACAAAGGGATAGTGTTTGACAATCTCCCATTGCTCGTCGTACAGATGGCGGTCGGTCTTGTCATTCTTCATGCGCTTGCCGTCAGCATAGACGTCCTTGTTTCTGTTCCGGTTATTGTCGGTGTCGGTCAGACCGCCCAACCATCCGCCATCCTCGACTTTAAGGATGTCGTAGTTTTGCACGGTATAGGTGACACGCACCTTTCCTTCCTTGATGTCAATCTTGATAATAGGGGTGATGCTGACGACATAGCGGTTCAGCGTACCAGTGTGGTCGGCAATGGCATCAATGGCCGACGAGATGATGATGCAACCGGCATCCTTGTCATTCAGGGTAATGGCCTGTTTGTCCTTGAAGGTTGCTGTTACCCAGTAGTTCAGCATCACATACAACTGCTGTCTGGTCTTTCCAGGCACCTCAATCACCTGCTGGTAGGTCAGCGACTGGTTCTTGTCGAAAGTCAGACCTTGTGCCAGGTTGGCAGCAGCATCAAGCCACTTGTCACCATACTTCTCCTTGGCATACTTTTCCAAATCGGCAGCTTTCATGATTTGTGCCTGAACACTTGCTACTGATCCGAAAAGACAGAAGATGACGGTCATTATCCATGTCTTCATCATATTTTCTATACTTTTTTATATAATTCCGTGCAAAGTTACGAATACGTTTCCAAATAGCAAAATATTTTCCCATTTTTCTATATTTCGGTTGTGTGTCTTTATCAAAAATAATTTGCTTTCGTTTCGTCGTTTCGCTTTTTCTTTATAATTTTGCAGGCAGTTATGAGATACTCAACGAATCAACAGGGAGAATATGACCACATTGTGGTCGACAAGGAGCAACCGCTGCTCGAGTTCTTGCTGGAGCGCTTGGACCAGTCACGCTCAAAGGTGAAGGCGACCCTCCACGGACAGGGCATCCGTGTCAACGGAAAGACGGTGACGCAGTTTGACTATTTGCTGAAGCCGGGCATGAAGGTGGCAGTCTCAAAGACGAAGCGCAACGTGCAGGTGCTTCGAAGCCGTTATGTGAAGCTGGTCTATGAAGACCGCTGGTTAGTAGTGGTAGAGAAACAGCCTGGTATCTTGTCGATGGCTGCAGGCCATTCGTCGTTGAACGTGAAGGCGGTCTTGGACGACTATTTCCGCAAGACACATCAGAACTGTACGGCGCATGTGGTTCATCGTCTGGACCGTGATACGTCGGGCTTGATGGTGTACGCCAAGGACATGGATACGGAACAGACTCTGGAACACAACTGGCACCAGATTGTTTACGACCGCCGCTATGTGGCTGTGTTGAGTGGTGAGATGGTTGACGACGAAGGCACTATTGCCAACTGGCTGAAAGACAACAAGGCGTATTTCACCTTCTCGTCGCCCGTCGATAATGGTGGCAAATATGCGGTGACACATTTTCACGTCATGGACCGCACCACGGACTACTCGTTGGTGGAATTCAAGCTGGAGACGGGTCGTAAGAATCAGATTCGTGTACATGCTGCCGACATGGGTCATCCTGTTTGTGGCGACCCCAAGTATGGCAATGGCGACGACCCGCTGCACCGCTTGTGCCTGCATGCGTGGCTGTTATGCTTCTACCATCCCGTGACGCGCCAGCCCATGGAGTTTGAAACACCAGTACCAGCGGCTTTCAAGCATCTGTTCAAGTAAATCTTGAAGTTTTGAGTTTTAAAGTTTTGAAGTTTTGATTGATTATTTGTTTTGAGAAATGGAAGGTAATTTCATCTATTACATCATGCTGTTGGCATTGATCGTCATTGGTTTTCTGGTGGTGAAGAAGGTGGCCTCGTGCATGATTAAGAGTGTAGTCACCATTGTGCTTATTGTTATTGCAGTTGCTATCTATTGGCTATACCTACGTTAGTGGCAGCCAAGGCCATGATGCCCTAAATCCCGTCAGATCAGCAAAAGGCCCAAGGCTACGCAAAGCCCATAGATAAAGATGTTGCGGGCAGTTTCGCCAAGACATTCGTTCAGCTGGCGTCCATGGTTGATACGCCGCATCTTCTGCCAGGTGTAAACGTGGAGCAACAGGTAGATCAGGGGCATCACAAAAGCCAGCACGTGGCCGTTCATCCAGAACACAATGCCCAACAGCGTGGCTGTGATGCCAAGGGCAAGGTAGAGGTTTTCGGTGGCGCGAGAACCTATCTTGACAACCAGCGTCTGCTTGCCATCGCGGCGGTCGTTGTCACGGTCCCGGTAGTTGTTGACGATGAGCAATCCGTCAATGACCAGTCCACAGGCTATAGAGGCGATGAATACTTGCCAAGTCAGGGTGTGTAGCTGGACATAGTAGGTACAGCATACAGGTACAATGCCGAAGAATACGAGTACAAGGACATCGCCCATGCCCATATACGACAGGTGGGTGGTGTAGAGGAAGCAGAAAACGACGCACAGCACGCCGACAGCTATCATCTCCATCCCGCCATACCATATCAGGGGCAGTCCGACGAGACATGCCAGACAGGTAGTGGTGGCAATCATTCGCTTCATGGAATCAACTTTGACCCACCCCTGCGTACAGGCTCGCAATGGACCAAGGCGTGTGGCTGCATCGTCATTGCCGCGAGCATAGTCAAAGAAGTCATTAACGAAATTGGCATCAATCTGCATGATGAAGGCAAATAGCAGGCACAGCAGCGCCGCCGTGGGACTGAATACGCCTGCGCCAAGCAGTTTGGCGTCGCTCCACGCCAGGGCAATGCCAATCATGACGGGAACAGCTGCGCCGCTAAGCGTCTTAGGGCGAGCAGCCAGCAGCCAGGCTTTGAAAGAATCCTGTTTGATGTTGTTTTCTTGCATATCAGAGAGTCCCCTCATCTACTTGGTTGTTCAGTCGGTTTGGGTGGATTGGTTACTTCTTGTATTTCTTGCTGAACAAGTCTGAGTGCGTGCCTGTGTTGAGCATGACAAGGATAAGTTCCATGTCGTGTTGCTCCCAGATGAGGAGCCAGTCGGGCTGGATGTGGCACTCCCACTGACCCTTTCGGTCGCCGTGCAGCTGATGGGGTTTGTATTCTGCGGGCAAAGTGCCTGTCTCGGCAAGCAGCACAATTGCATCTTTGATAAGTTGCATGTTGTAACCACGCTTTTTGCAACGCTTTAGGTCTTTTTCAAAGCGTCTTGATGGTATGACTTTGTATTTCATACGTTGATGCCTAACTCCTGGAACATCTCATCTACAGACTCGAAAGACTTTAACCTGCCGTGCTTCATGTCCTCATGAGCCTGTTCAATGGATTTTACCACACTGTCTTTCAAATAGCAGCCAGTCTCGGGGTCGTAGATGCGAGTCTTGGTGGCTGATTTGGGAGATACCTTATGCATTAGCACACCCAATGCCTGTAGGTATTCCACCAAAGCCTTGCCCCTGGTGGTGCGCTCGTTCAATGTGATAGTATAAGTTGCCATAATTCTCTTTTATATAAGTTTCGCGTGCAAAGATACGCATTTTTCTTGAAAGTAGCTATCAATGATGCCGTAAAATTATGATTACAGGGGGTCTGTCCCCCTGTGAGCCCAAGGTGTTTGGCATTCCTGCCGAGGTTGTGCTGGCATAATAATAGTAGATAAGGCTGGTGCGCACACGGGCCTGTCCCTTTGTGAGCCCAATCCAGGAGCACCATCCTATTAGGGAAAACGAAAGCCGAAGGTACTCGACCAACGGCTTTGTTTTATTAGAACGGTTGCGGAGCTTGATGTCATCGCGCCTATATGCAACTCTCATTCACGCTGCAAAGTTAGGCATTATTTCTGAAAGTTCCAAATTTTGGAACGGCGAATTCAAAATAAGTTGCTGTTTTTGATGAGTCGTGTCATTATTATCCACATAATTTAGCTTACATGGGGCTGCCTGGGCGTACAAGCCTAGAGGATCACGGGGTCTCTAGTGATCATTTGCATCTCATGCGATAGGGACATGGACAACCAATTTGCATTATTCTAAATTCGTCGAACTCACGTTATTTTATGATAAAATATAATTT